>ODAI014409826.1_pt1 | contig 31215 bp, 31 predicted proteins | sample 1539321 | NCBI WGS metagenome assembly ODAI01 (sample SAMN02144231, study PRJEB22623) | gut metagenome | biome: sheep rumen | host: Ovis aries | place: New Zealand
CAGTTCCAATATCATTCAATACAGCTTTTGCTGTTTGGTCTGGCATTCCAAATCTTTGAGATAAATATCGAAGTGATGCTGCAAGTTCTCCATCTGGTCCACCATATTGACTTATTATAACCTTAGCAAGTCTAGGGTCAGTTTGTTTAATATTAATTGGGTATTGCAAAATTTTATTATAAGTCCACATTATCTATTTCCTCCTTCCCAAGGCCAAGGTTCTTCAAGCCATCTCCATTTATTACATGGGTAATTAATAGTAAGTGGGCCATAAATTTTTTGATAAACATCTTTTATTTCTTTTAATTGTTTGCAATATTTGTTATGCAAGCATAATGCTTTTTCATCATCTGGGTGAGTGTCTAGATATTCAGCAAGTTCAACTATTGCAAATTCTAAACATTTTATTTCTTTAAGCATTTTCATTTGCTTTTCATTTTTACATTCACAAGGAACTTCTTGCATGGCTGGTGAAGTAGCTTCTGGTATACAAGTTCTATCTTCATTTTCTACTGACATTTATTACACCCCTTTCCAATAGTATTTGTAGCTTCCAAATATTTAATTTCTTTCATAGAATCTCCAGGGGAGTACAGGCTAACTAATTCTGGGAAAAGAGTTCCATTTTTTAATCCAACACAAGGTTTAAATGTTTCACCCATTGTTTGAATTGGAACATAACTTTGACCAAGCATAGGGTTTTCTGGGAAAACATTAGACATATTATCATCATCAAATCCACAACTGCAATTTTCATTATAGTCTTGATTACATTCTATATTTTTACATGCATCTTCTATAACATCTGGTTTAGTACAATTATTAGAAGAGTTTAAATTCATATAATTATTATTTAAACAATAACATCTTCTACGTATATTTCTCATACTTTAAAATACCTCCTAAATTTTTATAATACATTTTATTCTATAAAAGTACATAATGTTACATTTTTTATAAAAATTAACATAAAATATTGAGAAATATTGAATTTTGTGATATATTATTAGTGTAGAAGATTTATTAATAAAAGGAGGAGAATTAAATGAACAAAAAAATTAATTCAGAAGATTTAAAAAAGAAAGGTGGAAAAACACTTCAAGAATTTAAAGATTTCATAGCAAAAGGAAATGTTATGGATATGGCAGTCGGTGTTATTATGGGTTCAGCTTTTGGAAAAATAGTAACATCTGTAGTAGATGACTTACTTATGCCATTAATTGGTATAGTTATAGGCGGTGTAGATTTTACAAATTTAAGTATAAAAATTAAAGATGCCACAATTACATATGGCAATTTAATACAAAATGTTATTGATTTTTTAATTATTGCAATTTGTATATTCTTTATGGTTAAAGCAATCAGTAAAGTAACTAAGAAAGATAAAGAGGAAGAAATAGTTGAAGAAGAACCTAAAAAAGAAGAAAACACAATTTTACTAGAAGAAATTAGAGATTTATTAAAAGAAAAACAAAATGTATAATTTTTTCAATTGGCAAATTGGGACCGGGTATTTTTTGCACAACAATGAAAATAACTAATCCTGTTTAACCGCACATCATTTTTAAAATCCTATGGTACCCCCTTAAGGGATACCCACCATACGGATTTATGAAAACGATGTGCTGACGCGGATTAGTTATTTTTTTTTTTAATTGTAAAAAAAATACCCGGTCCCAATTTGCCAATTGTCGAAAAAAGGAGAGATATGACGACGAGAAATGGAAGAAATTACCAAATACCTATTGCAATTTTTTCGACCCTAATATATAATAAAAATTGTAAATATTTTACAAAATTTTATATATTTAGGAGGAAAAAGCTGTGAACGAAAGAATAACAGTATTAATTGCAGATGACAATGAAGAATTTAGCAAAACTTTAGCAACATATCTTACAAATCAGCAAGATATGGAAATTATTGGAATGGCCAAAGACGGCACAGAAGCACTAGATATAATAAAAGAAAAATCACCAGATGTAGCAATATTAGATGTAATTATGCCCCATTTAGATGGAATTGGAGTATTAGAAAGAATTAATTATAGTAAAAGTCTCGCTAAAAAGCCGCTTTGTATAATGCTATCAGCAGTAGGACAAGACAAAATTACAGGAAAAGCTCTAGCGCTAGGAGCTGAGTATTATGTAGTGAAGCCTTTTGATATTGAATTATTAATACAAAGGATAAGAGAAATCAAAAACTTCAAGCCAAAAGGTTCAAATAGTTTTATTATTAATGAAACTAAAAAAACACCTTATATAGATGTAAACTCAACTAAAACAGAAGATCAGCTAGAGGCATTAGTAACTAATGTAATTCATGGTGTTGGAGTACCAGCACATATAAAGGGTTACCAATATTTAAGAGAAGCTATAATGCTTGTTGTAAATGACATAGATGTTATTAATCAAATTACAAAAACTTTATATCCAGAAATAGCTCAAAAATTTGGAACTACTCCATCAAGAGTAGAAAGAGCAATTCGCCATGCAATAGAAGTTGCGTGGGGTAGAGGAGAAATTGATTTGATGCAAAATATCTTTGGATATACAGTATCAAGTGCCAAAGGAAAACCAACTAATTCAGAATTTATAGCAATGATTGCAGATAAACTAAGATTAGAATTAAAATCAGCATAATTGATTATAATATTATAATAAAAACGAAAATAAAAAATTGTATTATATTATATGTATACAAACATTATTTTCGTTTTTTTATTTACTTTCTAAAAGAAATTTGATATAATATTATGAGTATATGTACTGGAGAAGTATAATGATATTTATTAAAGAACAAAGTTTGAATAAGACATGGAAAAAAACTGTAAAAGAATTATTGGAAAATGGTTATACTCCACAAGATAATAGATTTATAAAGATGGAATCAATTGTAATAGAAATTGATGATCCTAAAATTGAAGATATAGATAAATACTTTCCAATGACACAAGAAGATATAAATATTATCAATAATTATATAATTACTGGAGAGAATGAAGAAAATGTGTGTCATGAATGGACTAAATTATATTACCATAGATTATTTGATGAGCCAGATTCTCAAATTACATACATAATAAATCGCATAAAAAATGGAAAAGCTGGAATTGCATCAAATTGGATAAAACAAGACCAAAACTCTAAAATAAAACCCTGTATGATGAGTATAACTGCAAATAATGAAAACGGAAAATTGTTTTTTAATTTGCATGCAAGGGCATGTGACATATATAATAAACTTTTGATGAATTTACAAGAATTTATTACATTACAATACTATATTGCAGAAAAAACAAATCTTGAAGTTGGCAGATTTACAATGTTTATAGACTATGGGCAGATTTTGAGAGTGGATGAGGAGAAAGTGAGAAAGATAATAAAACAGAAGCAATAAAAAATGCTTTTGAGGATATAGAAAAAATATTTATGAGAAAGAGTTGAGGAACCAAAAAATGCTAAAAAAAGAAGAAATAATAAAAGAATTAAAAAATGAAGAATTTATAGTTAGAAATGCAGTATATGAATATGTTTGTAATTTACATCTGTATGATGATACAGAAATTAATAAAGCATTTACAGCATTTTTACAAAAAAATTATAATTTAGAAATCAACTATTCTTATTTATTATATTCAAAGTTAAATAGAAAAATTATTGAATGTTTAATACAATTATACTTTAATGAAAAAGATATAAGTGCTAAAGAAAATATTGAAACAGTTTTAATAATGCATTATGAATTAATAAAAGACCTTGACTATAAATTTGAAGATATTTTTACTGATGAAGATAATATATTATTATATAAAAAAATCAAACATTTTTCTAATAAGAATCCAGAAGATTTATTTGAAATGTATCTTAAGAAAAGCGAAGAACGACTATATAATGAAGAAGCTCATACATACCAAATATTAATAGAAGCAATGGAAAATGCCATAATACAAACTAAAAAAGGTCAAGAGGTGTTATTAGAATATATAAAAAATATAATAGTCGATAAGAATGAAAGTGTAAAAGATATGATAAATCTAGTTAATACAGCAAGATTACCACGTTATCTATACCCACTATGTAAACTTGCAAATCCACTATACGCTTATGATGTATTAAAATTATATTTTTTAGATATGGATTATTATGTAGATATAAATGTCCTTTTTAACTATTTTTCAAATATATGTAATAAAGAATTTGTTCTAAAATATATAGAATTTTTAGATTACAAATATAAAGGGGAAAATGAAGATTTTGATTATGACATAGCAGAGTATTTAAATTCTGAAGAAATGGATAATTATTTACTAGATAGCTTAAAAAAATGCAAAGATAAGCAAATTAAATTAAACATTATGCGTATATTAGCGAATAAATTTGATAATAGAATTGTTGATTATGCTTTAAATAGCGTAAAACATGACAATTATTATAAAGATGATGAATTAACTTTAGCATTAGCACCATTATTAATATTAGAAAACAGGAATGATGAAATATCATCTGAAATAATAGAAAATGCAAAAACTTTTTTTGATGAAGAAGAAATTGTAGAATATGAAGATGAAGAAAATGATGATGATGATGATGAATATGAATATGAAGAAGATGATTTGGCCAGCCAAATATATAAGTCTTTATTTGGTATTAGAGATTTGTTATTGAAAAACAAGCCACATATAAAAGCATATAAAAAAGCAAGGAAAATACATGGAGAAATAATTGACAGTATGATGTATTATGCTGAAACTCCAAAGTACAGAGAAGTAACCAAAAAACAGTATTCTGAAATCACACAGAATAATGAAAACAATTTAAAAATGATAGATACATTTTTTGATACAAGAACTCAATTAGGAATGCAAGCTCTTGCTAATGTTATGATTTATAAAAATTTTGAAAAAATGGATTGTATAACAGAAGAATATTTAAAAACAAATAAATTTAGAAAAAAGGAAAAAGTTGATTTCTTAAAAGCAATGCTAGAATCCAAAGCAGGACTATACGAAATTATTAAAACTAATGCTATGGAAGCACAAGTATATTTAAAAAATGTCTTAACTGAAGAAGAAATATGTATAACAGATATTGCAATGAGTGGAAATATAGATAATTCGGGTCATTATTTATATACAAGAATTATTTCATATAATAATATAAATTTTGGAACAGGATTAAGTATGATATTTGCGAAAAAAGATCAGTTTATACAAAAATGGATTCAAGAAAATAAAAAAGATTATGATGAGAAAAAAGAATTAATGAGATTTATAGAATTATATAATAGATATAAAGATGATAAAAATAGAATAGAAGCTAGAATGAATAGGTTTTAAAAATACAAAGAAGGGGAGTAGTAATGAAATTATATCACGGAAGTAACGTTCAAGTTAGGGAGCCAAAAATATTAGAAAGTGTTCGAACTTTAGATTTTGGTACAGGATTTTATTTAACATCAGATTATGAACAAGCAAAAAAATGGGCAATATTAAAACAAAAAAGAAATAATTCAGGAGCAGCTCTTATTTCTGTTTTTGAAATAGATGAAAACGTTTTTAAAGAGTTATCAACATTAAAATTTAATGAACCTAATATAGAATGGCTAAATTTTGTTTGCAATAATAGAAAAAACATTAAGATAGAAAATAACTATGATTTTATAATTGGTCCAGTTGCAAATGACAATACTATGCCTGTAATAAATTGGTATTTACAGGGTAGATATGATGAACAAGATGCTTTAAAAAGACTTATGCCACAAAAATTAAAAAATCAATATGTATGTAAAACGGAAAAGGCTATTTCAAAATTAAAATATAAGGAGGTCATTGTAGTTGATGAATAAAATAGAATCAGATTTATTAGATTTTTATGATGAAGAAATTACAGAATATATTTCAGAAAAATATGGATACAGTAAACTAGATTCCTTAAGAAAATTTTTAAATTCAAAGACCTATAAAATGCTTATTAATCCAGAACTAGAAATGTGGGAATTTAGTCCACTAGCTATATTAGATATGTGGGAAAATGAAAAGATAACTGGAAAACCACAAAATTCAGGATATTTAAGGAGCGAAAGCTATGAATAAAGAAATGAAGTTTTTTATATATTTATTAGAAAAATATGCTGAATATAAAAATACAACAGCAGATAAAGTATTAAATATGTTTGACAATCTAAAAATAACAGATTTAATATATGATATGTACGAACAATACCACACAGAAGCAATAGAAAATGCTTTTGAGGATATAGATAAAATTGTTATGGAAAAGAGTTAAAAACAAGGGAGTGATGTTTTTGGATAGTATTTATTTAGATAACAATGCAACAACAAAAATTGATGATGAGGTATTAAGTGCAATGTTGCCATATTTAAAAGAAGAGTATGGTAACCCAAGTAGCATATATTCATTTGGAGCAGATGTTAAAGAACAAATAAAAATAGCAAGGCAAAATGTTGCAAAATTATTAAATGCTGATTTAGATGAAATCATTTTTACAAGTGGAGCAAGTGAAAGCAATACCACTGCAATAATGAATGCAGTAAGAAATAATCCACAAAAAAAGCACATAATCACGACAAAATCACAAATCTATCCAATAATATATCACAAACCTATACAACAACATACCACAAATTTACCCAATAACAATTGAAAAATTATAATTCATATGTTATAATCCATATAGGAGGATAAGAAGATGGAATATAAGAAAAGAATAATCGATAATAGCCTAAAATTTAAATTACAATATATGGGTGCAGTTTATATAAAAGGTTGTAAATGGTGTGGTAAGAGCACAACAGCAAAGCAAATTGCAAAATCTTTTATTGATTTTTCTGATCCAGATTATTACAATATGTACCAAGCAACACTAAAAGAAAAACCATCATTATTATTAAATGGAGAAAAACCAAGATTACTTGATGAATGGCAATTAGGAAAGGTAATATGGAATTCAGTAAAAATTGATGTTGATAAAACAGGCTTAAAAGGGCAATATATTTTAACAGGCTCAGCAACTCCAACAGAAGATAAAAAAAATGCAAATGAAGTTGAACTACATCCTGGAACAGGCAGATTTGGATTTATAACTATGAAACCTATGACATTATTTGAATCAGGAGAATCTAATGGGAAGTTATCTTTAAAAGATATTCTTGATGGAAAAAAAGATATAGATGGAATTAAATCTAATATAACTTATGAAAAATTGGCATATTTAATATGCAGAGGTGGTTGGCCTAGCTCAATAGATATGCCTGAAGAAATGGCATTAAATATACCAAAAGATTATATTGAAGCAGTGTGTAAGTCTGATGCTTCTAGAGTAGATGGAGTGGAAAGAAATCCAGATGTTGTAAGAGCAGTTTTGAAGGCGTATGCAAGACATACTTGTACAATAGATTCAACAGAAAATATAATAGGGGATGTAACAAATATGATAAATGTTTCTAGAAATACGGTAATAGATTATCTAGAAGCATTAAAGAAAATTTTAATAATAGAAGAAATACCTGCCTGGAACCCAAATATAAGAAGTAAAACTGCTATTAGAAATGCACCTAAGAAAACCTTTGTAGATCCATCTCTTGCATGTGCAATATTAGAAACATCTCCAAAAGAATTAATGTATAATCCAGAAACATATGGATTATTATTTGAAAATTTAGTTAATAGAGATTTAAGCGTTTATGCACAAGAATTAGGTGGATATTTAAATCATTATGGAGATAGATATGGATTAGAATGTGATAATGTTATTCATTTTAATAATGGAAAATATGGACTTGTAGAAGTAAAACTAAGTGCTAATGGTGTTGAAGATGGTTGCAAAAACTTATTAAAAATTGTTGAACTTATAGAACAACATAATGTAAAAGAAAATAGGAAAATATTACCACCAGATTTTTTAATGGTTATTACAGGTACAGGAGAGTTTGCTTATACAACTAAAGAAGGGGTATTAATAGTCCCAATTGGTTGCTTAAAAAATTAGTGAAATTTGGAAAAGAGAACCGTCCCAATTTCCAGATTTTGGGAGAAGATGAAGAGAAAGTGAGAAAGATAATAAAATAGAAGCAATAAAAAATGCTTTTGAGGATATAGATAAGATGATTATGGAGAAGAGTTAAAGGTATAAAAATGCTAAAAAAAGAAGAAATAATAAAAAAATTATAAGTTACATTATTATTGAAGCGGTTAAACAAGATGAAAACAGAAATTTGGTGAAATTGAAAATGATACATCAAGATATTGATAATACTTGTTTAGGAATTTATAATTCTCTAGATTGTTTAGAGAATTATATAAATAAATGAATGTTAAAGAACTTACAGTAAAAGAGTATAACGAAAGATAATGAATTAGAGAGAACATGTTTGGCTATCCTAAATGAAAGTTATTTGAATAGAAATTGCATAAAGCTAGATTAATTGACATTTTTATCCAATAATGATATAATGATTATGTAAATTTATTGGTAAGGAGAAATTTATATGGATTATTCAAGAAGAATTAGACAAATAACAAAAAATTTAAGAAAAGCGTATTATGAAACAGGAACACAAGAAGATAGAGTAATTTCTACAGAGCCTAGTCAGTTGACAGCAAAACAAGGATTGGGGAATTTTCCAGCGTTTTATTTAGAAGGAACACATTGTGAGAAAAGTGATTGTGGAAATTGTGCAAATTGTTTTTATTCGCAATATCATTCAAAAGAACTTAATGCTGAACAGATTAAAGCTCAAATAGATTATGTATTTGACCATTTTGATGAATTAGTATTAAAAGAACAATATGGAAAAAATGATTTCCCAAATGAAAAAAAGAAATATAAAAATAGCAAACCTATTTTTATGACATTAAGTCCAACAGGGTCTTTTTATTCTGATAAAGAATTTCCTAAAGAAGTTCGACTTTATTTTTTAAAAAAACTGTTAAAAAAATCAGAAGAATTAAAAAGAGATGTAGTACTACATATTGAAGCACATGCAAAAGATGTAGTTAAACAAAAAGACTATATACAAGACAGCGAAGAATCAGAATTATTAAGAAAATTAAATGCAAAATGTATATTAGGTTTTGAATCAGTAGATGAATGGTCTAGAAACACTTTATATAATAAAGATTTACCATTAGATACTTTTGAAGAAGCAATTTCTACACTTAAGAATGCTGGAATTGAACCAGGAGCATTTGTATTTTGTGGTTTAATGACTCATACTAATTTGGAAGCAAAAGAGGATATGTTGCAATCAATACAGTATTTAAAGAAATTAGGTGTGTTTCCAGTTTTAATGTTTGCAAATTGTCAATCTTGGACTATACCAGATTTACTAATTCAAACAAAAAATGCTAAGTTATTAGAGCCATATACCGTTTTAGATACAGTTTACGATGCAATGAATATATTAACTGCAAATGGTACAGAAGATCCTGGATATTATTTAGTACCAGAGCCTGTAGATGGCCCACCATATCCAGAAAGCAATATATTTTTTGATAGAAAAGATCTAACAGGATTGACATCAATTGATTCTTACTTTGCACATGAAATATTAGCGGATTTAAGAGCAACAAGGGATGTGACAGCTTTTATAAAGAAATGGGAAAGGTTTAGAAATAATTCTGTTCATAATTATAAAGGATATACTATAAGAATGGGAAAAGAGGAAGAAGAAAAAGAAAATCTTCAAACTAGACTGAATAATGTTCTTTCTGTTGTAGCATCACAATATAAAAACTATATAGTTACTAGAAAAGCAAAAGATGCTTTAGAAGCTGAAGCTGAAGCAAAAGAAACTTATAAATCAAATTTATAAAGAGGAGTTAAAGTAATATGAATCTATTTATAAATGCAAGTAATAGAGAAAAAAATTGTTTTAGGATTTTAAAAGATCTAATAAATATGGAAGAAGATAGTTTTATTTCATTATCAGGTAAAAATATAGAATATTGTAAAGGATGTAGTAAATGTTCGACTAATTTAGAAAATTACTGTGTAATAAATGATTACATGAGAGAAATATATATCAAAATGGTCGAAGCTGATAAAATTATTATTGCATCTCCAATTTATATGAATTTTATAAATGGATTATTAAAAAATCTAGTAGATAGGTTGAATCCTTATTTTGCACATTCAGAATTATTAAAGAATAAAGAAATATATTTGATTTTAATTGGACAGCTTAGTGAAGAGGAGAATAAGGATGTAATAAAAATGGTTACAGATTACTTCAAAAGTTTAACAGAATTTATGGAGTTTAATTTTCACTTTGCAGGATATATTTCTAGTGGAGATATTGAAGAAGTGGATGATATAGGAAAAAATAATGTAAACTATGACAATAAAGTTAATGAATTTAAAAATATAATATATTAAATAAATTAGAATGGTTATAAACAAAAGATGTAAATGGAGGGAAAATATGAGCTTAATATACGAATATGCACCTTGGTCTAAAAGTGTTCTTTCAAATTTAACAAATGAATTCAATATATTAGATATTCAATTAGGAGGGGCATGTAATTTAAATTGCATATATTGTGACACTCCTAAATATAGATGTCAATGTAAATTAGATATTAACAGTATTGAAAGAATATTAGCAACAGAAAAAATTATATATATATATGTATGCGGATTAGGAGAACCAACAGCTACAGGAAATATTGATGTATTAAAGAAAATATTAAAACTATGTGAAAAATATAGTGTAAAATTATCAATGTTTAGCAACTGCATAAATCTTGATGATGAGATGTACGAATATAATAAGAGAGGATTATTGAATATTCTATTTAAATTAGATAGTTTTGAACCCAAAACTATTACTTACTTATATGGTGCAGATAAAAGTGACATTATTTTGAAAAATTATGAGAGGTTAAAAAATAATGTATATAGAATTAATGGGACTACTAATTTAGGAGCTTCCATTGTTCCTACAAAAATCAATTTTCGAGAGATATATAGTATTATTGATTGGTGCATAGACAATGGGATTTTTCCACTATTGGGTCAATTAGAAAAAGCAGGAAAATGTGACCAAATATATGATGACATAAAATTAAGCAATGAAGAATTAGAAAACTTAAAACAGTATTTGAACAATAAATGTAATATTACATATGAGCTTCCAATTTGCCCAGCTACAATTAGCGGAATTCACATTACTAATGACAATAATATAATTGTTGACCAAAAAACAGGCCTATCATGCGGGTGGTTTTGGCTTAATGAACCACAAATGATAAAAATAGGTAGTATAATTGATATGAATTTTAATGAAATAACAGATAGCATAATCAAATATAGAAAAGAAAAATTTAATGATGTTTTAGAATTAAAAAACAACTATCAAAAAAATGTTTTTGGCGGTTGTGGGGGAAATGCAAAAGTATTGTTAAATAAATATATTGAAATATATAAATAAAAATGAAAGAAGATGAAGAAAATGTTAGGTGATAATGTTAGTTCACAACAAATGCTTGAATATGTAAGAAAAGATTATGATAATGTTGCACCATTATATTATAAAGACTTCTTTCATAATTCACCATTTTTTACTAAATCTGAATTATTAAATTTTTTAAATAAACTACCTAAAGGTGGAAAGATTCTAGATGCTGGATGTGGACCTGCAAGTGATAAGTATGCATATATGTATGAAAAAGGCTACCATCCAGTTGGTATAGATTTTTCTGAAAGTATGATAAGAATAGCAGAAGAAAAATATCCATCTGGAGAATTTTGTAAATGCGATATGACTAAACCATTGAAATATGATGATAATTATTTTGATGGAATTATAGCATCTTTGTCACTTATTCATATTCCAAAAGAATTAGTACCTCAAACTTTGTATAACTTTCGTAGAGTATTAAAACCACAAGGAAAATTATTGTTAGTTCTATTAAAAGGAAATAAAGATATTATTATGGATGAACCATATGGAAATGGAATGAAAACATTTTATTCCTATTTCACTGCTAACACAATTAGCTTGTATTTAAAAGCGGCAGGTTTTGAAGTAAGTTCAATTGAAGAAAGAGGTGTATCTAATGAAGTTGGAGAAATTGATAATATTTTGACTGTTGAGGCTTCTAATATAAAAGAACTGGCTTATCCAAGTAATTCGGATTTAACAAAGTAATATGAACTTTAAATAATAGAGGTATTATAAAAGTATTTTATAATACCCCTATTTATAATTATACAATATAGTAAGTAGAAGATGATAATCATCACATCAGGCAGAGGAAATGTTGATATTGATGCATATGGAGGAGCAATTGCATATGCATATTTACTTAACTTAATAGGAATAAAAGCAAAAGCAGTTTGTACAGGAAACTTAAATGAAAGCATAACACCTAGTATGCTTAAATTAGAATATAAATTAGATGATTACACTAAAAGTGAAGATGATAAATTTATTGTAGTTGATGTTTCTTACAAAGATTTCTTTGATAAAATAGTTGAAGAAGATAAAGTAATTGAAATAATAGATCATCACTGTGGATATGAAGAATATTGGAAAGAAAAACTGGGCGAAAAAGCAATAGAAAAAATGAGTTAAACGGAGGAAAATTTATTGTACACAATTTTAGAAAATTCTACCTTTGAATTAGTAGAGAAAAAATCAAAATTCATAGCAAATTTAATTTATGTTGAAAGCAAAGAAGAAGCGGAAAATGTTATAAAAGAATATAAAAAGAAATATTATGATGCAAGACACAATTGCTATGCATATAGAGTGCTAAATCAAGATGAAATTTACGAAAAATCAAGTGATGATGGGGAGCCTTCTGGAACTGCTGGAGCTCCAATGCTAAATCTTTTACAAAAAAATGATTTATGTAATGTAATAATAATTGTTACAAGATATTTTGGAGGAATTTTGCTTGGTACAGGAGGCTTAGTTAGAGCATATTCGGGTGCAACGACAGGTGCAATTGATAATTGCAAAAAAGCAAAGATAGAGCCTGGTACTGAGTTTCAAATTGAATTAGATTATCCAAATTATCAATCTTTGCAGTATTATTGTAACAAAAATAATATTACAATTAAAAACAGTGAATATAATGAAAACATTACTTGTATTTTAGAGATGAATAATACTATAAAAGATAGATTTTTAGAAGATGTCAAAAATAAAAGTTTAAATATTTTAGAGATAAAAAATGAAAAAGATATAATGATTATAGAATAACATCATTATATCTTTTTCATTTTTAATATTTTAATCCCAATCCATATAAGTCTTCATCAATCATTGTATGAACTCTCTTTAAAGTTCTTTCATTAGTTGATTTTAGGCTATTTTCAACAAATTCTGGATGTTCAATTAAGAATTGTTTTGCAGTTTCAAACGGATTATCAAAATATTTGCAATCAAAATCATATTGTTCTTGATTAATAAAACCAAGATCTAAAGCATGTTTAAGTAAATCTTTATCAACAATAACTATTGCATGAGATTTTACTCCGATTTTTGCTAAATTATCTTTTCCGCCTTGGTTTCTATCAATAATTACCATAGAATTTTCAACTTTACCATTTAATTTTTCTATAGCTGGAACCCACATTTTTGTAAAGCTAGATGCTATTGTTATCATATCTGCAACATGAAGAACTTTTGCTCCTTGTAAATCAGCTGTTTCTTCTGTTGTAGAAAAATCATAATTACTTTTTAAAGCTGTTACATCTTTGAAAACTGTTATGTGAGGTTTCTTTAAAAGATAAGCTAAAATGTTTGAAAAATACCAATCTCTTCTTTCGCCACCAGAAATATATTCAAAATTATCTAATCCTATATTTTTTTCAATATATTCTTTTAATTGATCTATTACATAATGATAAATTTTATTTTTATTATATTGTTCAATAACCCTATCAAAGATTTTTTTAGGTAAATCCTTTTTATTAGAATCTCCATTTTTTATTAATGCAAGTTCTTTGGTAATAAAATCTAATAGTACTTGTGCTTCTTGTTCACTTCCATATAGAAAATGTGTGTTAAAGAAATATGGACCAATTAATCCTGAAGTATACCAAAATGGTTCGTTTTCTTTACAAAACTTTATTGCATTTGTTTCAAATAAGTAATTTGTAATGTTTGACATTTTAAAATTTCCTCCTTTAATAAATTGTTATAATTGTATCATAAAATTAAAAAAATTTCAAAAAAATATTGATATTTTTTTTTATTTAGGCTAAAATAGAGAAAGTTTAAATTTAGCAATATTTTCAAAAAGTCTGTAAGGCTTGATTTAAAGCACTGTTTGTTTAAAATATAAGGAGGAATTGAAATTGAAAAAAAATAAAATAAAATTATTTACAGAAATTTTAGCAATAGTTGTTATTGTTTTAGTATCTTTTGTTGGGGTATATAAACAAGATTATAATAAAATGATAAACCAAGTAAAAGAATATAAATACAGTAAAGATTTAGATGGGTATAGAGAAGTAGTATTAGAAGTTTCAAATGAAGAGAACAAAGAGAATGACACTAATAATGAAAGTACTGAGAATAGTGACAATACAGAATCATCTGATGAAAATAAAAATGAAGAAAACGCTGAAAATAATTCAAACTTAGAAAATACTACAAATAATGACCACTATGAAGAGTATAAAGACTCAAAAAAATTAATTGAAAAAAGATTAAAACTATTAGGTGTACAAGACTATAATATTAGCCAAAATACAGAAAATGGTTCTATATATTTACAAATTCCAGAAAATGAAGAAACAGATCATTTATTAAGCAATTTATTGCAAAAAGGAAATTTCGAAATTAAAGACTCAGAAGATTCTTCAAAGATATTTATAAATAATGATAATCTAAAGAAGGTCTCTGCAGTATACAATACAACAACAGAAGGAACTACAGTATATCTTCAATTTGAATTTGACAAAAATGGAAAGAATATTTTAAAAGAACTAAGTTCAGGGGAATATAAAACAAATAAAGAAGATTCTGTAACTGAACAAGAAAATTCAGATGAATCTGAAAATGAAAATGAAGGTGAAGCAGAAGCAGAAGTTAAAACACAAGATTCTGAAAATAATGAAAACATAACAGAGAATTCTGAGAGCGATAAAGATTCAACCAAAGAAAAAAATCAGAAAAAAATTGCATTATCTATAGATGGCAGTGATTTAATAACAACAAGCTTTGATGAAGTTATGGAAACAGGAGCTATTAATTTATCTATGAATAAGGCAACAACAGACCAAGATTCAATAAATGATACATTAAAATCTGCATCAACAATTAGTAGTGTCTTAAATTCTGGAAAAATGCCTTTGACATATGAAATTAAGCAAAACGCATATATTCAAACTGATATAACTCAAACAAAAATAAATAAAGTATATATTACAATTGCCGTTGTTTTTGTTGTTTTATTAGCATATATTATTATTAAATATAAATCTAAAGGAGTTATTGCAGCAATAGCTAATATTGGTTTTATAGCACTAGATTTATTACTTGTTAGATATACAAATGTTGCTATCTCACTTGAAAGCATTCTTACAGCTGTTATTGTTTTAGCAGTTAATTATTTATTAGTATATGAACTTTTAAATATAAAAGATAACAAAAAAATAGAAGATATATTTAAATCACAAGTATTAAAAGTTATTCCAATTGTTATCATAGCTGTAGTATTTGCATTTTCAGCAATAGAAAAACTTTCTACAGCAGGAATGTTTTTATTTTGGGGATTAGCTCTAAGTTTTATATATAATTATACACTAACTAGAGATATGATTAAATAACAAAAAATAGGAAAGGAAGCAAGATTAATGAAAAATAAATTATTATATTTAGTTTTAATAATAGTAATAATTATTGGAGCAATTGTATATAAAGTAAAAGGCTTTAATAAGGAGTTGAATTATTCAAATAGACAAGAATTTGAAATTTCAGCAGCTTCTACATTTGATGAAGCAAGGGTAGAAGAAATTGTAAAATCCGTTATTACAGACAAAAAAGTTAAAGTACAAAAAGTAGAGCGTTTTAATAATGCATTAGAAATTATTTCAACAAGTATTTCAGAGGAAGAAAAAGATAATATTATAAATAAAATAAATGAAGAATATAATGAAAGTATTTCAAATGAAGAGATTAATATAATATCTATTACAAGTACAAGAATATTTGATATATTTAAACCTTATATATTATCAGCAATTATTACATTTACTGCTGTATTGTTATATTTTATACTTTCATATAATAAACTAGGAATTAAAAAGGTTCTAGTAAAAGGAATCACTCTTCCTATATTACTTGAAATGGCATACTATGCTATAATTGCAATTACACAAATTCAATTAGGTAGAGTTACAAATTGCTTAGCAGTAGGTATTTATCTTTTAACAATTGGAACATTATGTATATGTTTCCAAAATGAAAAAGAAAAAATAATTATTAAAGAAGATAACAAAAAGGAGAATGATGTATAATGGGAGAAATGCAAGAAGTTATTTTAACTCAAGAGGGTTATAATAAATTAGAAGAACAATTAAATTATTTAAAAACAGAAAAAAGAACAGAAATAGCAGAAAGAATTAAAACTGCTAGAGGATTTGGAGATTTATCAGAGAATTCAGAATATGATGAAGCAAAATCAGCTCAAAGAGAAAATGAAGAAGAAATTGCTGAATTAGAGCAAAAAATAAGAAACGCTAAAATTATTGATGAAGCTGAAATTGATACAAAAACTGTTCAAATTGGAAATCTTGTTAAATTATTAGATTTAGAATTTAACGAAGAGGTTGAATACACTATTGTTGGATCTACAGAAGTAAATTTAGCTGAAAATAAAGTTTCTAATGTATCTCCAATTGGAAAAGCATTATTAGGAAGAAAAAAAGGTGAAACTGTTGACGTAGATGCTCCTGCAGGAGTTGTTCAATATAAAATCTTAGCAATTAAGAAATAAATAACAAATTACTATCATATATTTTAAAAGGTGAAATATATGGTAGTTTTTTTTATAGAAGAATCTAATAAATTTAAATTTTTTAAAAGAATTGAAGTTGAAGAAGACAAAATTTATATAAATAAAAAAATAGACAAGATAAATAATAATATAGTACTTAATATTTTAAAAATACTTAATAATAATTGTTGCAAAAATGTTGTTATTTCAAAGAATTTAAAGAAAAATGAATTATTTTTAAATTACATGTATAGTAATAATACAAATCTAATTCAAGGGAAAACTTTATTCAAAATTATGATAGAGGATTTAATAGATAATATTTGTAAAAAATATAATATTAATTCAAAAGACTGCAAAATAGCTTTTTCTTTGAACTATGCAGAAAACAACATTTTAAAAGCAATTGAAAATTTATCAAAACAATTTAAAACAATTAGTATTGTTACTAATAATATTATGCAATTTGAGCAATTTAAAGAAAAATTATATAATGAATATGGTATTATACTTACACTTTCAAATAATAAAAAAAAGGCTCTTTTAAAAAGTGATATAATCGTTAATGTGGATTTTCCAGAAGAAATTTTAAACAAATACCAAATTTGTGACAATGCTATTATTATAAATTTGGAAGAACCTGTAAATATTCATAAAAAGCGTTTTTTAGGAAAGATAATAAATGATTATGAAATCTCATTAAAGCAAAATACAAACATAGCAATAGAGCTAGAAAAAGATATATACAATAAATTTGATTTAAAAGATTTAGCAGAATTGTTTGTTATGAAATATCCAGAGGAAAGTAAAAATATACTTATTGATAAATATTATATTTAGTCTATATATATTTTTTTAAAGTATGTATAAAACTTCTAAAGATGTTAATAATAAAAATAATTAAATTTTTAGGAGGATTATATATGGGAATGCATTTTAGAGATAATGATGAAAAATTAACAATTGGAATGATTGTATCTGGAATTATAATTATTGGTATACTTTTAACAAGTTTAATTTTATATTTATTAAATGTTAACAGCTCAAAAATTAATGAGGGAATTATAGAAAACAAGCAAATAGCTAAAAGTCAAGACAATACAGAAGAATTTGAAGATGTAAGTATTGAGATAGGAAAATCTGTAAATGAAGCTATAAACGAAATTTCAACAAATAATGTAGTAAATACAAATACTGAAAATAAAACAAATTTAACAACATCAAATACAAATACTACTACAAATGCAGAGGCTAATACGGGTTCAACATCATCTAGTAAAAGTTTAAATGAAACAAATAAAACAGACGAAAAATCAACAGCAGAAACAACAGCTAAAGTTGCAGAAAAAGAAAAAGATGAAAAAGACGAAAAAACAAATATAAAATTTATAGAGCCAATTAAAGGAGAAATAATAAGAGAATTTGCTCCAGATTCACTTGTTTATTCGGAAACATTAAAAGAATGGGTAACACACAATGGAGTAGATATTAAAGCAGATAAAGCGAGTGTAGTTGTAGCAGCATATGATGGAAAAGTATCTGCTATTAAAAATGATCCTAGATATGGTTTAACAGTAATAATAGAGCATGAGAATGGTTATAAAACTATTTATGCAAATTTATTAACAGCCGAATATGTTGTAGAAGGAGAAGAAGTAACTGCTGGACAAACAATTGGAACAATTGGAAATTCTGCAAATTTTGAAATAGCTGATGATTATCATTTACATTTTGAAATTATGAAAGATGGGGAATATATAAATCCGCTTCAATAATTTTAAAAACTGTCATTTTAATTGACAGTTTTTTAAAAAAATATTTGAAAAATTTTGTATTTTATGCTAATATATTAAAGAAAAAATAATAGAAAAAAATAAGGAAAAAATATAAGGAATAATTAGTTATGATAAACATACTTTTATGTGGTAATAATAAAGTTTTTGATGGTATGCTTACAGAGCTTATATCAATAACCAATAGAACAAACGAACCAATTAAATGTTTTATATTTACAGCAAAATTAACAAGAATAAAAAAAGAGTATAAACCATTAGGTCAGGCAGAAGCGGATTTTTTAGATAATTTAATAAAGTCTAAAAATCCAGATTCAGAAGTCAAATTAGTTGATGTTACAACACTTTATGAGCAAGAATTCATGAAAAGCCCTAATGAAAGTGCATATTGTACACCATATACTCTACTTAGACTTTTAGCAGATTTGGTTGATGATATGCCAAATAAGTTATTGTATTTAGATATTGACATGATGATAGATGGAGATATTTTAGAACTATATAATGTAGATATAGAAGATTATGAATATGCAGCAGTTAAAGAAAAATATGGATGTGTTTTTATTAGACCGGATTATATAAATGCAGGAATGTTACTTCTTAACATGAAAAAAATAAAAGAAACAAGATTATTAGAAAAGGCAAGAGATAGAATAAAAACCAAAAAAATGCTTTTTGCTGACCAAGATGCTGTATATTGGTCTACTACAAAGAAAAAACTTCTTCCTAGAAAGTTTAATGAGCAATCTAAGTTCGATAGGGAAGATACTATCGTATGTCATTTTTGCAAAAGATTGATGTTTAGGCCATATCCACATACTACAAATTTTAAACAATGGAATATTGAAAAAGTACATAATGAATTAAAATGTCATAGGTTTGATGATGATTTGAATCAATACCTTGAATTAAAAAAAGAGTTTGAAAAAAGTAAGAGGGGAACAATAAAAAATGGACAAAAATAATAAAAAAGAAATACCAGTATTTTTTGCCTTAAATGATAATTACATTCCATTTTTAGCAGTTACAATACAGTCAATAATAGATAATTCATCAGAGAATTATTTATATAACTTAAGAATCCTATATACTAGTATTTCTAAAGAAAATATTGATAGAATAAAAAAGTTTGCTAAAGATAATATAAAAATTGAATTTGTTGATTTAAATTATTATATAGATAGAATAAAAGACAAACTTTACACAAGAGACTATTATTCTAAAGATACATATTTTAGACTATTTTTACCTACTTTATATCCTGAGTATGATAAAATACTATACTTAGATTGTGATATAGTTGTTTTAGATGATATCGCAAAATTATATAATACTAATATTAACAATTATTTATTAGGGGCTGTAACAGAAGAAACAGCAATTTATACACAAGAAGTAAAAAATTATGCAAAACGTGTAATTGGCGTTAGCGATAATAAACATTACTTTAATGCAGGTATTCTTTTAATGAATTTAAAAGAACTAAGAGAATTTGGCTTGCAAGAAAAATTTTTATACTTGCTAGAGAAAAATATTTATTCTGTTGCACAAGACCAAGATTATTTAAATAGGATGTGCAAAGGTAGAGTAAAATACTTAAATCAAATGTGGAATAAATCTCCTGCGCCTATAAAAAATGTTAACCCTAATAAAATAAAAATAATACACTATACTTTAGCTCGTAAACCCTGGCATAATGATTCTGTTTTATATAGTGAATATTTTTGGAATTTTGCTAAGAAAACAGATTTTTATGAAGAAATATTAGAAATAAAAAGAAATTACACTCAAGAACAATTAAAAGAAGATGAAGAAAAAACAAAAAAATTATTTGAACTTGCAGAATTTGAAACTGAATGTGTTGGATATGATAAAAAGCCAAGAAGTTATAGCAAAATAAAAAACACTATTTTATCCTTAAGAAAAAGAAATGTATTAGTAAAACAATCTGAAGATAGACTTGCAATTTTAGATGAAATTGCAAGACTTGAAAAAGAAGGCAAATTTGATATTGATGCTGAAAATGATCCACCAACAATACCTATTATGCCAGGTGAAGTAGATTACTTAAATGAAAAACTAACAAGTAAATTGAAAACAACAGTTGCAAATACAATAGGTTTAGGATTTATAAAAGAATTACTTAGAAAAAATCAATTAATGATTAAAGAAATTAATGGATTGGAAAACATAGATAATCTTACAAGTGGAGCTATTTTTACATGTAACCATTTTAATCCATTTGATGTATTTGCAGTTGAAACAGCATTTAGATCATCAAATAAGAAAAGAAAAACATTATATAAGGTTATAAGAGAAGGGAATTATACAAATTTTCCTGGCTTTTATGGATATTTGTTTAGAAATAGTAATACATTACCTTTAGCTACTTCACCAAAGGCTATGGAGGAGTTTATAAGAGCTGTTGAAAAAATTCTTTCAGATGATGAATATATTTTAATCTATCCAGAACAAAGCTTATGGTGGAATTACAAAAAACCTAAACCATTAAAAAGTGGGGCTTATAGATTTGCAGCCAAAAATAATGTGCCAGTTGTTCCTATTTTTATAACTATGAAAAACAGTGATAAAATTGGAGATGATGGATTTCCAATACTTGAATATTATATAAATATAGATAAACCAATATATCCTGATGAAAAACTTTCAGTTAAAGAGAACACTGAAAATATGAAAGCTAAAAATTTTGAAGTATGGAAAAGCATATATGAAAACTTCTACAATATCCCACTAGAATATACAACAGTTAAGGAAGAAGCTGGTGAAAAGAAATAAAATGAATGAAGAAAAAGAAGTATATTATTACAAAGACGAGCTAGAAGATGATTTTGCAACAATGGAAAACATTAAGATGGTGGATGTTGATGAAAATTATAAATATATACATAAAAACCCTATATGGAATATTGCATCTATATTAACACAAAATATAATAAGTATGCCAATCAAGTATTTATATGCTAAAATAAAATTTAATATTAAATATATTGGAAAAGAAAATCTAAAAAAAGCAAAAAATAAAGGATATTTTATTTATGCAAATCATACTCAAATCTTTGCAGATACATTTATTCCAAGTTTAGCAAATTATCCTAAAAGAAACTTTTTTATTGTTAATCCTGCAAATATATCTATGCCAGGGTTAAAACTATTAGTTAGACTGCTTGGAGCCTATCCATTACCATCAAATCTTAAAGCATATAAAAATTTTTTAACAGCAATAAAAACAACAATTGAGAAAAAGCACAGTATTACAATTTATCCAGAAGCTCATATTTGGCCATATTATACAAAAATAAGAAATTTTAAAGCAGTCTCATTTAAATACCCAGTTGAATTAAATGCTGATGTTTTTTGTTTAACAAATACATATCATAAAAAGAAAAATGGAAAGATTCAAATTATATCTTATATAGATGGACCATTTACAGTAAATCAAAATCTTCCCAAAAAAGAAGCACAACAAGATTTAAGAGATAGAGTATATAGCCAAATGGTTGAACGAAGCAAAAATTCTGATTATGAAAAAATTATATATTTAAAGAAATAATAATTATAAAATAAATAATGCCGAATAGAGAGGAAAAAGATAATGAAAAAAGGAAACAATATATTAAATACTTTAAAAGAAAAACCACTTTTTAAATTTAAAAAATTAAAATTAGATAATATAGGAGATATAGAAGAGCTAAAAAAAGACTACTCAGAAGCTGATATAAAACCTAAAAAGCACAGCATTAAACCTGGACAACATTATCCAGAAACACATTATGAAACAATAAAAGAATTCTATTTAAAAACTATAGAAAAGTTTCCAGATAGAACTTTTATTTTAGATAAAAATAATCCAAAAGATGACAAATTTAAGGAATATACTTTTAAACAGTTTAATGATGATGTACAAGCTTTAGGTACTGCATTAACTAATAAGTATAATCTAAAAAATGAAAGAATAGTTATAATTGGTGAAAATCAATATGCATGGTATGTTTCTTATATAGCACTTTTAATTGGAGTGGGAATTGCTGTTCCTGTAGATAAAGAACTTCCTGAAAATGAAATAGAGAATGTCGTAAATAGATCAAAAGCAACAGCTGTGATTTATTCTACGCATATAAAAGATAAAATAACTTCTATAATGGAGAATCTTTCTAATGTTAAATATTTTATTCAAATGAAAAGCGATGCTACATTAGAAGGAAGAACAGTCGGATTTAATACAGTATTAGAAGAGGGGAAAGAGCTTATAAAAAATGGAGATAATTCATTTATGGATATAGAAATAAATCCTGATGAATTTAAAGCTTTATTTTTTACATCTGGAACAACTTCTAATAGTAAAGGTGTAATGGTAAATAATAGGCAACTTGCTAATAACATAAATGCAGTATCAGCATATGTTTCAATAGATGAAAATGAAAGATTTTTTTCAGTATTGCCTCTACATCATACATATGAATCAAGTATTGGATTTTTATTACCTTTAGCAGTAGGTGCTTCAATAACTGTATGTCAAGGACTAAGATATATTTCAGATAATTTAAAAGAAACTAATCCAAGTATTCTAATAGCTGTACCATTGTTATTAGAAAGTCTATATAAAAATATTATGAAGAATATAAAAAAGAGTAAAAAAGAAAAAATTGTATCTTCAATGATGCAAATTACAAATGTTCTAAAAAATTTTGGTATAGATATTAAAAGAAAAGTATTTAAAGAAATATATGATGGAATTGGTGGTAGAATGAAATATATGGTTTCTGCTGCAGCTCCTATTGATAAAAAAATCGGTAAATGGTATTCAGATTTAGGAATTATATTTTTACAAGGATATGGTCTAACAGAAACTTCACCAATATCTGCTGTTACTCCTGATTTTGATACTAAAGTTGGTTCTGCCGGAAAAACAATAATTAATGGTAAAATAAAAGTAGATAATCCAGATGAAAAAGGTGAGGGAGAGCTTTTAATTTCTACAAATACTTTAATGATGGGATATTATGAAAATGAAGAAGCAACTAAAGAAGTTATAGAATATGATGAAGAGGGAAGAAGATGGTTCCATTCAGGAGATATTGGTTATGTAGATAAAAACGATTTTGTTTATATAACAGGAAGAATTAAAAATGTAATTGTAACTCAAAATGGAAAAAATATATTCCCAGAAGAGCTTGAATTATTATTATCTAGCATTGAAGAAATTGAAGAATGTATGGTATATGGAAAAGAGGTAGAGCGGAGAAAAGGAATTAATTGTAACTTGTAGAGCTATACCAAATTATGAGAAAATAAAAGAATTATATGGAGACATAAATGATAAAGAAATTCATAAAATTATATGGGACAAAATAAAACAAGTTAATAAAAAGGTTACAAATTATAAAGCAATAAAAAGTTTAGAGCTAAAAGATGGTGAGTTTATAAAAACAACTACCAAGAAAATTAAAAGATTTATAGAAATAAAAGAGGGAAAAATTAAAAGTTTATAAAGGAAATAATATAGCATAAAAAGGTTCAAATATATTGTTTCCTTTTTTAGAATCAATTTTTATTAACTATTATGGAAAGGAAGATTTATATATGATTAGAATTGGAATTTGTGGATATGGAAATTTAGGAAAGGCCATTGAAAAAGAAATTATAAAATCTAACGATATGGAGTTAGTAGCTATTTTTACAAGACGTAATCCTGAAAGTTTAAAAATTGCTTCAAATACACAAGTAGAAAGCGTTTCAAATCTTGAAAATTGGAAAGATAAAATTGATGTAATGATTATGTGTGGAGGCTCAAGTACAGATTTGCCTAAACAAGTTCCAGAAATGGCAAAATTATTTAATACAGTAGATAGTTTTGATACACATGCTAAAATTCCAGAATTTTTTGATTTAGTTGATAAAATTTCAAAAGAAAACAATCACATTTCTACTATATCTGTTGGATGGGATCCAGGGATGTTTTCTGTTATGAGATTATATGCAAATTCAATTTTGCCAAAAGGTTCTACTTATACATTCTGGGGAAAAGGAGTAAGTCAGGGGCATAGTGATGCGATTAGAAGAATTGAGGGTGTTAAAGATGCTAGGCAATATACAATTCCTATAGAAGAAGCGGTTAATCAAGTAAGAAATGGAGAAAACCCTATTTTTACAACTCGCCAAAAACATAAAAGAGAATGTTTTGTTGTAGCTGAAAATGGTGCTGATAAAAACAAAATTGAAAACGAAATAAAGACTATGCCAAATTATTTTGACGAATATGATACAACTGTACATTTTATTTCAGAAGATGAGTTAAAAAGAGAACATAATTCTTTACCACATGGTGGATTTGTAATTCATAGTGGAGAGACAGGAAATGGTAATAAACATGTAATTGAATACTCATTAAAACTTGACTCAAATCCTGAGTTTACAGGAAGTGTTCTAATAGCTATTGCTAGAGCAACTTATAGAATGTCTAAAGAAGGTATGAAAGGTGCAAAAACAATATTTGACATTCCACCAATATATTTTTCAAGTAAAACACCTGAAGAATTAAGAAAAAATTTGCTATAGAATTTATTTTTTTGTACTACTCTTTAGCGCAAAGTGTGGTACATTTTTATAGAAAATATAGGTATTTACTCCTATCTCTTATTGCACAAAACTTTTATACTGGGCTGTTTTTTGTACCACCTCTTTACACCACAAACAGGTGGACATTTTAGAAAATATATTTAAAATATTTGTATTATATACTAAAAAAATCATATAATATTGTATATAATAATTTTAGAAACATTCTTTAAATTTATTGACAATTCGACACATTTAATGCTATAATTATTATATAAATAAAAACTGCCTACTAGGAGGCGAAGAGTAAAATACCCTAGATAATCGATAAAACAGCCACCCAGTTGGCAAGGAGAAAATACACTGGTGAATAAATGAGGGAGTTTCGCACTCCCTTATTATTGTATAAGGAGTAAAATGGAAATAATTGAAGGAAAATTATATTTTATAAAAGATGAATTTATAGAAAAGTATAACCCAAAGTATCATCTAATGGAAAACAAAGAAGTTGGTACAAAAAGACCAACTTATTTTTGCTTTAGAGATCGAGTAGACAAGAGCATATTATGGTTTGTCCCTATGTCTTCTAAATATGATAAATATTTAAAAATATATGACAATATAAAATCTAAAAAAGGAATTGAGCCAAATAACTTTGTATTTGCAAGAAATTTAGCTGGTAAAAAAGCAGTTTTTTTAATTCAAAATATGTTTCCTACTTTAGAAAAATACATAGAACAAGAATATAAAAAAGCTGGAATATCAATTAAAGTTCCTAAAGCAGTAAAAGAAGAAATTGATAGAAAAACTAGAGATATTTTTGCACTTACAAATAAAGGTATAGTAGCTACATTTACTAATTTACCTGAATTTATTAAAGATGTAAAAAAAGAAAAGGAAAGTTAAAAATGGGAAAAAAAGCAAAATTTGATATTAATGCTATAAAATAACATAGCAAAAGAAAATAAAATATCAGCACAATCAGTTTTACAAACATATATGCTTGAGAGATTTTTAGAGAGAATTTCTATTTTAATATATACAGATAATTTTATATTAAAAGGTGGGATGTTAAATTCAGCAATGCTTGGAATTGATAGTAGAACAGCAATAGATATGGATACAACAATAAAAGGATTTAAACTTACTGAAGAAAATATATTAAAAAAACGTAAATGAAATATGTAATATATCTCTTGATGATGATGTTACATTTGAAGTACAAGAAATAGAATTAATCAGAGAAGATGATGATTATGGTGGATATAGAGTAACTGTTAAAGCCAATTATTTATTTTCAATGCCTGATAAATTAAAAATATGTATTTAAAAATAGAGTAATTTATTTAAAGGGAGAGATTTTTTTTATGGACAAGTATATTGAAACTAAAAGAAAAATACAAGAAGCATTAAGAGGTAATGGGTATTCAAATAAATCTATTACTTTACCAGAATTTAATTTCTTATATGAACCATATAAAGATAGAGTGTCAGAAGAAATTTTTTCTGACTTTTTAGGTATGCCTGAAAAATCTTTAGAAAGACTACAAAAAGGAATTACTTCTTCTGTTATCATTTTAAAAACTGATGAGCCTTTATTAACTAGAGAATATGAATTACAAGATTTATTAAGACCTCTTCATACAAATGAATTAATTGATTATGAACAATTTTGTAGAATATTTGAGCCATATAAAGATGAGATGAATGAGAATAGTTTTTCAAGAATACTTGGTCTTGCACAATATACTTTTTTAAATATGAAAAAAATAAAAGGGAAAAGAGGAATAATATTTAAAACTCCTGAAGTAAGTCAAGAAAGAATGATAGAAGTTCAAAGAGAAGTAATATCAAAAGGGTATATTAATAGAAAAATTAGTTATGATGAATTTCTTGAGTTATATGAACCATATAGATTAGAGATGCAAGATTTTGAGTTTGCAAAAATTACAAGAATACGAGATGTCGCTAAATTAAGAGATGGAAGAAAACAATATGTAATTATTTTTAATGGTTTTATTTCTTTAGAAAGAGAAGAAAAAAAAGACGAGATTATTCAAGAGTTAAAAGACCAAGGCTATTGCAATAAGCATATGTCACTTGAAGATATAAATGAGCTTTATGAAAAATACAGTAAAGATATAACCTTTGATGAATTTATAGAGATGTTAGAAATTACAAGGTCTCAACTCTCAACAATAAAGAATACCAAAGGAAGAGTAATTGTTCTTAAAACTGAAAAAGCATCAGAAGATTTAAAAGATAGAATTGAGTTTGAATTAAGGCAAAAAGGATATTCAAATAAACTTGTTAGTAAGGAAGAATTCGATGAATTATTTAGACCATATTCTTCAAAGTTAACAATCGAAGAGTTTGGACAAGCTGTAGGACTTTCATCAGCTTCATATGGAAATTTAAAAAGGAATAGAGCTACTATTTTAAGTACATATCGACCAACAGAAGAAAGAGGAGAAGAAGTTAGGGAAGAACTAAGAAACTTAGGATATGAAGATGGTACTGAAATTACATATCCTGAATTTATAGACTTATTTAATAAATATCAAACAGAAATGGTAGAAATTGAATTTGCTGAAGTACTTGGAATTACATATGGGAAATATAGAGATATGAAATACAAAGGGAAAAGTATTAAATTATTTGCATCCATTTCCAATGTACCAGCTAAAAGAATGGCAGAAATAAGAATAGATCTTAGAAACCAAGGATATAGTGGCAGACTAATACAAAAAAACGTTTTTGATGAATTATATGAGCCATATAGAGAAGAACTTACAACATCTGATTTTGAAAAAGTACTTATGTTAAATCTTTCACAAGCTGCTGCACTTAGAAAAACAGATAGTAAACCAGCTACTATTTTACCATATGAAAGGTTGTCTAATGAACGAAGAAATCAAATAAAAGAAGAGTCTGATACACTAATAGGATTAGATGAGGAATATATAAATAAAGAAATTTTTATGAGTTTATATGATAGATATAAAACTGAAATTTCAGCAGAAGAATATGCAGAACTTTTAGGACTTACTATATATGCTGTTAAAAATTCTAAGAATAATCCAAATCTGAAACTGAGAATTAGAGGTAAAAAAGAAGAACCCAAAGCTAAAGAAGAACCCAAAAAAGTTATAGAGAAGTCGCATAGAATACAAACAGATGATACTGCACATACAAAAGCTCAAAAATCTTTGAATGCAAAAAGAGCTTTGAAGAAAAGAATTATAGAAGAATTAAAATCTCAAGGACACACAAATGAATTAGTTGATTATAATCAATTTTCTGCTTTATATAAACCATATACTAGAGGTATTTCAGAAACAGAATTTTATACTCTACTTGGTATTAGTTATAGTAATTTTAAAGATCTGAAAGATGGTAAAATAAGATGCATAATTCTTAAAGAAAATACAAAAATAGATGAATATATAAGAAGAGTAAAAGCAGAAGTATTTGAACTTGGAATAGATGGTACATTAATAGATTATGATACATTTAAAAAAATATATAGCAATTATTCAGAACAATTTAGTGAAAGACAATTTGCTAAAGTACTTGGAATTGATATACTGAAAAATCTAAAAGTATCACGAATGAGAGTTACTCTAAAGAAAAAAGTGTTTAAAATTGCTATGCATCAACTAAAAAATTCGAGAGAATACTCTATGGAAGAACTTGAACAAATATGTTCAAAATTAGATATTAGTGTAGAAGAATTATTTCAATATCTTCGTGGAGTTTATAATCCTAAAATTAAAGATGTAAAAAAAGTTAGTGTAAATAGTTTATTAAAAAAAGGAAAGATATATATAGGAGATATAACTCCAGAACTTGAAGATAGAATTAAAACTATTGCAGAAACTAACGGATATGATGGCAGATTAATATCAAACGCTAATGTTGATAGACTATTTAGTGACTATTATATTGTAATGAGCAAATCAAGATTGCTTCAAATATTAGGAATTGAATACACTATTTCAGATCATTATGGAACAATAGAAAGACGAAGAATATTATTAAAGAGGAATCAAATTAAAAATGCTTTAGATGAATTATTAGAAGCAAGGTATTATACACAAGAAGAATTAAGAAGAGTATGCTCAAGAAATAATCTATCAGTAAAAGAATTATTACAATATCTTATAGGTATTCATACTAAAGGGATAGATGAATTAAAAAAAATAAATGTTGATGACTTACTAAAAAAAGATAGACTATACTTGGGAGAAGTTACACCAGAAATTAAAGAAATAATTGTAGATGAGATATTAAAAAGAGGGTATGACGGAAAATTAATAAAATTAAGCGAACTGCAAAAATTATATCTTCCATATCGAATACTTATGAGTAAATTTGCTTTTACTCAAATAATTGGAGCTTCAAATAGAGAACGAGATGTGTCAAAAAAAGGTGACCAGATGACAAGAATAGTATTAAAAAGACGTGAACTAGAAAATATTTTAAGTAACTTAAGTACTCCAAGATATTATTCCCATGGAGAACTAGATGACATGTGTTCTCAAAATGGAGTTTCTTTGGAAGAATTTTTACAATATTATATGACAAATCATAGAAGAAATATTCTTGATTCAAAAACCCTAGATGTAAGTGAGCAGTTAAAAATGGATAAAATATTTTTTGGAGTAGCCCCAATTCCAAAAGAATTTTTAGATAATCATATGGAAGAGATTTTAACTATTGGTAAAAAAATAGAAGATATGTTAAAAAGAAAACTAATAAAATATACTGGTAACTTAATAGATGTATATACAGATGCAATACTAGATTTAATTCAAAAAAATGGTTCACTTGTATATAATTCTAAAGATGATGATGAAGCAATAAATAGAATAAAAAGTTATTTAAAGCTTTCTATAACTGATAGATATATTAGAGAATCCAAAAAAACGATAATGACATCATTAGATGAAACAATCTATGATGATGATAATGAACAAACAAGGTATAGTTATTTAGCATCGAAGGAAAAAAAACCAGAAGATAATGCTGTTGAAATTGTGAGAAATATATTACAAGAAGAAAAAAGAATACCTCACAATACGATAATGCAGATTTTAGCCGAAACAAGAGATATGTATAAAAAAGGCTATAAATATGAAGATATAGTAGATGAAATGCAGGATAAATATGGAATTACACCAAATGAACTTTTAAAGATTTTAAAAGGTGAATTAGCAAGAAAAATAGAAAATAAAGATCCTCAAAAATAAGTTAATAAAAGGGCTGTAAAGCTTTTTTATTTTTTGTGGTTTACAATAAATAATGCTTGTTTTGTAAATTGAAAATATAAAGGTTTAGTGGGAAAATGAAATTTAAATAATGTTGTAATATAATATTGCCCAAAATCTTTAAATGGGGGAGAATCTTTTACAAGATATTCTTTAAATTTTATTTTAAATTTATGCAATGTTTGGTTTAAAATTTTCAGAAAACGAACATTTGTTATTTGATAACTTTTTAATATTAATTTGAATTTGATTTTTAGAATTAATTATAATTTTATAAATCTAAACCTCTGAAAATCGTTTTTAAGGCGTTTTTATATTATTCTCATAAAACTAATCAACTAAAATGATTAAAACTTTATTTTACAATTACAAATATCTTGATATTATAAAACTTATATTGAATTATTTTAAGATTTTTATACATATTTATTATAATAATATGTAATTTTAAATAGATTATATAAATCAATGTAATTATTGCAGCAACTTGGATTCAGCTCAAAAATCACTAAAATGATGACGCACGAGAATTGATTTTAAGCCGTTTTTAAAAATTAGCCATATAGTTTGTTGTCTAAAAAATAAGGCTATTTTAAGACGAA
>ODAI013190163.1_pt1 | contig 31194 bp, 32 predicted proteins | sample 1539321 | NCBI WGS metagenome assembly ODAI01 (sample SAMN02144231, study PRJEB22623) | gut metagenome | biome: sheep rumen | host: Ovis aries | place: New Zealand
CACTGGGCTTGTGGAATGGGAAGGGGGCGAAGTATTTAGTCTAATGATTGCGGTGAACCTCGATTCGGGCGAGACGATCCCCTACTCTATCTACGGTTTTCCGCGCTGGCTCTATATCACAACCGTTTTAGACGATAAAGTTTTCGACGAAGGGCTCAATATTTTCTACAGCTACACAGATGCAGAATTAGAGCTGAACTCAATTGCTAAGGAAATCCTTCTCTTCTACGGATTATCTAATTATGTTTTGGAGGATGTCACGATAAAGGACAGAGAAGAGCCAAGAAATTATACCGTAGGTACGAGTGATATGGATGTAACATTCTATTTTCGAACCAAGAAAAAGAAAGAAACCGAGCCGACCGATCCCGGCACAACTGACGAACCTGATCCAGCAGATCAGGGTGATGACATCACTAAACCCGAAGAAACTGACCCGACAGATCCAGGCACGACCGATGAACCTGATCCGGCAGACCAGGGCGACGATATTGTCGATTCTGAAGAAGCAATAGACACTCCTGAAACTGGCGCGTTTACGGCAGTTGGCACTGAAACGGAAGCTGAAGATAAAGCAATGGCCCTTGCGTTTTATATTATGATAGTTTCTACTGCATTGCTGATTGTGCTTACATTGTCTCGCGCCCGGCGCAAGAAATAGGTTTAGCCCAAAAACTCATTGTCCTGTAGTGTTATAAATCCGTATAATAAATTATCTCTTTGCCTAGTGCCTTTGCGAATTCAATTTCTCCCTGAGTGCTTTTGCCTATGTAGTTATTTATATTCACCACTAAAATAGCGTCTGAAAGTCTAATCTTTTCTTGATGCATTTTGTCCAACATCATAGCTTCGTCTTCCGTATAGGCATCTTTATTGGGGTTTGTGGGGTATATGGGGGCTATCATGCAATTTCCCTGTAATTCCATCCTTTCCGATATCGCCATTATCTCTTTCATAAATTTTAAACTACCGCATACAGTAATGACTTTCATAAATATTCCTCCTTTTATTGGATGACAATCGCCCAAAGACCGCTCGGAGCCATTCATTTAATTATAACATGTTGCCAAACAGCCTAGAAATTCTTGGCAATTTAGGATGCTATAATCAGTTGTCGCATCAATCTGTATGTTTATCGCAGATATTATCACTTCGATACTTACTTTTTGCCACTCTAACAATAGAAAATATCCAACCAAAAGGTTGGATATTTTCTATGGCTGGGATGGCAGGATTCGAACCTGCGAATGACGGGACCAAAACCCGTTGCCTTACCACTTGGCGACATCCCAATTTACCCAATTCTATCACGAAACCCTCGGCTCGTAAAGTCCGCATCCCTCTTATGCCTTGATTTTTCTTAGATTCTGTGGTATATATAATATATATGGCAAAACGAGGTAGAAAAACACACAAAACCACCAAACGCCACTCCACGAGGAGCGCTCGCCGAGAGGCTCCCGTCGAGCACGAGCTCCCCGGCGGTTTCTGGCGCCAAACTATCGCTGTCCTCATGATCGCGGCCGCCCTCTTCTTTGTAATCACTTGGTTCGGTCACGGTGGATCAGTTCTCAACAAAGTCCACGAAGCCATCGTCAGCGGCCTCGGCGCCGCCACCTACTTCATCCCCGCCTTTCTCGTCTACCTCGCCGTCAAAATCTTTCGCGCCGAAAACAACCGCGTTGCGGTTCCGGTTTACATCGCTTCAATTTTGATGCTGCTTTGGATCTCTGGCATTGGCGCCATTTGGGGCGGCGGCGGCCTCGTCGGCAACTGGCTGAACTCCCTGATGCTAAAAGCGCTCGACCAGGGCTTTGTCATTTGTATTTACATCGTCCTCGTTTTCATCACGGCCGCCTTCCTTTTGCAACTTTCGCCAGTCACTTTCTTCAAAAGCACCAAAAATCTCGTCCACGCCAATAAAACTCTCGCCAGCCAAGCCGAAGACAAAAAACTCGGCCAACTCGAGATTAAAGTCAACCCCCCCGTCGCTCCCGCTGACAAGCCAGTCGCGAAAAAGCAAAAAGGCCTCTTCATCCATAAATCAAAAGACGATATCCCAGAGGAGACGCCGAAAAAACCCGCTCCCGAAAAGCCCGCCGAAGAAAAAGCCCTGGTCGCCGTCAATGATCCGGATTGGAAAATGCCGACCACCGACCTCTTGGAGCGCAAACAGTCTCCGGCCGACGCCGGCAACATCCAGCAGAACGCTTATGTCATCAAGTCCACTCTCGCTGAGTTTGGTATCGAGGTCGAAATGGAAGGCGCCAATGTCGGTCCACGCGTCACTCAGTACACCATGAAGCCACCCGCCGGCGTCAACCTCTCCAAGATCCTCGCTCGCGACAAAGAGCTCGCCCTCAATCTCGCCGTCGACAAAATCCGCATCGAAGCCCCCATTCCCGGCACTCGCAGCGTGGGTGTCGAAATTCCAAACGCCCGCTCCGCCGACGTCCGCCTTCGCGGCGTACTCGAATCCAACGAATGGAAAAAGGCCAGCGACCCGCTCACTTTTGCAGTCGGGAAAGACATCTCCGGCCGCGCCGTCGTTGCCAATCTCGCCAAGATGCCGCACCTTCTCATCGCCGGTACCACTGGTTCTGGTAAGTCCGTCATGACCAACACGCTCATCACTTCGCTCCTTTACCGCAACGCTCCCTCCGACATGAAACTCATCATTGTCGACCCGAAGCAGGTCGAAATGGCCCAGTATCAGGATATTCCACATCTCCTCACGCCAATTATCACCCAGACCGACAAGGCCTTGTCTGCTATGAAATGGGCCGTCGGCGAAATGGAGCGCCGCTACACTTTGATGGCTGAAGAGAAGGTTAAAAACATCGCCGACTATAATGCCAAGATGGCCAATTCTCCTGACCCAGAAAGAGGCGGCAAGATGCCATACATTGTCATTGTAATTGATGAAATGGCCGACCTCATGATGATGGCTGGCAAAGATCTCGAAATGCTCATCGTCCGCATCGCTCAGAAGGGCCGCGCCGCCGGCATTCACCTTGTCCTCGCCACCCAGCGTCCAGAAGTCAAAGTCATCACCGGCCTTATCAAAGCCAACATCCCAGGCCGCATTGCCTTCGCCGTCGGTTCCCAGATGGACTCCCGTATCATGCTTGACCAGGGCGGTGCCGAGAAACTCCTCGGCAAAGGCGACATGCTCCTCCTCACCACCGAAATGATGGGCAAACCGCGCCGCATCCAGGGTGCTTGGGCCTCCGATGATGACATCAACAAAGTCACCGACTTCCTCCGCGCGCAGCGTCCGCCAGAATACAACGAAGAAGTGATTGCCCAGCAAGTCGCAATCAAAGGTATGACTGGCGAAGTTGGTGGCATGGATGGTCTCGGTCGCCGCTACGATCCAAACGACCCGATTGTTAGGAAGGCCGTCGAAATCAGCCTCTCAAAAGGCAAATTCTCCACCGCCATGCTCCAGACTTATCTCGGCAAAGGCCATGGCTTCGTCTCTGGTCTAGCTATCTGGTTTGAGGAAATTGGCGTTATTGGCCCCCAGAACGGCAACAAACCCCGCGACCTCCTCATCTCCTCCATGGATGACTTCGACAATCTAGCACAGTAAATAAACACTTGACATTTTATCAATCTTGTGATATAATGAGAGTATGAAACGATATTATCCCATGCACCAGTTATGGACTAATGAGACTGTATTTGCAGGTCTTATTTCTGCATTTTATGCTGCGTGCGCGGGAAATGTCTAAAATTTCTTACAACTTGATTAGATACACTAGATAAATCCCGAAGCCAGGCGTTTCGGGATTTATCTAGCCGCACACGTTGGTTGAACCAATCAGACAAGAGGCGGCTAGCAAATTAACAAATCACACATCAAAGAAAGGAGCAGAATATGAAAAATAACAACACTAGAAGCCACATCCAGTCTGCTCGTCGAAATCTCCGCCTTGTTATGGCGGAATCGGCCGTAGCGGCTGGGCTACTTGCTATGCCAGTTTTCACCCCGTTTTTTAGTTCCATTGGCCTCAGCAACCAACAAATTTCCGAAGTCCAGATCTACTTCACAATCGTGCTAACTTTTCTCAATATCCCTATGGGCTACGTTGCCGATCGAATCAGTCGTAAATGGGCCAACGTCATTGGCGATTTTGGCCACGCGGTGGTGCTCCTCGCCTACTCCCAGGTTGCTAGCTTTGCTGGCGCGGTTGTCTGCGAATGTGCGTGTGGTATTGCTGCCGCCCTCTCGGATGGTGTCGATCAAAGCCTCATCAAACATTTCGTCAGCCAAATCAGCCAGGGAACTGGCGAGTCGGAAACTAAGCTTTTAAAGTCTAAGACCGCTAAACTGGAGATTTATAAGCAATGCGCGAATCTTTTACTCCTGATGTTAGGTGGGCCAATTGGTGCCATCAACTTGCGACTTGCGATCGCGCTCTCGGCGGTCAACCACTTCGCCGGCGGTGTTCTCAGTCTTTTCATCAAAGATGATAGTGAAAAGCTTTGTCCTAAGCACAAGAATCCGCTGAAGGATATTTACGAAATCGCTAAAGTCGCTATGAAGAACCGACCTCTCCGCACGCGAATTTTTGCTTACGCAGTCGGTCGCGAAATGACTCATGGCATCATTTGGATCGCCACGCCGCTTTTCTTAAAAGCTGGCATCCCGATGGGAATTGTATCATTTGCGTGGGTTTTTAACACACTGATGTGCATTGTCGGCGCGAAGATCGCCGACAAATACGGCAAAAACCTTTCCGACACGAAGATCATGGCGGTTCCAGTTGTCTTGATGTCTGTCAGCATGCTTGTCATGGGCCTGCATCTCAATCTTTTTACCGTGTGGCTCTACGGCGCAATGGGCATCACTCAAGGTTGGACCGCTGCGACTCTCATTCCGATGATCCAAAAATATGTGAAACCGACGGAACAAACTTCCATTCTCTCTGTCACTAAAACTCTATCCCAAATGCTCTACATTCCCACAGTTTGGGTTATCGGTTTCGTGGCAGACATCAGATTGGAATATGGGCTTTTCGCGACAATAGCTATATTCCTGCCGCTCGGGCTCATCATTATTAAAAAATTAAAGCAAGATGTGTGATTTTAAAGCGCTTCGGTCTAGCATCGGGGCGCTTTTTGTGCTACAATCATTTTTACATTAACATAATATCAAGAAGGAGCGAGGGAACGGCCCGCTGACCTCCTGCCAACCTAGCCGAGGCCAAGGTGGTAATTCCGCCCAGAAAGGAAAGATATGTTCTACAGAACTGCGGAGAGCGTTTCTCCGAAACATCCAGACAAACTTTGTGACCAAATTAGCGATGCTATTTTGGACGCTTACCTCGCCAAAGACCCGGATTCGCGCGTCGCGGCGGAGGTTTGCGGCGGCCACGGCGTAGTTTTTGTGACTGGCGAAATCACCAGCCGCGCTGGCGACATCGACATCGAGAAAATCGTCAAACGCATCGCGGGCGACAATGTAGAAGTCCACACTAAAATCGTCGCGCAATCCCCCGAAATTGCCCAAGGCGTTGACACTGGCGGCGCCGGCGATCAGGGAATCATGATTGGCTATGCTACCGACGAAACTCCAGAGATGTTACCACGTGAAGTCGTCCTCTCCCGCAACCTCAACAAGTACATTTACGCCAAATTCCCATATGACGGCAAAACCCAGGTCACTATCGCCCCAGATGGCTCGATCAGCTCCATCGTCGCCAGCTTCCAGAATGCCCCCAAAGCCGAGCTCGAAAAGCTCGTCAAGGAATTCATCGCCAAGAACAAGTTAATGAAGGCTCCAGAACTATCCTCCGGGGACCATAGGCTTGGCCGTTCGCCAAAGGCGCACGAAGTAACGGCCTTGAGTGTGTCCCCGGAGGATAGTTCGGAGCCCTCTTCTAATATTGAGCTTCACGTCAACCCCGCTGGTGACTGGACTCAGGGCGGCTTTGACGCCGACACTGGTCTCACTGGCCGCAAACTGATCGTTGATAACTACGGCCCAAGAATTGCCATTGGTGGTGGCTGCTACTCCGGCAAAGATCCGTCCAAGGTGGATCGCTCCGCCGCCTACATGGCCCGCCGCATCGCCGTCGATTACTTGAAAAAAATCAAAGCCGCCGAAAAACATCTTGGTTCTGAAAACACCGGCCAGCCGCACGAGGTTCTCGTTCGCCTCGCCTACGCCATTGGTTATGACCAGCCGCTCGAGAAAACCGTCATCATTGACGGCCATCCAGAAGAAATCACCGGCTACGACCTTACTCCACAGGGCATTATTAATTATCTCAAGCTAAAACGTCCCATTTATGAGCGCACTGCCCGCTATGGCCACTATGGTCACGCCTTTCCGTGGGACGACTAGCCTATCTGTTGCATAAAACTCCAATCTGTGCTATAATTAACACACAATATTAGCTCAGCAAACGAGCCAACCCACCGCCGAGTGAGCAGTGGAGAGCCGCGTTTGCTTTAACCAAAGGAGTATTATGAAAGACTACGAACTTTCAATCCTATTCCATCCAGATCTCGAAATGAATCTGGATCCTGCCCTCGAGAAGGTCAAGAAACTCATCGAAGGCAATGGCGGCAAAATCATCAAAGAAGAAGCCGACGGCAAAAAGCGCCTCAGCTACAAGATCAACGGCCAGGAATTTGCGGTGTATCGTTACTACGATGTGCAGCTTCCAGCTGACGCTCCGCAGAAGCTTAGCTCCGTGCTGGGCATTACTGACGAAGTGCTACGCGCGCTGATCGTCCGTGTTGACGCTCGCAAAGCCAAATATGAGGCCCGTCGCAAAGAGCACGCCGCTGAAGAGCCAGCGGAGAATAAGGAGGAAGCCTAATGCGCGGTTTCTCCAAGGCCATCATTACTGGCAACCTCACCCGTGACCCAGAGCTCAGAAGCACGCCAAGTGGCGCCTCCGTCTGTAGTTTCGCCGTTGCAGTGAATCGCACCTATCGCAGCGCCGACGGTGAGAACAAAGAAGAAGTCAGCTACATCGACTGTACTGCCTGGGGCAAAACTGGTGAGATGATTTCTCAATATGCCAAAAAGGGCAGCAGCATTCTCGTCTCTGGTCGCCTTAGCCAGAGAAGCTTTGAAGATAAAAACGGCGTCAAGCGCTCTCGCACCGAGATCGTTGTTGAAGATTTCAACTTCCTCGGCGGCGCAACAGGTCGTGATGGCGGATCGAGTTATAGCGCCTCGACTTCCGAATCGTCCGCTTCTCAAGCTTCCGATTCAGACGATATCCCTGAAGAAATTGATCTGAATGAGATTCCATTTTAATTAAACAAGGCAACGAAGGAAAGGAAATTATGAAAAAGTTTAAGAGTGATCCTAATCTGTACTTCGATTACCGCGACGTTAAAACCCTTCAGCGGTACATCGATACCTATGGTCGGATTGAGCCGATGAGCAAGACTGGCCTCTCCGCCAAGCAACAGCGCCAACTAGCTGTCGCCATCAAGCGCGCCCGCTACCTCGCACTTTTGCCATTTGTGTCAAACAACTAAGGAGTTAAAATGTACGGACCAACAGATCTTAAGAAAAATACGCTCATTACGTTAGACGGCCAGCCGTACAAGGTGGTTGAATACTCGCAAAAAGTCATGGGCCGTGGTGGCTCCATCGTCAACGTCAAGGTCAAAAACCTCATCACCGGTGCTCTTCTCCCCAAGACTTTCAAAGGTCAGGAAAAAATTGAGCCGGCCGAGGTCACGACCAAAAAAGTTCAGTACCTCTACAAGGACGACGAGAAGTTCTATTTCATGGACCCGGAAACCTTTGAACAGTATGAACTTAGCAAAGACATGGTCGGCGACGCAAAGGACTTCATGAAGGATGGCGATGAGATGGACATCCAGTTCTACAATGGCACTCCAATCAATTTGCAACTTCCTAAAAACCTTTGGCTCACTGTCACCTATACTGAGTCGGTCGTCAAAGGCGACACCACCAGCTCGGTCATGAAAGACGCTACGCTCGAAACTGGCGTGGTCGTGAAAGTCCCAGCCTTTATCAAACAGGGCGATATCGTCTCAATTGATACAGACACCTACGAGTATCGCGAGAGGAAGAAGTAGATGGGTAGGGCGGGTGACGGCCGAAGGGGGACCACCAAAATGTTTGCGAAGCAAAATTTTGGGGGAGGAGGCCGTCAGGCCCCGCCAATCGGAGGCTGTCAGTCCTCGCCCATTCGTGGCTACGTCAAAATTGAAGGCGCCGCGTGCGCTTTCAATTTTGATTTTAAGGACAAATTAGTTCTCGACATCGGTTCTTCCACTGGTGGCTTCACGGAATATGCCTTAGACCATGGTGCCAAAAAGGTCATCGCAGTAGAGAAGGGCTCTCATCAAATGAAAGCCCCTCTCCGCTTCGATCCTCGCATCGATCTTCGCGAAAAAACCGACATCTTCGACCTAACAGTTTGCCCTCATCTGGATGCCATTGTCGCTGACGTTTCGTTTCTCTCGCTCACTAAGATTCTCGCTCATGCTAAATCAAATTTGGCCAGCCCGGATACCGATTTTCTCGTAATGCTGAAGCCGCAATTCGAGGCCGCTCCCGCCGAACTCCACAACGGCGTTGTCAAAAACGAAACCATCCGCCGCCACATCATCAAGAACTTTGAAATGTGGCTTAAACAGCACGGCTTTTTGGTGATTAACAAGCACGACAACACCCTTTCCGGCAAGAACGGGAATAGAGAGCGTTTTTACCATTTAAAACTTGCAAAATAATCATAAACAGCTTATAATTAAAACATGAGTTTATTACATGGCGTGGGCGATTTCTTCTCGCTAGATATCGGTACTAACTCGATGCGCATCGTGCAACTTTCTGGTGACGCAAAACGTGGTTGGGCTCTGCAAAAGTACGCCTATATTCCGATCACCGCCCAGCTGACCAGCGACAATTCTGACCTCGGTCGCAAACGTTTTGGCGAAGCCATCATGGGCGCCGTCAATCAAGCCGGCATCAAGACCAAAAATGTTGCCGTCGGTTTGCCCGCCAGCAAAACTTTCACTTCCATCGTCGAAACCGACACCTTGCCGATGAACGAACTCACCAAAGCTTTTAAATACGAGATCGACAAATATGTTCCAATGCCAATGAGCGAGGCCAAGGCCGACTACATTGTCATTGGCCCAAGTCCCAACGACCCTGCCAAGACCGAAGTGCTGGTTTCCTCAGTTGCGAAAGAATATGCCGAAACCAATATGGAGACCATCGAGCGCGCCGGGCTTAATATCATTGCCATGGAGCCGGAGCCATTAGCGATGGCGCGCAGCCTCGCCGTCCCCGGAGCTATGGATGCGAACATGATAGTTGACTTTGGCGAAAAATCCACCGACATCGTGGTCTCATACAAAGGTATGCCACGGCTTGTTCGTTCTATCCCCGGTGGTTTCGAAAACCTCTCCCAGACTTTAGCCAACGGCCTCAACGTCCGCATTGACCAGTCCCGCGACTACATTTTGAAGTTCGGCCTTACCGAGGACAAAGTCGAAGGTCAAGTTTTCAAGGTCTTAAGCCGACCGCTCGAAGTTTACGTCCAAGAACTTACCAAATCTATCCGATTTTTCCAGACCAAATATTTGAACGGCAAAGTCGGCGGCATTATTCTTTCCGGCTACGCTAGCATAATCCCACTTTTCTCCGAGTATGTTGAAGCGAAGACCGGCATCCCGACCATGAATGGCAACCCGTGGCAATTTGTCCGTACCACTCAGGACCAGCAACGCGCCCTTGCGCCCGTCGCATCGGAGTTTGCCGTAGCAATTGGGCTATCGGAAAGGAGCAATGACTAATGGCTACCGAAATTAAACTACCGTCAGCGAGTGAGACCAAAGCTAAAATCAACGGGTTTATCTATAAGATTCGCCCCGCTCATTCAGAAATTAACCTCGTACCAGAAGTCAAAGATGACATGATCAAGGCCATCAAACTTCGCAACCTTACTTTCTTTATCTGCATTATTATTGCGTCAGCCAGCTTTGCGGTCACTGCTGTGTTTGCGTCCATCGCGGCTGGTCAACAAGCCATCGCTGACGGCAAAAACGAAACCATCACTAACCTATCGAAGAAGCTCTTCAGCTACAGCGACCTCAATAACTTCCTTACCATCAAAGACCAGCTCGGCAACTTGTCAGAAATTTCCAAGAACAAAACTCTGCTGTCGCGCGCTTTCAACATTCTGTCGGCCGTTATTCCCAACAATGGCGATACCATCACCGTCTCTGCGCTCAGCATTAACCTTTCTGGCTCTGCCCCAACCATTGCCTTCGACGCGCAAGCAGACGCTTTGCAGCCACCATATATTGATTATAACGTGCTAGAGTCATTCAAAAAAAGCATGCAGTATCTACGTTATGATTACGGCAGCTACGTCGATCGAGACGGTGCTGCCATCCCGGCCTACTGCATCATCGAACAAGATTCTGGCGGCACGACACTTTCCGATCCAGAAAGAGGAGTTTTTGCCTACTGGCTCATTGACGGTGAAGGCTGCAACCCATCGGCTACACAAGACGATCTGGAATCTTTGTCAGAAGACGAGTCTAGCGATGAAGAAGCTATCGAAAGCCTCAAGCTCGCGACCACCATTTCCGGCTACGAGACCGAAACCTACGAAGGCGAAACCGTAGTGCGCATTTGGCGTACGCCGCAATTCAACGAATGGTACAGCGAACAAGGCGATTCGAAGATCAGCCTTTCCGGTGATATTTCCGGTGTTGCCCATTTCGCTAGCAAGTGCACGGCTTACACTGGCACTAAGGACGAAGCCACTGGCTCAGTGACTTGGACTGCCAGCAACGAATCGTGTCTGCTCGTTCCAGAAGAGAATGGCCTCAGAATTTCCAGCTCTTCCAACGGGCGTGACAGCAGCGGCAACTTGGTGCTGCGCTTCTCGGCCTCAATTACCCTAAGCCCAGAATTCTTTAAATTTAGCAATGCCCATATGCTTGCGGTCGCCCCAAGCGGACGTTACAATGTGACCGATTCATACATCCAAGTTCAGGACATTTTCGGCGCCCCGGCCACGGACTGCAGCTCTAGTGACACACTTTGTAATAACGGAAATGGAGGCAACAATGGCTAAAGAAGCTGCGGCCGGCAAACGTGCAAAAATCTCGCAGGCGCAACAATATCTACTTCTCGCAGTACTCGGGACTTCCATTTTGCTTGGCGCAGCGATAGTTTTGGTCGGCTATTTCCAAAAGAAAATTGCTTTTAATGCCACAGTTATCGAGGCAGAAGATGCTTCGATCAAGAAATACTCGGACGTTATTAGAGGCATCGGCATTTGCAAAAAGCCTAGTGGCGATGTTTACACCGACGAGGAGCTCAAAAAATGCTCTCCAGATTCCATTGACCTAGCTTCAATCCCCGGCACACTTCGCGCCAACGTCATCAACGGCTTGGCGGAAAATGAAGCGTTAAACTCCGTGCCCAAAGAAGCCGACTCGGCCTGCATCAACCCGGCCACCAACAAAAACTACACTTACAAGGAAATGACCACGCTTTACACTTCGGCCACCACCAGCGAGCAGCTCGCCGCCGCCAGCAACTTAATCCAAGTCTGCTCGGCGCTCCGCATTATTCCAGATGCGCTCCCGGCCTCTAAGAACGAAGAAGCTCTGCTTTCCAGCTTGAACAAAATCTTTAACATTTCAGATTGGGAGCCAGAATCTTTGCGCCCAAGCGACACGTCTGGCAAAGCCTCATTCGGCACCAACCTTAGCACCATCGGCATCCGTTTGTCCATTGAAGCCGACCCCACCACCACGGTGAGAGTTTTAAGCAACATCGAGCGATCAATCCGCGAATTTAACATCACCCGCGCCAGCATCGAATGGAGCAAGAAAAACACGCTCATCCTCCAAGCTCAAGCCAACACCTATTACACTGGCAAATCCTCAATCACCGAAACCACCAAAACCATTAAGCCAGGAGACACTAAATGAAAAAAGATCTTCTAACTACCGTTTTATCAGCGATTCTCGGCGTCGTCGTTTCTTATATCGTAGTGGGGATATTCATTCCCGAACTCAAAAGCGTCAGCTTTAAGGCTTTAAACTCAGACACCACTTACACAATCGCCAGTCCGGACCCTGAGGTCTTCAACTATCGCGCCATTAACCCTACCGTAGAAGTTTACGTCGGCCAATGCGAAGAGTATAGCGCGTCTGGCGAGTGCCTCGATGGCTTTCGCGGAGATGAAAATACCCCCGAAACTCCGGAAAATCCCGAAACTCCAGAAACCCCAGAAAATCCAGAGAATCCCGAAACTCCTGAATCACCGGAGAATCCTGAGACTCCAGAAACGCCGGAGGCCCCCGAGAACCCAGAAACTCCATCAGAGCCATCAGGTGAGGAGGCTGACAATGGCACAACTAACTAAAGCCGCCGAAGAGCGCATCATCCGGCTCTTGATCCTCGAAGGCTTAGCCGACGGCGAAGCGATTTCTTCTTATCTCGAAGGCCGCGATCCGGACGCTAAAACCTCAGCTCTCACCGAGCTAGTTGGCAAGGGAATCATCAATGAGGATATGGTGGCCCGCGCCACCGCTATGATTATCGGTGTGCCTTACGTCGAGCTCAAAAACATTGTTATCGATCAGGATGTTTTGTCGATTATTCCGCAAGATGCTCAAATGCGAGTTCTCGCCATCCCGCTCGGCGAAAAAGACGGCCTCCTCAACGTCGCCATGGCCGACGTTACCAACGTCCAGGCGACCGATTACCTTTCGAATTTGCTCAACCGACCAATTCGAGTCTGGATGTCTTCCGAGCATGGCATCCGCGAAATGATTGAAAAAAACCACGGCGACTTTTCCGGCATTTCAGAAGCTGTGCAGGAGGGCAGAATTGGCGCCTCTACCGATGATCAAGCCAAAGCCAAGACCATCGTCCAAGACTCTCCGATCTCTAAGGCACTCAACACCATACTAAGCTACGCCGTCAAGACCAAAGCTTCGGATATCCACATCGAGCCGCTCGAAGATTCGCTCATCATCCGTTGCCGTATCGATGGCGTGTTGCGTCGTATCATGGAACTCCCGAAAGCGGTCGCTCCAGCGCTAGTCTCGCGCGTCAAGATTCTTAGTAACCTCAAAATCGACGAGCATCGCATCCCGCAAGACGGCCAATTCGCAGTTTCTGTGGAAGGCAAGGAAGTCGACCTGCGTATCGCCATTTCTCCAGTTACCTGGGGCGAGCAAGTCATTATCCGTCTTCTCGATAAAACTGGAGTTAGCATGGACATCGAAAAAATGGGCGTCACTGGCCGCGCTTTGCGTTCCATCGTAGCTGGCATCAAACGCCCTAACGGCATGATCCTCACTTCAGGCCCAACCGGTTCTGGTAAGTCCACTACTCTCTACGCTTTGATTCAGAAAATCAAGTCCGAAGAAATCAACATCGTTACTTTGGAAGACCCAGTCGAGTATAAAATGGATGGTATCAACCAGATCCAGGTCAACGTCGACGCCGGGCTGACTTTCGCCTCCGGGCTTCGTAGTATTCTCCGTCAAGACCCTGACGTCGTCATGGTGGGCGAGATCCGCGACTCCGAGACAGCTTCTCTCGCCGTACAAGCCGCTTTGACCGGCCACCTCGTCTTCAGCACCCTCCACACCAACTCTGCCGCCGGTATTCTTCCGCGTCTTCTCGACATGGGCATTGAGCCATTCTTACTGGCTTCGACGCTCAACGTCGTGATTGGTCAACGCCTCGTTCGTCGTATTACAGAGAAACGCGAATCCTACAAATCATCTGACATCGAGACCAAGGGCATCAACGAGATCGTCGGCGATATTCTACCGCAGATTAGCGGCGACGTTGCCAGCGTCAGCGAAGACCTAGGCTATCCTGGCCTTCCGGTCAGAAATGATGACTATTATATGTTGGCCAAAGGCATCAACACTAAGGAAACTCCTGGTGGCTACAAAGGCCGCGCCGGTCTCTACGAAACCATCGACGTCGATGAAGACATCCAGAAAATGATTGTCGCGCGCGCCACTTCAGCGGAAATTATGCGACTCGCCCGCGAAAAGGGAACCATCACCATGCGCCAAGACGGCGTTTTGAAAGTTTTGTCCGGTGTCACCAGCATGGCCGAGGTCAACCGCGTAGCGAGCGATTTAACATAAAAGGTATGGTATAATAATCTTATGGAGCAAAACAGACAAACTATCAAAGTCGAAACCTTACTCGAGGAATGTGTTCGTCGCAACGCATCAGATATTCATATTCAGTACGGTTTGCCGCCGATCATTCGTGTCGATGGCGCGCTTTTCCCGATCAATGGTCTTCCGAAGCTCGACGAAGAAACTTTAAAGAGCCTCATCTTCTCTACGCTCGATGAAGAGCAGCAGAAAATGTATTTGAAAGACAAAGAATACGACTATTCGTTTGCCTTTGGCGACATTGCTCGCTTCCGCGTCAACGCCTTCCACGAGCGTGGCAAAATGGCCGCCGCCTTTCGTCTAATTCCGAACAAAATCGTTTCCATAGAAGAGTTAGGCCTGCCGGGCGTTGTCTCTTCGTTCTCAGAATTCCCGCGCGGCCTAGTTCTCATTACCGGCCCAACTGGCTCTGGTAAGTCCACCACCCTTGCTGCGCTCATTGATAAAATTAATCGCGAAAAGAGCAAGCACATCATCACCATTGAAGACCCGATTGAGTTTACTCATAAATCTATCCGCTCCGTCATCGTCCAGCGCGAGGTTCACTACGATACCTTTAGCTTCGCTGCTGCGCTCCGCAGTGCTCTCCGCGAGGACCCAGACGTTGTCCTTATCGGTGAGATGCGCGACCTTGAGACCATCCAAGCCGCTATTACTATTGCCGAAACTGGCCACCTAGTTTTTGCCACTCTTCACACTAACTCCGCCTCACAATCCATCGATCGCATGGTCGACGTTTTTCCAGCTCACCAGCAGCCACAGGTCCGCACTCAGCTCGCGAATATTATCCAGGCCATTTGCTCGCAGCGCCTTGTTCCCGCCATCGGCGGCGGCCGCGCTATTGCTGCCGAGATCATGGTCGCCAATACCGGCATTCGTTCGCTCATTCGCGAAGGCAAGACTTTTCAGATTGACACTGCTATCCAAACCGGCAACGACCAAGGCATGCAGACCATGGATCGCACCTTGGCCAAGCTCGTCCAAACCGGCGTCGTTACCTATGATTCTGCTCGCGAGTACGCTGTCGATCCAACCGAATTTGATAGGCTAGTCGCGGGGTAATATCACATGAGACGTTTTCACTACAAAGCTAAAGAAAAATCTACCGGCAAAACTATTAAAGGCATTATCCAAGCCGAGAACGAAAAAGTCGCCGGCCACGTTTTGGTGGAACAAGGCTACATCCCCGAATCCATTCGCGAAGAAGGCGTTGGGCTCCTGGGTGGCCGTGGTCACGTTGCCACCAAAAGTCGCATTATGTTTACCCGTCAATTATCGACTCTCATCGGCGCCGGCCTACCGCTAGCGGCCAGTTTGCGCACTGTCGTTGAACAAACCGAAGACAAAGCCATGCGCAGCGTCGGCGAAGACATTATCGCCAGCGTTGAGTCTGGCAAGTCCCTTTACGAATCTTTCGCTGCTCATCCCGAGGTATTCGACAAAGTTTACACTTCGCTCATCCAGGCCGGCGAGGCTTCCGGTACGCTCGACAACGCCCTGAAACGCCTAGCCGATCAGGAAGAAAAAGACGCCGCCATGCTTTCCAAAATCAAGGGCGCCTTAGTCTATCCGGCCATTATCCTAGTTGTTATTATCGCTGTGCTCGCCTTCATGATGATCATGGTTGTTCCGGAAGTCCAGAAGCTTTACGCCGATATGGGCGAAGAGCTCCCCGAACTCACCCAAATGCTCGTTAACGTTTCCAACTTCTTCGCCGACTTTTGGTGGCTGGTTGCCATTCTACTTGGCGCCGCCGTGTCCGGCATTTACTACTTCATCAAAAACACTCCAGCTGGGCGCAAGACTATGGACACCATTAAACTTCACGTCCCAATGTTTGGCGGCTTATTCCGCAAACTCTACGTTTCGCGCTTTGCTCGCACCGCCGAAATGCTTCTCGCTACCGGCGTTCCGATGCTCAAATCCATTGAAATCGCGATTGCCGCGACCAGCAACACTATTGTCGAGTCGGAGTATTCCAAGTCTCTAGACACCATCAAAAGCGGCAAGCCTTTGTCCGAGGCCCTCACCGGCCTAAATTATATGCTTCCGCTTGTTCCGCAGATGGCCTCTATCGGTGAGCAGTCCGGTAAGATCGACGAGATGCTTGGCCGTTCCGCCGCCGTTTACGAAGAGGAGCTAGACACGCAGATTAATAATATCTCCACCATGATCGAACCAATTCTCATGGTTGCCATGGCTGGCGTGATCGGCATCGTTGTCGGTGGTACTCTGCTCCCGATTTACTCACTCGTGAACGCCGTCGCCACGTAGCCCAAGCCTCGTCTCCTGCATCATCAAAAATGCTCCCGAATGGGAGCATTTTTGTAGAACTGCTTAATTCTATTGATCGTCGATGCAGTACACGCCAGCACCTTCGAGGCGGTACATAATCGCAAAGTGACGAGGAGTATCAGAAATGACATACTCACCATCGCACTTACCGCCAGGGATCACATACACGATGTGGTTCTTGAACTCGGTCTCGAGAGAAAGCTTATTGCTGTCTACTCCCAACGTGGCTCCGCCAAGCGTCAAGGTTACATCCTCACCAGAGAGGCTGGTCTTGTCGCCAATGTTTTCTGTGATGTACATGCTGTAATACACGCCATCCGGATCCTGGAACGTGTTGGTGGTGGAATCAGTGCCAGAGTTCATGTATCTCTGAACGAACTGTCTTGCAACATCGTCGTCGGCAGAAGCACCAGCGTTGCTATCAACATCACAGCCAGATGTGAACGTGCCATCCTTACATGCTGCCCAGTAGCTTGGACCTTTCGGCAAAGCCGTCAAGTTGCTACCAGCCGACATGTTGTTCGTCTGATACTGTACGAGCGAAGTGTCCACGCGAGACATATCGTTACGGCGCTGAGTATCACGCTGCGATCGCTGCAATGCTGGGAGAGCAACGAACACCATCAAGAAGATAAGACCCGCGATTGCAAGCACGAGCACGACTTCGATGATGGTGAAGCCTTCTTTAGAGTTAATATTTTGTTTTGTCATATATAAATCCTTTCTAGATTTTTATACTTGACTTGCACTACACAATCATTGCATAATGCAATCTTAACCTTAGTTTATCAAACAAAAATAAAAAAAGCAATAGCATTTTAGAGTTTCAAACTTATTAGATACCTTGAGTATCGGCGCAGTATTTGTCCGAACGCTCCATCTTATAAATGACGGCCACACCTCGAGGATTTGACGAATACACGGCATTAATGCCGCTGCAAGTTGCATTCCTTACTACATAAATCGTATGAAGTGTGGGCTCGTCTAAGCCCTCATTGGTGCACTCGCTGCCCACAGCCTCGGCCGCGCAGCGCGTCACAAACAAATCGTACCGCGTCCCATCCGGATCCACGAAGGAATCTTCCAGGTAGCCACCATAGAAATCTGCCCAAGTATTCCCATTGTTATTTCCGAAAACGACCTCAGATCCCATCACCCACGTCTCATCGCTAGTTCCATCGATAACTGGCAACGCCCCGCGGTTATTATTCGCCTGGAAGTTTTTCAACTGGTTAATAAAAGTCAGCATGTGATCTTTTCGCACCGTATCTCGCTGCGAAGCGGTTAGCGCTGGCACACCGATAAACACCATTACTAAAATCGCACCAGCCACTGCCAGCACGAGCACTGTTTCAATCAACGTAAATCCCTTATGCCTTCTCATGCCACCATTATAACTATTCGCCACCAAAAAATCAACCCAAAACCCTCCCTCCAGCCAAACTATGCTAAAATACTAAGCATGGAGATATTAATTTATTGCCTAATGTTTCTCTTTGGCGCCTGCTTTGGCTCCTTTCTTTGCTGCCAAGCTCGCCGCCTGCACTTAAAAGCGACCGGCGAACCAAAACTCGGCGCCCGTTCCGTCTGCCCGTCCTGCCGCCACCAGCTTAAATGGTATGAAAATCTCCCAATTATTTCCTGGACCATCCAAAAAGGGAAGTGCCGCCATTGCCACAAAAAAATCGGCGCCGCCGAAATTATTTCTGAGCTCGCCGCCGGCCTGGCCTTTCTGCTCGTTTCGGTTGCTTTTGTCACTGCGTCGCCTAATCCTACCTCTACAATTTTTGGCGCTTTCCCAACCGACGCCACGCCGAATCTGGTTTTTGGCTCCGGCGATGTTTTGAACTATCTCATCCTTGTCTTTACGCTGCTCCTTGTCCTCGTTTTCATCTTCCTTTCGATTTACGACGGGCTCTATGGCGAGCTCCCGACTTTTGCGCTCATCATCGCTGCCTCGCTTGCCACTATCATCGTTGTGCTTCGCCTCGCTACGGTCGGCTTTGCCGCCTCGTACTTGATCGACACACTGATTGCCGTCGCAGTGCTTGGCGGGCTCTATCTGGTGCTGTACCTCGTCTCCAAAGGCAAATGGGTCGGCGACGGCGACTGGATACTCGGCTCCATCATCGCCGCAGCCCTCGGCGCGCCTCTCTTAGCATTCGTAGTGCTTTTTCTGTCTAATCTCGCGGCCTGCCTCGCAGCTCTCCCCACCATCAAACAAGCCAAAACCCACAAAATCTATTTCGGGCCGTTCCTGGTCTTCGCTTATGTCATCACGCTCCTAATCGCGAGCACCGGTGTTATAGATTATTTCGTTTCACTGTGAAACTTTTCGTGCACTTCTCTTAGATGTGCGTCCGTCACGTGCGTATAAATTTGGGTAGTCGAAATATCCGAATGCCCCAGCATCGACTGTACGGCGCGGATGTCTGCACCATTCATTAGTAAGTCTGTCGCAAAAGAATGTCTCAAAGTATGCGGCGACACGTGTTTAGTTATCCCGGCCAACCTAGCATATTTCTCGACGATTCTTTCCACCGAGCGTGCCGTCATCCGCCGAAAATTTCCCGACGTGTCCACCGCCTGCGTGTTTCGCGAGTTGTTCAAAAACAACGCCGGCAGGGAATCAGTCCTCGCGTCCAAATAATCCGCCACTCTGTCCGCACAGGCTTCGGAAATGAAAATCGGCCGGTCTTTTGACCCTTTCCCCCGCACCATGAATTCTCTTCGATCTAGGTTGATCGAATCGCGATTCAGCCCCACTAGCTCCGACACGCGCAGCCCCCCAGAGTATAGCAGCTCGATGATCGCGCGGTCTCTCAGCCCCGACTCCGTCGACGTATCAATCTGCTCCAACATATCTTCCACCTCGTCGTAATGCAAAAACGTCACCTGTTTGCGAATAATTTTCGGCAGCTCCACCATCGACGGATCCAGCGATTTAATCTCTCGCCGCACCAGATATTTCAAAAACCCTCTCAGCGCAATCAAATGATAAGCCTGCGTAATCGCCTGCAAATCTTCACTCCCGTTGTCCGACCCGTAGCGGTTTAACCTCAATCGGTACTTCCTCAGCAGCTCCCGCGTGATGTCTTCCGGCTTCAGCCCGTCTTTCTCAGTAATTTCCAGTGCCAGATCATAAAACCTTTCAAGATACAGCCGATAGTTTTCAATCGTTTTCTTGCTCCGTCCGCTCTCAATCTCGAGATGTTCCAAAAAGTCATTAATCAGGTTGCTTACGTCCATGGAAAAATTATAGCATAAACAAACCATCGCACAGCTTCAGAATTGCGATGGTTTGTTTTGTTATTGCCTAGTTAGTTTATAAGCGTCGCGAGTAATCATCACTTCTTCATTGGTCGGCTCTACATACACCGGCACCGTTGAATCGTCAGTGGTGATTATACCGCTAGTAATCTCTTTGAAGCTTGCAATCGCATTGTTCACTTCACGATTGATTTTAATTCCAAGCGGAGCTAATGCATCGATAATTGCTTCACGAGTCGTCGCCCCGTTTTCCAGCACACCAGCCGTGAACACAATTGCATCCACTTTGCCACCAAGCTCCAAATAATACTCTGCGATGTAGCGATCAATCCGGTCCACGTACATATCAAGCGCCAGCCGCGCATTTTCATTACCCTCAGAAATCGCCTTCTCCACGTCGCGGTTATCGTTGAACCCGCACACCCCCATTAGCCCAGATTTCTTATTCAATGCATTATCAATCTCGTCATACTTCATTCCGGCCTCATCAATCATGTACTTAATGATTGACGGGTCAATAGAACCAGACCTTGTTCCCATCATTAGGCCGTCAAGTGGTGTTAGCCCCATGGTGGTATCATAACTTTTACCATCTTTCACCGCAGTAATCGAAGCCCCCGACCCCACATGACAAATAATCAAATTAACCTTCTCCTTACCAAGTTTCTTCTGCATCAACTCGGTAATGTATTTGTGCGAAGTTCCATGGAAACCATACTTTCTCACCCCGTATTTTTCATACCATTCCATCGGCACTGGGTACATGAACTGAACCCTCGGAATCGTCTGATGGAACGCCGTATCAAACACCGCCACCTGTACGGCATCCGGCAAAGCTTTCTGCATCGCTCTGATTCCGGCAATATTCCCAGGATGGTGCAGAGGTGCAAACTTAGTGAATTTCTTGATGTCCTTCATCACTTCCTCGTCGATCACTACCGACTTAGCGTACTTCTCGCCACCATGCACTACCCGGTGTCCTACGCCACGAATCTCCGACAGATCCTTCACTGCACCGTAGTTCACTAGTTCTTCGAGCATGACTTTCACCGCTTCAGCGTGGTCTTTGACTGGCTTTACCACTTCCATCTTCTTGCCCTCGTGCTTAATCGTATAAAAACTATCTTCCGCCCCAATTTTCTCCACATAACCACCAATAATCGATAGCTCGGCCGGCATTTCATAAAGCTGGAACTTTAACGACGACGACCCCGCATTGACACAAAGTATTTTCATTTTTACTCCTTCATTTTTGTATATTATACCACGAAGCAGCGATAATTTAAATTACCTATTGACAGCCACGATAGTCTCTGCTATCATCAAATAAGTAGATTTTTTAATCCGCACTTTTCCATATAGATAGTGAATTGCAATTTCGCAAGCTCAGCATGACCATTACTAGTAGTGATCACACTGAGCTTGCGAGAATTGGTTCAGTGAACAAGAGGCGCCATTGTTTGGGGTCAAGTTTCGCAACTCATTTACCATCCGTCCGTGCGGTGAGATACTAAGCGACTGAAACTCGTTCTCACGATGCTAAGTATCGTCCCGCCACCGACCACAGAAAGGAGAACTACTCTATGCATGACGGAACTGCTTTCTCTCCCCACCGCGACGTTGTCATCGACATCATCGAGGAGGGCACCGCTGCTGGCCATGGCTCCACGCTGGAGCATGGCCGCTACACCGACTGAGGACGCCGACTTTACCCTCAGAGGTACCACCGGCGCCCGTCCATGAGACGGCTTGCGACCCTGACCTTTGGACGGGAGCCATCGAACTGGGCTATATGCCCGACCGCGGTTAAAAGGAGGCCGCGAATCTATGAAGACGACCCGTACTCTTCTTCACACGGAGTAGTCTCCCTCCCCACTTGGGGGGACGAAAACTACTGGCCGTGTGAGACCCCGCTCGCGGGCCGGCGGCCATCTCGTTAAGCCGACCGTTATGAGAGACAGGTACAACAATTGCCCCCGACCCGCGGGCATCACTAAAACCAAAACCGTCCGTCCCGGTCCCATCGCGCTAAACTTTGGGCCCGGGGCGGCGGCCCATTCGTAATTCACTTCTCCTTCACCGGCTTCGGCCGATGAGGAATTCTGTGTGCCCGTGGCATAGCTACGAGCACTTTTTCTTGCCAAATTTTCGCGAACCCCAACAATCCCCAATTTACCTATTGACATTCCTCAAAGTCTTTGCTACAATGAATGTAGATTCGTTTTTGAGTCCGTACATTTATAGAGTGTGTTACATTTCTTACAGGTCAGCGTGGCTACTACCACCTAGCAGCTACACTGACCTGCAGGAAAATTGATTCGCTTGTATACAAAACGTAAAAGCGACGTCCACATCAATTTGCGCAGGGGCACGTGGTAAAGGACATGACTTGTTTGAAAAGGCAGAAAAAAATGAAGAATAGAATCTTTCTGGTCCTGTTCATAGGGCATCCGCTTAGTTGCATGGTGCAAGTTGCCCTTGGCATACCCTTCGGCGAATGCGCCCCAGCTCACGGTGTTTATCAGGACCAACGGAACCTATATCTCTGGTTCCACCGCATCCTACGCAAGTATCAGACTATTACAGCGTAGCAGCAATCTGCCACCCTTGCATACGAAGCGCATGGCTTGAGAGCCGCCGAATAGCTACATCATGCTGCTGGAACGTCTCGGTAATCTCTTCCCATGCATACGTATGCACCCGCCACCGGTGTGGCAGCTCTTGCTGTTTCGCACAGCGGCGCTGGGGTGCCGCCGACGCACCCTGCGGGCTCCGCCTAGCGTGGACATAGGCGGAGCACCGCCCCAAACACACTCTGAATCCCACTCCTCTCCCTCACGGGTAGAGGAGTGGGGAAGTATAAAGCTCGCGCTGTTAGACAGCACGAGCCTTTCTTTTTAGCAAATTACCGATAACTCCTAAATCCCACCGTTGACATTATAGATGGTATCTGTTATACTCAACCTACGGCTATACGCTTGCCGTTTGACTGGCGCAAGGCAACTGGTTGTTTTGAATCTCACATCGTTTTTATCTGCCCGCCCCAAGGCTTGGGACACCTTGTTGCGGCGGTATAGGTTACTCCTTACGGTATAAGCCAGTCAGAAAGCGTCCGGGGGCATTCTCATGCCCCCTTGGTCCATGTTTCACGTTTCCGGGGCGCTACACTTTGGCGCCCTCGTCTTTACAGTACTTTTTCCAAAAATTCTTTCACTCTCGGCGTCTTCGGGTGCGCAAAGAACTCTTCCGGCGCCCCTTCTTCAATGATTCGTCCCTTATCAAGGAATACCACCCGCGTTGCAATCTCGCGCGCAAAACTCATCTCGTGCGTTACAATCATAATCGTCATTCCGCGGTCCGCCAGCTCCCGAATCAAGGACAGCACATCGCCAATCGATTCCGGATCCAGCGCCGAAGTCGGCTCATCAAACAGCAATACCTCCGGGTTCATCATCATTGCCCGCACAATCGCCACCCGCTGCTTCTGCCCGCCAGACAGCGACGCCGGGTACGCGTCCACCTTGGACAGCAGCCCGATGTGCTTTAGCAGCTCGCGCGCCCGTTTTTCGGCCGCGTCGCGCTTCATAATCTTGAGCTTCACCGGCGCGAGCGTCAGATTTTCCATCACAGTCAGGTTATTAATCAGATTGAAATGCTGAAACACCATTCCGATATCCCGCCGAATCCGCCGGATATTTTTTTCGGTCACCACTTCGCCATCAAACACGATTTCACCGGACGTCGGCTCTTCCATCCAGTTGATGCACCGAAGAAACGTCGATTTGCCAGACCCAGACGGCCCCAGCACCACCACGCGCTCACCTTCAGTCAGGCGAAAATCGATTCCGTTCAAAACCTTGTTCTTCCCGAACGACTTGCGCAGATTCTTCACGACCAGCTCGGTGCTCCTCTCTGTCATTTTTCTGCTCCCCTCATTTCACTTTTCCGCAAACTTTTCTCGATTCGCTTCACCGCAAACGTAATCAGATAGATTGTTACCAGGTAAAACAGCGCCGCCGTTACCATCGGCACCACATAGCTCGCCATGTTTTGCCCCGAGCCGATGTCTTTTGCGGCCATGTTGAGGTCGTACATCCCCACCATTCTTACGATCGCTGTCTCCTTGATCACCGTGATAACTTCGTTGCCAAGCGCCGGGATGATATTTTTGATGGCCTGCGGCGCCACAATCTTAAAGAAAATCGTCGACCGCTTCAGCCCCAACGCCAGCCCCGCCTCCGGCTGCCCAGCGTCCACCGACTGGATCCCACTTCGGATCACTTCCGCGGTGTATGCCGCCGAGTTCAGCCCAAACGCAATAATTGCCGTGATAATACTCGGAAACCCCCGCGTCGCAAAAATCACAAAAAACATCACAAACAGCTGCAACGCCATCGGCGTCCCCCGTATCACCGTCGTGTAAACCGTGCAAATAAATTTCGGTATCACCAACCACTTCGTCTTTTTCGCCGTGTCAACCAGCGCAATTACCGTCCCGAGCGCCACCCCGATCAAAATCGCGAAGTACGAAATCTGAATCGTCAGAAGAAACCCGTGCAACAGGGAATCAATGTACTCCGGCGTACTAAACAGCTCCCCGATTTTATCAAAGAAGTTATTCATCTGATAACCCCATATACTTTAGCACTAATCGGTCGATTTCAGTTTCGCCGTCCTCGTTCTCGGTCAGCATTTCCGAGAGCACCGCATTAAACGCCTCGAGTAGTTCCGTTCGTTCCTTGTTTACCGCAATCGCGTACGATTCCTCCACCGGGTAATCCTCCTCGCGCGTCGCCCCAGAGTAGTACAGCGGCAGCGCCGCGAGCTCCGGGTTCTTTTCCACGATAAACTTCGCCGCCAGCTCATCCGCCACCGCGTAATCCACGATGTGCGACAAAATCGCGTCCGCCGCCAGCTGGTGCGAGTCGATGCCTTTCAGCGTCGTTCCCGTCCCGGCCAGCACGCCGTTTTCAATCTCGTCCTCGATGAAAATGTAGCCCGTGCTTCCAATTTGCGTCCCCAGCACCGCCCCTTCGAGCGCCTCCCATACCACGTGATCGTCTCTGAGCGACGGCGGCATCTCTCTAGAATAAATCACGTACTGTACCGAATTGTAATAGGGAATCGTAAAATTCACCTTTTCCGCCCGCGCCGGCGTGATGGTCAGCCCTGCCGCCCCCGCGTCCGCAATCCGCCCCGCCTCGACGTTGTCGATAATCACGTCAAACTCCACGTTTTTAATCTGGATTTTCTTGTTCATCTGCGCGGCCACCCGGTTCACAATCTCCACGTCCACCCCCACGATCTCTCTGTTCTCATAGAACTCAAACGGCGCAAAAAACGCATTCGTCTCCACCACATAGTCCGCCTCACCCTCCCCCTGAATCGAAGACCACACGCTCACTCCCATCCCCACCGTCACCAGTACAAACAACGCCAGGAAAATCGTGTTTTTAACCTTATGCATAATCCCATTATAACACACTTGCGCCCTCGCGCGCCATTTCTGTATAAATTTTTTGTTCACCCCGCGCGGCCGCTAGTCTCCACCTCCGCCCCACCCCAATTCATCATTGACAAAACATAAAAAGTATGCTATAATGGAAGGAAGAGGGGAGTACATTAAGAAAGGAGTGATTTTTTATAAAACCCATCAGCATTCTCTCCCCTCGCTGACAGATCACAGACAAATACAAAAAAGGAGAACATCATGGTCGCCATCGAGAAGAAAGATTGTTACTATGTCCACCTCCGCGAGGATGCGACAACAGTAACAAAGGCCAGCATCTTCAACACAGCAATCTTGGAGAGCGAGGGCGGAACCTATATTATCGGAACCCGCCGGTTTAAGATTCCGGACCTTGCGGAGCTATTCAGGATAAGCTGCGTCCATTGCTCACGAAAGATGGCCCAGGCCTCTCGCGCCATCTTTTGTGACAAATACAGCGCTCTGGCTCTGGTCCAGACGCAGATTATCCCCGCCACCAGTCTTCTCCGCGCCACAATCGTCGAGCCCACCGAGGAATGCCCCTACCGACATATTCTCTTCGACGTGCCGGTTAACGACGTAAAAGGCATCGAGTCTGTCATTCTGAAGGTCTATGACCTCTCAGAAGACGAAGTGAGAAAATATGCAGAGAAATCTGGTGCTTGTTGTTTCGACTTTTGCTCCACGAAGTACCTTGACCTGGTCGCCGTGGAGATCCCCCAGAGCCCCACTCCCTGAATCGAATCCCCCCGGACTCTCGCCGCACACCATGTGCGGTCAGAGAGCCCGGGGGCTTTCTTTTGCGCCAAATTTACCAAGACGGGCCCCACCCCGCCCGTCGCAGGTTCAACGCCCAGGCTCATCCGCCATTGACAAAACGCAAAAAAGTGCTATAATAAGAAAAGATGGACGCAACTTAGAGATAGAAAGGAGTGGTATTGTGTCCCAAGCCATCAACACCGAAAACCACGCCGGGGCAGCGGCACTGCGCACTACTTTTCAAGAGCTTCCGGAGAGCCTGACCATCCTGGGCGTCGAGTGTTTTCAGTTGGCCGCCGACGTGTACGAAACAGCGGACGATCACCAGCACATGCTCATTGACGGCGCCACCTACGGCTTCTCGATGAATGGATTTTGTAAACTTGTCCCCAGAGGAACGAATTGCCTCATCGTCGAAGCCCCGATTGTCGGTGCGATGATCCTGGTCGGCGGCATTCCTCTCGAGAACTGCAACCAGGCCACCGCAGGGTGCGTGGACGGCCTCACCTTTCTCGAATTTCCCGAAGTAACAATCGGTCAAGGCAAGGTGACCATAATAGCCATCCCGCCCCGTCAGCAGATTCGGATTTCTCAAGAGAAGCTTGACGGCATCATCTCTAAGAAGTTTCCGAATAGCACCCGTTTATTGAGGGTCGCCAAGGCTCTTTATCCGGTTTCTAGCAACTAGCTAAAGGCCAACGGCCCGCCCCCCCACATCAACAAGAAAGGAGGTCGCTATAGTATGTCCGTTGATCAAGAAGACCTTAGCATTATTGACCATGGCGGCCTCTGTCGCGTACAGATGTCGCCTAATGGAAAAATCAAGATGGCCCAATTCGGCACGATAAGGGCCGTCGCAGTTAGCAACGGTTACAGGCTAGACTACCTTAAGGAGGGAGAGGTGGGGCATCAGGTCTTCGGGCAGTATTCTAATCCGTCTGGCATCCTGGATCGGGCTCGAGAGAGCATCTTCAATCGACCCAGCCACCAGAGGATCAAGGAACTTGTAGTCTCCCCGTCCACTGCTGCCCGAATGGCAATCGAAGGCGCTTTCGATGAAGATAGCCTTCGCGGGGCCAGCGTCGATCTCTGCTATCAAATAACCAAGATCCCTAATGTCTGGTTTGATGAGGGCGAGAGATCCATCCTCGTGACCGTGGTGGTCTCATACCAGCAGAGAGGAAGTTCCTACTTCCGGTTCGTGCTGAGTTGAACCACTTTATTAGCCCCCGCGCTTTGTGCGGGGGTTCTTTTTGTCGCTCACCGCACTACGTCTCCGCAGGCAACCGATAGGCCAATCATTGACAAAACACAAAAGGTATGCTATAATAGAAACAGATGAGGGGGAGTAATTTAAAAGAAAGGAAGTGGTTTTGTTGAAAACCATACAAGTCCCCAAAAGCACCAGGGAAAAATACAATGTCATCTTCTCAGACGACGGCGAGCGGGTGCTTGCCGTGTGGACGAAGAAGCAGGGGATTCAAGCTATTCTCCTGCACGACAGCGTCTACGAAATCAAAGGGAAAACATATAAGCTTTATCCCAACGGTTTCAGCGATGCGGCCTTCGCCGTCGCCAAGGCCAAAAACGGTGGTTCGTTATATGCCAGCGTGAATATCAAGCACCTCGTAGTCAACGAGGCGACGTTTTTGGCCATCATCTGTGCCGGATTTGTTCCGGAGAATCTACTTGAGCATGCTCAGGAGGAGGATGAAAACACGGAAATTCGCTATAGCTATTTTGAGCCAAAGGAAAAAGAGAATAGCTATTCACCAGCTCTCCTGCTCCCCCACCACTCCCGCCGAGACCCCAAACGGTACGCAGAAAGCAGTAGTTGTTTCGCGTATTTTGACGCCTTCGGTACCTATGACTATCCCGTGGCCCAACCAGTCCAAGGGGAGACGCTGTCCAGCAAGACGCCCATCATCGCCAGCTTAGTTGACGCTAACTGCATTTTGAAGGCGCTCAACAGAGCCGAAACAGGGACGGATTGGGTTCGGAAGGCGAAAGAGCTGATTCTCCCCGCCACAGTCGAAGGGAGAATTTATGAATATCTCCGGTACTCCGATCCTGTCAAGAAAGTCCTCGACTGGTTGTGTGACAAAAACCTGATTGATCCCGAAGGGCTTAGAGATGCCAGTTATCGGCACTTTGGGCTCGACCCCAACGATCCGAGCGACGTCATCAAAATGGCCTTCAAGGAACCCGGCAACGCCTGCGATGCCTTCAGTATCATGCTGGATGCTGTCAACATGCACACTGATTAAGGAGGAAAACAGAAATGAACTTTCCGCGCAAAGAAATCAGAGAATTCAACGAAGCTGCTAACAGGTCCTTCTGGCACCTCATCGATGCAATGGACGGCGAGAAGGCATTATGGACACTGAGGGATAAGCTCGCATCCTGGCCTCAGCCCAAGACCGAGGAAGGCGCCGACAACATCGAGTACATCATGGCCACCGCCTTTAACGGGGGGACAAAATACCTGAACACCAACGGCGAACTCCGTTCCTCCAAAGAATTGGGAGGTTACAAAGCATCCGCAAGCGGGGAACGGAACGGCTACCGGTTCTTCTTTCTCCTCTATGAGAATGAGGTTCTGGTGGTGGCAATCGCCGTCGAGGATGTGATGCTCCTCGCGGAAGATTCGGAAGAAGTATCCGCGGTGCTCGCAGCGGCCGACCGGGTTGCTGAAGTGGGTGTTTCCGGCAAGGGAAGCTGAGTACCTCACTCTAGCCAGCAATTCCGTCACTTCCTGATCTTACAACCCCGGCCCCCCGCACAACCAGTGCGGCGGGACCGGGGTTTTCTCGTGCCGCTCAGTTCTCGCCCGCCTCTAGTGTTTCTCGCCAACTATCCACGCTTCCGCTCCCCTCGCCCCTGGATTTTGCCGCTAAAACGTGTTATAATGACACAATCTATACGAAGCACCTTAGATATTTGCAAGTTGTATCAGGTGTTTCCGATTTAGGAGGTACTTATGCAGCATTTACCATCATGGATACCCGCACTATTCGTTGTTGTCTTTGTGGCTCTTTTGTGGTACAAAAAACACGCCGTGCACGACCATCGATATTATAGGACGCGCGGACAATACGAATGGCGTGGGCCCGGTGATTTCGTCTTGGATCCAGAAGACAGCTTCGACGGTTCGGAGGTCACAGGCCAACAGAGCGCCACTTTGCCCAATAAAGATAAGGTGTCGTTCAAGTTTACTCTCACCCCACTGAGCAATTGCGCATGCGCAGTATCCAAACAAAAAGAGCTAGAAATGATTCAGCAATTTCTGCTTGGGTTTGCCGCTTCTTACAATAGCCCAGACGCCACCACCAAAGATATAATTTTCTCAGTCACTGAGGCCGCCAAGTTACATGCCACTCTCGACGGCTTTAAGCTCGAATTAATCAGTTCTGTAAGTTCCGGTTCGCAATGATTAAACTTGCACCCCCGCTCGCCGCCCAAACTGGCGAACGGGGTTTTTAACCCCCAGTTTACCACTAGCGCTATTGACTTTTTTGGCATTTTGTGATATAATGGAAGCATAGCGCCACCTCTATAAAACTAGGTGCTAGCAGATTAAAAGTTGTTCTTCAGAAAACATGGAATAACTCCTTTATCTTGTTGTCGTTCGCACTCAAACTACGCGATCAATCCTGGCTGACTGCTCCACCCAGTTAGCTAGAATTGATCGCGGCAGTATGACTGCAGCGATACAACTAAGAAAAGGAGAAAAACCATGAAGAAACTCACCACCATCATCCTCGCGCTGATCCTGGTCTTCAGCCTGGTCAGCCCCGCCTCCGCCTCTGCCGCTTACGTCGCCGTCTTCGACGACTGCGGCTCCCGCCACCTCGAGTCCGACAACGCTACCCCCTCCACCACCACGGTCGAGTGGGGCAGATTTCTCAACGTGGATCCCGAGACCGCTCCCGAGGGCCTGGATCTGTCCAACCCTCCCGACGGATGGAAAGAGATCGAACTCTTCCACCGTGTGGTGGAATACGCTAAGGCTCATCGCCAGGAATCCTTCGAGGTCCTGAGCGAAGGCGGCCATCCCTGCATCAGGTACGAGTCCGTCACCGGCACCGTAGAGGTCAACGTCTTCGCCGATTACAATTTCTACGGCGATGACCCCTACAACTACGATTTCAGCCTAGCCCATGACCCCTACGTATACACTATCGGCCAGGCCACGCTTCCGAACTGGCAGGGCGAAAGCCCCAGCCAGCGGTATAAGGAGCAGATCTTCGAATCTCTCGAAAATCGCTCCGCTGCCTGGACTGAGGTGGTCGAGGGTAAAGTCCTAATCGCCTGGACGGACAATCTGGAGCATCGCTTCATTTTGTCCGATCGACTGGCATATTGCGACGGTCACGTCCCTACCGTCCACGTTGATGACTGGGGATCCGGAGCCTTCGACGAATGGGGGTATGCCGGGGCTTCCCGCATCGACACCACCGACCCTGCTAAGCTCCACGAGCTCTACCGGGAAGGCAAGTGGGATGGCGCTCCTGTCCGTTGTGGACGAACCACCGCCGACCCCATCGCCCGAGTGGACGAATGCGGCCAAATCTTGATGTGGTACTCCGACTCGGAGTACAACTTCGAGATTGAGGACACCAGTTGGAGCCCCACCGGGTTTTTCACCATGCTAGAGGGGCATTATGAGCCCCACTGCGTGGTGGAATCCCACGAAGACCCCAATTTTCTCGTCACGCTTTCGGACGGGGAACTGAACGTCTTCCGCTACGAGGAGAAGCTTTTGGCCGTCGAAATCGAATATGGTACGGCCAGAATCTTCCAGGGCTTTTGTGGCTGCCTCGCGGTAGTCACGGACGAGGGGACCTGGTGGGTCGTGCCCAAAGACTGCGATCACGACCATCACATGGGTCCGGACTGGGAAACTTTCCCGGCCGAACCGCCCATTGACCCTCCCGGGGACTACGCAATGAGCCTGGCCTTTGACGGCAGCGTCAAGCTGGTCGCTATGAGCGACAGTGCTGACACCGCAGTCATCCAGTTTGGGGACGACCGCTATTGCGTCGCCTCCGACTGGTGGAGCAGCCATTGGCCCACCGGCCATTGGTTCCCGACCGTCACGCCGGACACCCTGGCTGAGTTCGAGGTCGTCGGCTTCGAGGGCGAGACCCTCATCCTCGACGGCTACAAGAACAATTAACCCCCGGCGGGGGGGC
>ODAI012351167.1_pt1 | contig 31176 bp, 25 predicted proteins | sample 1539321 | NCBI WGS metagenome assembly ODAI01 (sample SAMN02144231, study PRJEB22623) | gut metagenome | biome: sheep rumen | host: Ovis aries | place: New Zealand
CAGGTCTGAAACTTCCGATGAGACAGAAGCCGTAGGGGATTCAAACAAAGATTTCAATTCTGGTACAGATTTCGAAGAAGCCGATATAGCAGAAACCGAAGATGATTTCAACCCTGATGAGAATGGATATGCGCCTTCTCCCTTTATGCCCAACATCACTCAGGAAGAATATCAGGCTCTCACAAAAGATTTGCTCCCCGAAGAAGAAACGATCAAGGAAAATGAGAAAACCGAAGACAACGACTTCACTTTCTCGCCTGTTGAAGAAACAGAGCCTGTTGTTAAGCAGGAAGAAAACCCCGATCCGATACTTCCTCCCCTGGAAGAATCGATTAATTACTCCCGGTTGCCTGATGAAGATAACAGCGGCGATTTACAGGGTGATTCCGCTTCCGATGCCCCCAAGGGACTTTTTTCTCCTGTCACGGGCTTCGGGTGGGAAGAATACATGCTCCCGCGCCTTGATTCTGAATTGGTAAGGGCTGCCAGTTCTGATCAGGATTTGGCTCTGTTTACTCTTTCAATGCCGAAGTTTGAATGGAGCGGAGAAGCCGGTCAGGAAGTCTGCAGGATAATCGAAGATGTTTTCAAATTCAAAGACCTGATATTCGAATACAAACAAAGCGGATGCACGGCTATTGTTCACAATATGGATATTGACAAAGCCCTTGAGACAGCGGAAAGCCTTCATACGGCAATAATTGCAGCCCTTGCAAAGCGGAGACTGTATACACAGATTGCAATAGGAATCTCCTCCCGTTCTCTCAGACTTATTTCAGGAGAACGTATTGCACGTGAGTCTAATGAGGCTTTGAACCGTGCGCTGCAAGACAAGGACTCTCCTATCGTGGCGTTTAAGGTGAATCCTGAAAAATACAGAAATTACATTGCAGCAGAGATTTCCAAACTTGACAACGCTGCAAGTGAATGAAAAAATCTGAATTTTTTTATCAAAATTCGGGATTTGGAGTTGAATAAAATTTGATAATGTGCTACTATATACATATTAAATCTTTGGCGCTTTAGCTCAGCTGGATTAGAGCATCTGCCTTCTAAGCAGAGGGTCGGCAGTTCGAGTCTGCCATGCGTCAACTGAAATAAACCAAAGGAAAAAGCGGATGGTTGATTTACCGTCCGTTTTTTTTATGCGGAGGATTCAATCCCCCACGCTTGAAACTTTGTTGCGGATATGCATCGAGGTATGGTGATTTAAGAACTGCATAAAAAGTTTTGAAAACTGGAGCGATTGGCCTGCAATTCAAGCAACGTGGATTTTTTCAGGAAATTTCAGTCTGCAACTGTTATTGCAACAGACCCCATAAGATACGGATGACTGTAGGAAAGCGAATAGGAAGTGTCACGCCCCACAGTTATGGCATACATGTCAACATACCAAGTGCCGGAGGATGATTCAGTCGAAGAATATGTCACATCCGAATCGTCCTGTGAAGGAACCGGATTTGATGAAACATCTGAGGAAGAAAAGTTGAATCCAAATGAGGAGCCATAACGCCGCGGATAAACAGGCTGCCCATTGAATGTCAGGGCAGAACCGGGATCATATTCTGTCAGACGGGTTGTTGAAACACAAATGCCCGCTTGATATGGTACGTCAGTTCCATACGGAGAAAGCCTTATATAGACGTACTTATTCTGCGGAGAATTACCGGCCTTTATGAGAGGTGAAATGCTTCCATAACTCAATGCCAATGGTTTGTATCCTGCTGTATGCAAAAGATATTCTGCGGCGGCTGTATACGACGAACTGGATGTAACCATTGACGAAACAGAACTCTCAACACTTATCATCTTGTTGTAATTGTTATAGATTTTATAATATATTTCGGTTCCAAGAAAAGTAAAGTCAGAGGCAGAACCAAAGAAAACGTTGTTGCCACCGGTACCGGCTTCCTCGTTTGTCACGCAGGAGAAATAATCCTGCACTGCATCAGAGTTGGTGTAGGAGACGCTGTGACCATCAGAAAAGGGACTGTCCAGATAATAAAAATTATCAAGTCCACAACTTACTGTAAAAAATAAAGAGAAGGCAGGAATCAGAAACAACAACTTTCTACCCTTCATAACTTCCTGCCTACTTCTCTATCAGTTGATTTTTCCATCAATTTTCAATGTGATAAGGCGGGTCTGCGCCAAATCAGTCCACTGATCATCGGTGTAGGTGTCAACCATTTTCTGATATGCAGCCTGAGCTCCTGCGTAATCACCAGAGGCTTCCTTAAGACGTCCAACGCTGAACAATGCATGTGAAGGAAGAAGGAAAGAAGAATCCTCGGCGGCCTTTTCATAGAATGAAACAGCTTCTTCCGAATTTCCAAGCTCATCAAGACAGACTCCGATGTTATAATTGCAGATTGCAACGGTATATGCTTTTTTATCAGCGTCAGCGGCGGCCTGCCAGCAATCCATACTCTTGGTGAAATCCTTCTTTGCAAAATAAATATCTGCGGCAAGCATATTGGCACGGACACCGATAATTCCAGTCTTCGATGTGTAATTCTCAAGAGATGCAAGAGCCTCGTTCTGGCGAGTCACAATCTCTTCGTCGTTAAGGCTCACGAAATTCTTTCTATAAGTTGTCTCTATGGCATATACTTCCGCAATTCCCTTTTTGCGCTGGTGCTCCATAACACCAACAACAATGCTGGTTCCCAAAGCCGCAGCCAAAACCACAGCTGCAACAGCGATAATCCCCTTGCGGTGGCGCATCATAAAGCCCTCAACTTTCTTCTCGGCGCCGAATTCCTTTTTTTCCTTGTCCAATGTAAGAACAGTAGCCATATTAAACTCCAATAACTAGGGAACCGCATGGGTCCCGGATTGAGGAACGATTTTTCATTCCATATTTATACATTCCGGCAAAAGCTGGAAATGCATTTACATACTATATATAAAATCAGGGGTTTTGTCAAATGACCGTCAAGGGGCTTTCTTTATCTGAAGCTCCTGAATCAAACGGGAGACATAAGTCCTCTGCACATCAAGTATCCTTGCCGCTTCAGTCTGATTCCAACCGGTCTGCTCAAGTATACGCTCGATGTACTGTTTTTTAAATGTATTCAGTGCGGTTTTGAGAGTACGGTCTGATGAAGATGCCGCCTCTTCCGCAATGCCCTGAACCTCTGAACCGTCTGAAGAACTTTTTGCAGCATAGGAAACAGGAAGCCTCAAATCCTGCACTTGAATCTGTTCACTCTGGCAGAGGATGCATGCACGTTCGATTGTGTTTTCAAGCTCGCGGACATTTCCAGGCCACGAATATGAATACAATGCCTTTATCGATGCACCGGAAAACCCTTGGAAATTCTTTTTTGTCTCCGTGCTGTATTTCTGGAGAAAATAAAAAGCAAGCGGCTCTATATCTTCCTTTCTGCGACGGAGCGGCGGAATATTAAGCGGAAGTACATTCAAGCGGTAATAAAGGTCATCACGGAAAGTCTTTGCCTTTACCATCTCCTCAAGATTTCTGTTGGTGGCGGCTATTATGCGCACATCCACGGAGATTGTCTCACTCGACCCCACACGCTCGAATTTCTTTTCCTGAATTGCACGAAGGAGCTTTGACTGAAGATTTATGGGCATTTCGCCTATTTCGTCAAGGAACAGAGTACCACCATCCGCCATTTCAAAACGGCCTGTCTGATTGGAAACCGCATTCGTAAATGCGCCTTTCACATGTCCGAAAAGTTCGCTTTCGAGCAAAGAGGGAGACAATGCGGCACAGGAAACTCTGACGAAAGGCCTGTTGTTTCTTGGACTCTTCAAGTGAATCTGTTCCGCAAAAAGCTCTTTTCCCACTCCGCTTTCACCCACAATCAAAACCGATGAATTTGTCTTTGAAACATCCTCGATTACTTTCATTATATCAAGTATCACAGGACTTTTTGCAACAAATGTATGATAATCCTTCCCTTGATTCACCGCATCCTGAAGCACCATAACATTGTCACGTGCAGTACGGAATTGCGATGCATTCTGATAAGCAGTCCCGGCATGGTTTCCCATAAGTTCAAGGATTGCCATGTCGTTTTTATCGAAATCAAGTCCACCGGCCTTGTTCAAAAGCTCAATCACACCGACACACTCGTTTCCGACCATCATCGGGAACGCAATCATATTGCGGGTGATATACCGTGTTTTCTTTTGTATTGATGAATTAAAACGCTTGTCGTTGGGCACATCGTTAATTATCACAGACTCATTGTGCTGTGCGACCCAACCCGCGATGGAATTGCTGCTTACAGCGGTGTTTTCAATCTGCGGCCCCTTAGGTCCAAGGGCAACCATAAACCGCAGGGAACCGTCTTTGTTATTGACCAAAAGAATTGAAGACGATTCACAGTGAACCAAGCACATTGCCGACTCCAAAATCGTAACCAGCATTGTACTTGGATCAAGATAACTTGTATTGATACGTGTATTCAACTCGATGAGCGACTGCAAACGCTCCATTGAAATAGAATTGTTATCACTCATCGGGCATCACATTTACTTGTTCTGAATCTTCAGGCTGTCACCAATCGTGTAGGCACTGTCATCATCAGCACTGCTGGACATGTACTGGGAAATCTCGGCACGGGCCTGAGCCTTTTTATACTCTTTTACAGAGAAGGCCACTTTTTCCTTTGCAACGTCAACGGACACAACGTATACATTGACTTTGTCACCAACATTGTACTTTTTCACAGCTTCCTCATAGGGAGTCTCACGGTCTTCGCTCAAGTTAGCCTTGTTGACAAGTCCCTCGATTCCATTGGGAGCCTTTACAAAGATTCCGAAATCCTGAATGCTTGAAACCTCACCTTCGAGAGTTGAACCCGGCTTGTATTCATTGGCGAATTCCTTCCAAGGATTGTCAGTAAGCTGCTTTACACCCACGCGGATACGATGATTCTCGGGATCACATTCAATCACGATGACATCAAGTTCCTGGTCAACCTTGATTTCACTGCCCGGATGCTTAACCTTCTTTGTCCAAGAAAGATCCTCTCCTGAAAGGAATGCATCGATACCTTCCTCAAGCTGAACGAAAGCACCGCTGTTTGTAATCTTGACGACCTTTCCCTTAACCTTTGTGTCAACAGGATATTTCTCGGAGATTGTATCCCAAGGATTGTCTGTAACCTGCTTCAATCCCAATGAAACACGGCCGGCCTGAATATCGTAGCCCAGAATCATGCACTGAACTTCGTCACCCTCTTTGACCATGTCAGACGGCTTGTTGATTTTCTTTGTCCATGAGAACTCAGAGATGTGTGCAAGTCCCTCGATTCCCTCTTCCAGTTCGATGAATGCGCCGAAATCAGTAAGTTTTGTAACCTTGCCTGTAACAACATCATTCACATGATACTTTTCCTCGAAGTGAACCCACGGATCTTCTGTGAAATGCTTCAGAGAAAGATTGATGCGCTTTCCCTCGGGATCAAGGCGGATAACCTTAAGTTCAATCTCCTGCCCCTTCTTTACGAAATCCTTCGGACGAGTCACATGACCCCAGCTCATGTCATTAATATGGAGAAGACCGTCAAATCCACCAAGATCGATGAAAGCACCGAAACTTGTGAAAGACTTTACAGTTCCCTTCACGGTGTCTCCAATCTTGATTTCGTTGAAGAACTTGTCGCGGTTCACGTCGATCTGCTCTTCAAGATACTTGCGACGGTTTACAACCACATTTCTCTTTTTGTTTGAGAAAAGACGTTCAATATAGAATTTTCCCTTGAGTCCAAGGAGTTTTTCTTCTTTCTCGACCTTCTGGCTGTCTGCCTGGCTGATTGGGAGGAATGCCTTGATTCCACCGCCAAGGTCAACCATATATCCACCCTTGGTCAAAGACTCGATAGTACCATCAACAGCGGTTTTGTCTTTATATGCTGCGCTGAATTCTTCCCAAAGACGCTTTTCGTCTGCCATAAGCTTGGAAATATCGGGCAGTCCATCGCGGCCGGAGGGATTTCTCACGAATACAGTGATTTTGTCACCGACGTTCGGCACTTCACCACCGAACTCTGAGATACGGAGCTGGCCGTCACGACCCGTGCCCACGTCAACAAAAACGGTGTCATCTCTGACTTCAACAACGGTACCTTCAACGTTACCGCTCTCAACTGACTCAATCTTATTAAGCGACGCTTCCAATTGTGCGTGAATGTTGCTTGAGTCCTGAGCTTCATTCAGTTCCACTTCCTTCTGTTCCATGTTATAACCCTTAAGTGTTAAATTTGATTTTATTATCTCACAAACCTGATTAATGGTCAAGTCTGAAGTGTCAATATATACAGCATCTTTTGCTTTTTTTAAAGATCCTTCAGCCTTATTTCGATCCATTTCATCCCTTTTTATGATTGCGGCCTTTATTTCTTCAAGCGAAAGGCTGCTGACCCCTTGGTCGAAACGTCTTTTTGCCTGAACATCAATACTTGCGTCAAGATAAAACTTATACTCGGCGTTCGGGAAAACCACCGTGGTCATATCGCGGCCTTCGCAAATCACGCTGAGAGACTTCACTATTTCACGCATTCTGTCATTGACCAAATGTCTTAGCGGAACTATGGAAGAAACCTGAGAAACATTGGAATCCACCTTGTCCTGATGAAGCTTGTCCTCCACATCCTTTCCATTCAGAATCAGATGCGCGTTCACATAATCAAGCTTCTGTTTCCGGGCAAAGTCCATAACCGCATCAGAGTCATTCAGGTCAATTCCCGCGTCAATTGCGGCCAGAGTAAGAGCTCGATAAAAACTTCCGCTGTTAAGATAAACTATCCCCAAATCCTTCGCAACAGCATGGGCCACCGTACTTTTTCCGGTTCCGGCAGGTCCGTCAATCGCAATAACCATTTGTATCAACTCCTATAAAAAGCCAAGGGAAAAGTCTGCTGGAAGCTCCGCTGCCCAAACAACTTCATGCCTGACTTTCTCAGCGTCCGCGTGAGCGAACACTTCAATATGCAGTTTGCAACGCAAACTCACTTTATTTTTTGCACAATCTCAAAAGAGCCTGTACTTCCGCCGGGACAAGATCCCTGAACTGGCCGTACTGAAGTCCCCCGACTCCGATGTTTCCGATTCTCACGCGCATAAGACTCTTTATGCCTACTTCACGTGATTCGAATACACGCCGTATCTCACGGTTCTTTCCTTCCACCAGGACAACACGCATGCGGTGGGAATTAAGCTCAACAGCTTCCTTGCACCTGTAAAAAACATTGTCGATTCTGATTCCCTTCATGAAATCCTGGGCAAGAAAACGCGGCATGGGCACACTGGTGTCAACAATGTATTCCTTTTCAAGCTCCGCAGAGGGATGGGACAAAGTAGCCGCAAAATCACCGTCGTTTGTGAAAAGAATCAGGCCGCATGAGAACATGTCGAGACGTCCCACGTTGTAAAGTCTTTCGCTGTATGCTGTCTTCAGAAGATCAGCCGCAACAGGACGCCCCTTTTCGTCGGAAAGAGAACACACGTATCCTGCCGGCTTGTTCAGAAGCACATAACGCTTTGTCTCTTCCATGGATATCTCTTTTCCGTCAACACAGACCTTATCCGAAAGAGAGACTTTTGTACCAAGTTCAGTCACAACATCTCCGTTAACCGAAACGCGGCCCGATGTTATGATTTCCTCCGAAGCACGGCGGCTGGCCACACCGCAAAGAGCCATAAAATGCTGGAGACGCCAGGAATCTTTTGTGCGTCCATTCTGATTTTCAACGGGCAAGTTCGAACCTCTCGCTTTCTTTTTCGTCAAGCTGCGGCAAATCAGCTATACTCTGGAGATGGAAGAATTCGAGGAATTCCTTTGTGGTTCCGTACATAACGGGCTTTCCGGGAATATCCTTTTTGCCTACTTCCTTTATGAATTTTCTTTCTATTAAGATGCGCATCATGTTGTCGGCACTCACATGGCGGATAGATTCTATTTCTGCACGGGTGATCGGCTGGCTGTATGCGATGATTGAAAGAGTCTCTATGGCCGCCTTGCTCAATCTCCCCTCGTTCTTTTTACCGTAACGCTCCTTCACCAAATCAAAACATTCTTTTTTCGGTGTCAGAATCCAACCGCCGATTATTTTGGAAAGTTCGATTCCCGAGTCGGCATCGGCATATTTTTCCTGAAGACGGGCAACACAGTCGTTTATTACATCTTCCGGCAGCTGGGTGATTTTTGCAAGTGCTTCAACAGGCTGAGGCTCGCTCTCAAGGAAAAGAACAGTTTCCAGAAGTGCGGCTTCGCTGTCGGTGCTGAGATTTGTACGGCGGCTCTCCAACTCCTCTTTTTCCATTTCATCGGAATCAGGCTCTTCCTCGTATTTTTCTCCAGGCTCCCGGTTTTCTTCCTCTGCGTCATTTCTCACGGACTCGGAAACTTTTTCTTCATCCGCTTCGTGCAGCTTTTTCTCAGATATAGTTTCCGCAGGTGAGTCGGAATCATTTTCTCCACCGGCAGTTTCCTCCGTCTCCGGGGATTTTACCTGATCCACAGACTCTTCAGACTCCTGATTTTTTTCAGCCGCATCAGAAGAACCTTCTGTTTCAGCTTCCGTTTCCGAAGCCACTACAGCTTCGACTGTAGGAATTGAAGGCTTTTTTTTCGATGTCTTTTTCTTTGTCTTTTTCACTTTCACCGGAGCTTCTTCCACCGGATTTTTTTCCGCTGCCGGCAAATCCGCAACATTCTCGGTCTGAGCAGTAGTCTCTACGCTGCCTTGTTCTTCCTGCATATCTTTATGTCTCCAAACATTCTGTTCTGATATATCTCTGCCAATTTATTTTTTACAGCCTCAAGCAAAGCCATGAAAGCACAAATCACGTCAAGCTCATTACCCCGCCGGGTAATCAAATCCGTGAACATGCACTCCCCGTTTTTCTCTAGAAGCTCGTTCATGAGGGCAATCTTTTCGTTTGTGGTGATGTCCTCGTTCATGTTAAGAATCCTTTCATCAGGATTCACGTTAGTCAGGTTTCGGAAAATCTTCTGCATGTCCTGAAGGAGTGCCCAGGGATCCATTTTTTCCCACTGATTCTCGTCATTTTCAAACGGAAGAAAACGCTCAATCTTCTTGCGTTCAAAGCTCCACTCGCTCTGTTCCTCCTGCTCTTCCATCAATGAAGAAAGTTTTTTGAACCTCTGGTATTCAATCAGAGTCTCAACCAGTTCCTCGCGGGGATCTTCCATGCTTTCATCATCGTCATAAGACACTTCAACCGGAAGCAGCATACGGCTTTTTATGCATACGAGTTTTGCAGCCCAAACATAGAATTCACTGAGGTCCTGAAGATTAAGCTCAACCGCATAATCCAGATAATCAAGGAATTGGTCGGTTATCTCTGCAATGGGAATATCGTACACATTGATTTTGTTTTCCCGAATCAGACTCCAAAGCAAATCAAGGGGACCTTCGAAATGCCCCGCAGTGAATTTACGTTTCTGTGAAACCTGATTTTCCGCCGTATTTTCTGTCTCTTCCATATTTTTCCCCACCCTGCCTCAGCCTGTAAACGAGCCGTCCGAAATCCTGACTGTCCAATGCAAAATCCACACGCTGACCATCCAGAACCGAAAGTTTCTTTTCATACAAGCTGATGCTATCCTTATGAGCATCGGCATTTTTTTTTAAAACCTCAAGCACAGGCACAAGAACGAAAGCCCTTTCTCCCATGCGGGGATGCGGAATCTGCAGATCAGGCTCATCAACCTTCTCGGAACCGAAAACCTCGATGTCGATATCCAGCGGACGGGGACCATTGCGGAATTCCCTACGGCGGTCCCTGCCGAACGATGCCTCGACAATATGGATTTTTTCCAACAGACTGCGGGGACTCCCCTCAAAAATGCCCGTCACAGCCATATTGTGAAAATCATCCTGGGCCTTCACATACATTGCCTCCGTGCGGTACACCGAAGACCATTCAATGTCCTCTATGAATTCCCCCAGTCTGATGCAGGACAGGGCCAAAAGTTCCAGTGGCGTATTACCTTCAAAGGACCTGTTCGACCCCAAGCCCAGAATCACCTGATATTTCAAAACAATTCCTCAGGAACCGGTTTGTCGGAAGCGGCAGCCTTTGCAAGGGAAGCTGTCTTGGTACGTGCGGCAGGCTTTTTTCCACCATCATCAGAAGCCGTTTTCCCGGGAACATTCACCGCTGCAGCCGCATCAGGAGTCTTCCCATCGGTATTCTGCTCTGCTGTAGGCTGAACCAAACCTGTTCCCACTCCTTTTGCACGCATCTGCTTTTCATATTCGCGAATCTGCTCTTCCGTGACAACCTCACCTTCCTTTGTGCGCAGAACCTGGCCCGGAAAAATCTTTTCACGTAGAGTATGCTCCAGTTCAATGCGGTAATCAGGGTTGTTTTCGATGAAACTGACGGCATTTTCCTTTCCCTGACCGACCTTTTCCTCACCTCTGGTGTACCATGCGCCCCTTTTGTCAATAAGTCCGTGTTTAACGGCGGAATCAAGCAATGAAGCGGCTGCAGACACCCCTTTTCCGAAGTAGATGTCCAGCTCCACTTTGCGGAACGGAGGAGCCACTTTGTTTTTCACAACCTTTACTCTTACGCGGTTTCCAAGAGCATCCTCATCACCCTTTCCGTCGATTGTTTCAATGCGCCTTATGTCCAGACGGATTGATGAATAGAATTTGAGGGCATTACCACCGGTTGTGGTCTCGGGATTTCCGAACATCACGCCGATTTTCATGCGGATCTGGTTTATGAAAACAATGGTGCATTTGCTTTTACCGACGATTGCAGTAAGTTTGCGCAATGCCTGGCTCATAAGACGTGCCTGGACACCCATAACGGAGTCCCCCATCTCGCCTTCAATTTCCTTCTGCGGAGTAAGGGCCGCCACTGAGTCGATGACGATGATATCAACCGCACCGGATCTCACGAGATTTTCACAAATGCCGAGAGCCTGTTCCCCTGTATCCGGCTGGGAGACCCAAAGCTCATCTATATTCACTCCCAGATTTTTTGCATACACAGGATCAAGTGCGTGCTCGGCATCGATAAATGCCGCAATTCCACCGAGTTTCTGGGCCTCTGCAACAGCATGAAGTGCGAGAGTCGTTTTTCCCGAGCTTTCAGGTCCGTACATTTCGATGATTCTTCCACGGGGATAACCGCCCACACCAAGAGCCTCGTCCAAAAGAATTGATCCGGAAGGAATCACATCAACAGAAGTGATGTCTGTCTTGGATCCCATTTTCATAAGGGAGCCTGAGCCGAAATCCTTTTCAATCTGAAGACGTGCCGCCTCCAGTGCTTTCAATTTTTCCGTCATCGTAGACGGAGCCTTTTCCTCAACAGCCTTTGCCACCGTTTCCTCCAAAAAAGCCTTTAGGGAACTTCAAAAAACATCAGTTTTTCGACGTCGCCTTTATTGATTTCAGACATTTTGAAAACCGTTGTTTTAAAAATGCCCCGGGGGACGCTTAAAGGCATTCTTCCGCACATCCCTCATCTATATAATATGCGCAAAAAATCAAAATCCGACATAAAAAAAGAGATTTTTTTTATTTTTCACGACTTTACACTTGGAACAGTGTAGCAAAAAAACAATTTTATTTGAACCCCCCTTCAGTCATTAAAAGCATCTTCGGGGAAACAAGTCAACCTCAAGACAAACTCAAGAGAAAACTTTGTCGAGAGTTCTCAAAACATAGTAAACAATCCCTTGCATAACATTCAACTTTCTACTATTATGTAGCATTATGGCAAAGAATAAGAAAAGTAAGAAAATTTTCATAGTGGTTATTGTATTCTGCGTGCTTTATCTGATTTTTGCATTCCGCCAGCTTGGGGAGGAACTCAGTCTTACCCCTGAATGGACGGTTTCAATCAGCAACACTACACTGCCCAGAGAAGATGACAAGATGTACCCGTACAGACTCGGACAAAACATAGGTTTTTTCACAGAAGACGGAAGAATCACATCATTCACCTCATATGCCTTCAAGGCAACCATATCCGACTCATTCTACGCAGCTTATGGTGCCGACAACACCGAAACACAGTTCTTCGACAACAGAGGCCAACAGGCGGGCCTTATTTCAGAAAAAGGATTTCCTTTCTTCGACAAAGACAGGCTTTATCTTTTCCTTCCAGGCGGCACTTCATTCGCACGCTGTGATGAAAGCGGAAAAACCGTGTGGCAGTATGAAAGCTACGCACCCATAACGGCATTCTCCTCCAGTGAAGGAGGCACTGTAGCCGGATTTGCAGACGGAACGGTAGTGGCGTTCACAAACGACGGAAAAGTGAATCAGAAATTCGCACCGGGCGGAAGTGATGTGTCTGTAACCCTTGGAGTCGGCATATCGGCGGACGGCAATACAATCGCCTGCATTTCAGGAAGGAATAGACAGCGCTTCGTGATTGCCCAGAAAACCTCTGAAAGCCACAGCAAAATCATTTTCCACGAATATCTTCCGAAAGATTACAACGGACAGTCCCTCGTGCAGTTCAACAAAAGCGGAAACACAGTCTATTTCAATTTCAACGGAGGACTTGGAATCGCGGACCTTACTGAACTAAAAAGCCATCATGTGCCACTTGAAGGCCACATTGTGCAGATTGAGGAATCGGACACAACAGGACTGGTATGCATCTTGAGCAGAAACGGAGAGTCATACAACGTGACAATACTCGAACCAATGAATCATCCCCTTGCCTCCCACACATTCAAAGCAAACTGTGCTTTCATCAAAATGGACGGGGACGCTCTTTACATCGGAAGGGACGACAAGATTTCAAGAGTCACAGTCGTAAGAAAATGACATTTTCCAAGGAGACTAATATGGAAAAAAAACGCAATCACAAATCATATAAAAAAATTCTTCTGGCATCAGCGGTTCTGACCATCGCGGCTGGAGCGGCTCTTGCCTTTGACTGGCCGCAGGACGAAACATCCTCGGACTCTTTCTTTTCATATTTCGGACAGCTCCGCGGAGGGACAATCGAGACCTCCCTTATTTTCAAAGACAACTCCACCGTAAAAACCGCCCAGGACGGAATAGTTGCAGCAGTCATCACCGAACACACAGACGATTTCGGCTGGTTTGAATCGACTTTGGGAAACGCGGTCATCATAGCACACGATGATAATTTTTCCACAGTCTACGGAAATCTTGACGGTGAAACCCTGGAAGACGTAATCTATTCCCCCGATACAATCTCAGGCGGAACAGCCCTTGCCGTAAGCGGCAACTCAGGATGGCAGGAAGGACAAAGCTGTCTTGAATTCCAAGTGCTTGACACACAGAATTCAGCGGCTATAAATCCCAGGAATCTTATGCCCAGAATGGGTGCCGAGCTTCCACTCGAAATAGGAAAAGTCACATTGCGGGGCGCAAAAGGGTCGTACAATCTTTCCACAGACCGCTACATTTCATCAGGAAAATATGCAGTATACCACGCAAGGCAGACTGTTGCAGTGCCGTACAAAACATCCATCGCAATCAACGGAGCCACTGTTGAAAACACTGCATACGACACCCTCCGCGAGACAAACGGCAAACTCTGCGTCAGCGGAAATGAACCGTATCCCGTTGAGGAAGTCTATCCGGACAGTGAAAAGCAGCTTCTCGGAAACATCCAGTTGAACAGGGGAAGAAACACCATCACCATTGCTCTCACTGACATACTCGGCACCACCGTGAGTTCTTCATACACAGTAGATGTAAATTAAAGGAGAAATTCCATGACATACTCAGCACTAGAACTTCCCAAGGCAGGAGACCGCGTTGCAGTCGGGATGTCGGGCGGTGTTGACTCCACCATGACGGTTTTGCTCTTGAAGGAGCGCGGATGCATCGTAACAGGCGTTACCATGGCTCTCTGGAACAACGATATGCCGGATCTGCCCAAAGATGCATTTATCCATGAAAGCTGCTACGGGCCGGGAGAAGAGCTTGACATAGAGGAATGCAGGAAATTCTGCGCCGAAAACGATGTTCCTTACCGCGTGATTGACGTGCGGGAGGAATACAAAAAACAGGTGTTGGAATACTTCAAATCCGAATACCGCGCAGGACGCACTCCCAATCCCTGCATAAGATGCAACCGCTTCATCAAATTCGGAGCCCTTCTTGCGGGAATCCAAACGATGGGTATTGAATACGATTATTTCTGCACGGGACATTACGCGAAAGTTGTGCGCGGAGACTCACCCGTGTCATCACTCTACGGACCGGAGGCATCAGACAGTCCCGAGGGAAAAGAAAGACCGGCTCAGATTGCCCTTGCCTCCGACGTAACCAAAGACCAGGCGTATTTCCTCTACAGGCTTCCGTCTTCGGTTCTTGAAAAAGTGAGATTTCCTCTTGCAGACTTCACCAAAAAGCAGATTTTCAGCATGGCGCACGAAAGAAATCTTCTTGCCGCAAACAGAGAGGAAAGTCAGGACTTTATTCCGGAAGCAATGCTCGACATTCTTTTCAGTGACCAGCCATCTGTTCCCGGAGACATAATCGATCTGGACGGTCACGTTCTGGGCCGTCACCGTGGAATTGAACACTACACTATCGGTCAGCGCCGCGGACTCGGGGTAAGCGCGAAAGAGCCCCTTTATGTCGCCGCCATAGACAAGGAAAAAAATCTGGTCGTGCTCGGAAAAGACAAGGATTTATTCTGTCCAGCCCTCATTGCGGATGACCTTGTTTGGCCGGCAGATTACAATCCTCACTGCAGATTCGAGGCGAATGTGAAAATAAGGCTTGCCTCAAGACCTGTTCCGGCAGTGATAGAACCATACACGCCTCAGGAAGGAGAAACATTCACCGGAGATGCTGTGAAAGTCACTTTTGAGACACCTCAAAGAGCAGTTGCACCGGGACAATCGGTTGTCTTCTATTTAAATGGCATAACAATCGGTGGTGGAACCATAGCCAAATCAATAAAATCATGAGCAAGGAACAAAACCCGGCGGAGAAACCTCGAAGCTCACTTTTCCAGCAATCCCGGAACAGACAACGCAGTTTCGAAGCGGATTTGCCGGCCTTTCCCGACCGAGTTTAAATGGTTTTAAAAAAATTTCACTCTGATGCCGATTAGGTGTTGACAAAGACAAAGAAAACTATTATAAAATATGCCCGTTTTTTACAAAAAATCTCATTGACTAAAGTTTGCATTTCAGTATAATGGTAAATATGATTAGTCAGTCCGCATCTGCACTGTCAGAGGCTCACGAGTACATTTCGCAGGGAGAGCCGGGTCAGGCAAAAGTTGTATTGGAAAACGCTCTTCCCGATGATTTGGAAAACGAAGATTTAAGTACGGCCATCAGTTTCTGTGCTTTCTGGATTGATGTTTTCGAATCTCTGCAGGGACAGTCTCCGTTCGACAGGGGTGAAACCCTTATGAGCCAGTGGTGCAACTTCAGCAAGTGGGTTTCGGATATAGACAATGTCGATGCACGCTGTGTATACGCATTTAAAAAAGGTGTGTTCACACGTGCCGTAGAAGAATACAGCCAGGTTGAAGATGACGGCGACCCGAAACAGCAGGCGGAAATCTTCCGAAAGAAAGGACTCTGCTCAAAACGTTTGGGAAATTTCGAAAGCGCCCTTGAAAGTCTCAAGACAGCGAACTCGCTCTACCCGTCCCAGGCCGAAATTCTTGCGGAACTGGCAGACTGCTATGATTTGTGCGGAGAAACAAAATGGGCAAAGATACTGTTCAAAGAAGCCTTTTACATTGATGCGGAAAAGGTTGATTTGGAAAACCTTGATTCTCCGCTTGTTCACGGTCTCATCGACAGAGTGGAAAATGAAGGATTCGCCGGCAGGGAACTCAAGGAATGGATTCCGGTTTACGGAGTGCTTCTGGGGGTTTTCAATGTGAAGCGCGGCTTGCGGTCGCAGGAAATCGGACGGCTCAAACAGGAAATATATGCCAAGGAAAATGAACTTAAAGACCCTGCAAACAACAGCAGTCTTTTGGTTCCACGGCTTATGAATCTTTATTTCTGGCTTATGGATTATTACCTGCTTTCGAAAGAGAGCACGAAAAAAATCAATGAGCTTCTTCTTAAGATAAAGATTTTAGACGCATCGATTTACAATGAATATTTTGATTTTGACGAAAAGTCGAAATAAAAGAGGGTTACAAACAACAGGTTGCTATGAGCACCGGAAAACAGGAGATTTTTTATGTCAGAGGAACTTGAGAATTCTGTCCGTGAAATGTTAAAGGAATCAACATGGACCCGTGCAGGAATCAATGATTTCACCAAAAACAAATTGACAGAACTGTCAGAAGTTCTTAAGCGCACTTATGCCGAAGATTCAGCTGAACAGATCAAGGCAATCTGCGATGAACAGCTTAACCTCACAAAGGAAAGCCTCGTAGCACTTTATCTTTCAGGTATGATTTCACTGAAATCAGGCTCACTGGACAACAGTTCATTGGAAACCCTTGTTGATATTTTCGAAAAGAACATTTCAAAGGAACAGCTTGTTGAACAGCTCTGCGACATGATTCTTGAAGAGGACCCCAACAACAGATTCGCACTCCGCAAACTGGCCGCATATTACAAGAAGAATGACGATCAGCGTGCCTGGGATTTGTACAAGAAGATTGTGCAGCTCGATTTCGAGGAAGCCGACATTGCAAAGATGCTCGGAGACCGCTATGAAAAACAGCAGAACGAAGAGCTTGCCATCACATATTACAAAATGGCCATCACACGCTATGTGTCTGCTAAAAATTTCACCGCCGTAAAAGAGCTTTGGTCAAAACTGATTTTCCTGAACAGTGGAAATCTTGCAAAAGAACTTGACTTCTTCCTTATGGTTGAAAAGAAAGTTCTCAAAGTCATCGGAGAGGAAAAAGCCATTCAGCTCCTTGAGGCTCTCTATAATTATTTCAAGAACACAGCAAACTGGTCAACCGCAATTTCCCTGCTCAAAGACATACTTGCCATCGACAACAAAGACACAAATGCGCGTAAGGAACTTGTTGAATGTTACCGCGAATATTACAACGGAAAAGACATTGAGGATGCAATAAGAAAATCACAGCTTGAGCCTTGCGCAAGAAACGTATTCGAGGCAATCAGCGATTTCGAAAAGAACATAGCCTTCGCAAAGGGAAATTATGTCTACCACGGAACATGGCATGTGGGAAGAATCACAAACGTATCGGGAGACAAACTGAGAATCAACTTCGGACAGAAAACCGGTGAAAAGGAAATCGCCCTCTCTCTTGCGGTTTCAGCCCTCCAGCCGCTCAGTGCCGATCATTTCTGGGTGAAAAAAGCAACAATCAAGAAGGAAAAGCTTGCCGCCGCAGTCAAAGCAAACGTGGCCGGCACATTGAAGAGCATCATCTCAAGCTACAATAATGCCTGCGACGACAAGATGATCAAGGCTGAATTGGTTCCTTCAATCCTCAGTGCAAACGAGTGGCCGAGCTGGCATCAGAAAGCACAGCGTGTCCTCCGTGACAATCAGCTTTTTGCAGTCAACCCGAACAATGCAAATCAATATATCGTCCGTGATCACAAACTCAACGAAGCAGAAAGATTTGGAAATGAATTCAAGGCGGAGAAACAGTTCTTCCCGAGAGTTGAAATCCTTCTGCGCTACATTGAAAGCAACACTGACATTACGGATGAAATCTTCCGCGATATGTTCAATTATTTCGGAAGCTATCTCAAGGCAATCAACAATGTGGATGAGCAGGTTGTTTCCTCTTACTTGGTCACACAGTACGTTGCCGAACGCCACTCTGCATTTACAACAAACTCAAAATTCAGTTTTGCGGATTTGTATGCAGACATCGACAATCCCAGGGAGCTTTATACAAACATCAAGTCATCAACCATCAAAGATGAGTTCATAAAGTATGTGGGAAAATATCTGAGCGATTGGGACACTCAGTTTGTGCGTCTGTTCCCTGTGGTGCTGAAGAAAAAGATGCTCGACAAACTTCTTGCCGAAGGCCGTGAGGAGCTTGTGAAACATCTTGTGCAGGACTGTTTTGAAAATTACCGCAACAACAGCAATGCAGTGATTTATTTCTTCAAGGAATGCCGCAATGAAGAATGGTACAAGGCAGTGAACATCCCGTATGAAAAACAGCTTATTACTCTTGTAAACATCATTTCACAGTGCTACCGCGAAGTCAACAATCATGTGAACACGACTGAAAACAAAAAGACCATCAAAGCGGCTGTCCAGCTTCTGTTCGCTGAAAAGGGAGAAGACGGAAAGACCCACAACAACATCCTCGACTACATGATGGAAAATGACGAGAGTGTGATTACCCGTATGTACACACTGGTCAATGACATCCGCGACCTTGAGATTACATACAAGACACAGTTGCGCAACGGCATAATTGCAAAATATCCTGATTTCAAATTCCAGGAAGCAGAGATTGAGCAGGAAGTACCGAAAGGACTTCTCGTTACTGCACAGATGCTTGAAGCGAAGAGACAGGAAGCAGAAAACATTGAAAAGGTTCTTCTTCCCCAGATTGCAAAGGAAGTTGCAGAAGCCCGTGCAAAGGGAGACTTGAAAGAGAACGCCGAATATTCTTCCGCACGCGAAAGACAGAGCATCGAAAACAGAAACCTCGGAATCCTCAAGGATCAGCTGGCTCAGGCTGTGATTTTCGATCCGAACACAGTTACGACTTCCTTTGTTTCATTCGGTACAAAGGTCACGCTGCATGACAACATCAACAATACGGATCTTGTCTACACAATCCTTGGACCGTGGGAGTCAAATATTGAAAACGGAATCCTTTCGTACAACTCACCCCGCGGCGAGCATATTATGGGTGCAAAGGTGAATGAAAACCGCAAGTTCAGCATCGATGGTAATCAGTTCGATCTGACGGTTGTTTCAATTACCGCTGCAAAATTCTAAAATCAACAATGGGGCTGTCTAAAAAGAATCGTCATGCTGAACTTGCTTCGGAATGACGCATGCAACGGCTTATTGGACAGCCCTGTTTTTTCCATGGAAATCCGGAGTACATAATGCCGATAGACAAAGAACATTTCATAAAACTCTCCGGCCACGTGGGCTTTTTTCCGCATACAACCAATATCGGTGTCATTGCAACGGAAAAAAAAGTTTATATCATAGATTCCGGAACCTGCACAGAAGACGGAAATGAAATTTGTAAAGCCGTAAAAGACTTGTTCCCCGAAAAAAAATTAAGCGTCATATTGAATACTCACGCTCATTCAGACCACACTGGAGGCAATGCGGAGATAATCCGGGAAACAGAAGATTGTGAAATCTGGGCATCTTTCAAAGAAAGCCGTGTGATGGATTTTCCGGAAAGCATGATTGTACTCTATTACGGAGCCGCACCTTTCAAGGAACTTTCCGAACTCAGTTTTTCCCTTCAGGAAGGCAGCTCCGCCACACGCATACTCAAAGAAGAGACTATCGAAATCGAAGACGGAATTACCATAGAATGTTTCTCACTTTCCGGCCACTACTTCGAACAGTTGGGATATCTTGTGCACGACGGCAGAGACGGCAAATCCTCTTTTTTCCTTGGAGATTCTTGTTTCGGCATCAGGATGCTCAAAAAATACTGGATTCCGTTTATGATAGATCCGCTTCGATTCCGCGATTCAATAAAAAAAATCGAATCCATACCCGCTGATTTTTACATTCCAAGCCACGGCGACTGCATGGAAGGCGACACAATCCAGGCTGTTGCCGAAATGAACATAATCGTGACCCTTGAAACAGAAACCCTGATTCTCAATGTGCTGAAAAAAGCCGAACTCACCCACGAAGAAGTTGTCGAAGCTGTGGCAGACTACGCAGGTCTTGAAATGAAACTGGGACAGTTCGTACTCATCGGAAGCACTATAAAATCCTACCTTTCAAGTCTTTACGACAGAGGGCTTGTTTCATTCAGGATGGATTCAAACAGGATGTTATGGCGGGCAACAGAAGCCGCTTATGAATGGCAGACAGTCTGAGTCTGTTCCATTTTCACTCTGAAAGACCTTCCACAATCGCAATTCCGCTGGATGCACCTATACGGTTTGCGCCTGCATCCACAAGAGCAAGTGCCTCTTCCGTTGTGTGTATACCTCCGCTGGCCTTCACTCCCATTTTGTCACCTACTGTCTTCCGCATAAGAGACACCGCGTGAACCGTGGCTCCATTCGCAGATCCGTTTTTGAGAATTGCAAAACCTGTCGAAGTCTTTACAAAATCAAAACCGGCATCTTTTGCACAGAGACAGGTTTCTTTTATCTCATCATCCTCAAGAAAACAGGTTTCAATAATCAGCTTTAAAAGCAGGGATTTTTCTTGAGCAAAGTTTTTTGCATCTTGTGAAATATCGCAGAGAGAAGAAGAAAGTTCCTGCCATCTGTGAGCCTTTACAAGAGAAAGATCCACAACATAATCAAGCTCATCAGCACCTTTCGAGATTACATCTCTTGCCTGCATTTTCTTTGAGTCTGTACTTCCCGCTCCGAGCGGAAAATCTATCACAGTGCAGACCTTGGTTTCACGCCCCTTCATCACAGAAGATGCAAGCGGAACCCATACAGGATTTATGCAGACAGAAGCAAAATTGTACTTCAATGCCTCGTTCAAAAAAGACTCAATCTTTTCTTTTGTGGAGCACGGAGAAAGATTCGTCTGATCAATCATCCCTGCCATTTCATTTCTTGTCATTTGAATCTCCCAAAGTTGTCTCTAAAATCAATGGCCGCCGAGTTTTTTAAGTGCCTTCCTATGCCACCAGGCCCTGAGTTTTTCCGCAGCATCGTAAAATCCGTAGAGAGCCGAGGTCGGAATATCGAAACTTCCGGGTCTGTGAATCAGCTTTCCACCGAAGCCTGTCTTGAACAAAAAGAGTCCGTGCATCGGGTGGTTTTCGTCATCAGTCGGAGGACATCCGTAAAAATCGTACACCGGGCATCCTTCTTTTTTTGCGTCCTGAATCGCCGTCCACTGAAGAAGATATGCTGGCATAAGATTTCTCTTGATGTTTCCGCTTGCACCGTAAAGATACACCGCTTCCCTTTCGCAGAACAAAGTGATTATCCCGGCAAGACAGTCGTTTTCATGCTTTGCAAGATAGAGTGTAATCTTCGGTTTCGATTCATCTTCTGAAGGAATGCCCCGTTCAAGCAGGTCCTTATAGTACGCCTTTCCGTGAAAACTCACGCCGTCTCTTTTTGATGTCTGTTCGAAAAGATTGTAGAAAGCTTCGAATGCATCTTCAAAATCAGCATCCGTTGCATAATGCCGGGAAACTTCAACTCCTTTTTTTCCTGCCAGACGGATATTGTATCTCCACTTGCTTTTCATTTCCGAAAGAATTTCTTCCTCGGATTTTTCAAGCGAAAGAAGAACCGTGTCCGGAGGCTGAACGTCAACATGGCTCTTTTTTACATGGAGATTTTTCGGCACCGGATCATGAGCAAAAGAGCTCCTGTATTCAATGTCGGTAAAATCAACGGGAGGGTCAAAACGGATAAACAGAGTTCTTTTAGGAAGAAAAGGTTTCAGGTTTTCGGCAAGAGAAAAAAGTTTTTCAAGATAAGCATTTCTCTCATCTCCGCTTACAGGAAGTGAAGGGTCAGTTCTTCCTTTAAATTCAGGAGCCATCGGAATATATGCAAGTGAAAATCCCTTTATGCATCGAATCAGCACAGTGAGAGAATTATCTGAATTGTTCGATGTTCCGTAGGAATCCAGTTTGGAAAGCCTATTGTTTCCGTCAAGTGAAAAATAAAGAGCTTTCCATCCGTGGTTTTCCTTGAACTCTGCCCAGAACGGAGTCTGCAAAAATCGAAGCGATGTCAATTAATGAACCTCTCCGTTTTCGGTAAAGGAAGTGTTTATTTCCTTTGAGTCAACAAGCAATTTCTTTCCGCTGATCTGCACACTCTTGGAAACCACATTCACCTGCACCTTGAAGAATTCGTCGGCGGAGATTTCCTCAGGCTTTTTTACAGCCGGGTCCGCACCTTCAAGAATAACAGGAGTTCCGGCCTTTGCCCACGGAGCCTCAAGCACTTCCACACAATCCCTGCCTTCTGCATTTTTGTAGTCGGCCGCAAGGAGCATTCCATGGCTTTCAATTCCCCTCATTTTGCGTGGTGCAAGGTTTGCGGCAAGAATGATGTGCTTTCCAAGAAGGTCTTCGGGCTTAAGATAATCACGGAGTCCGCTCTGAATGATTCTAGGAGTTCCGCTTCCGTCGTCCAAAGTTTCAATGTAAAGTTTTTCACCCTCGGGATTGTTTTCGACTTTCGTAATCACGGCAACCCTGAGGTCAATCTTTTCGTTGTAAAAAGCCGCCTGGTCTGCGGCAAGTTCGATTTTCTTTACATCTTTCTTTGCCTTTTTCACATTCTTTTCGTTCTTTCCGTCTGCGGAAGCCTTTCTGTCCTTCTGACTTCCCGCATACTTTTCACGGAATGCATCTGCCGTCTTCTGATCAAGAGGAGTGAAATAAATGGCTGTTTCGCCAACTGTTGAAAGTCCCTCGGTATTTCCAAGATCGCTCCAATTGAGTCCACCTTCGACAGCTGCCTCGTTCAATTTCGGTTCAGAGATTTTCTTTCCGAGATATCCAAGGATTGTCTCGCTGAACTGCGGAAGATAAGGATGAGCCATAATCATCAGATCCTTTATCATATAGCAGAGATTGTGGATGAGCTTTGCGGCGGCTTCAGGATCCGTCGTGCGTGTCTTCCACGGTTCGCCATCCTGGAATGCCTTGTTTCCGATGTCGCTTATTGCAAACACTTCATGGAATGCGTCCTTGAGTTCCGCCCATTCAAGAAGGTCCGTCATCTTTTTCTCATGCTCACGGATCTGCTTCCACATCTCTTCATCAACAGGAGCGTCAGGGATTTTTCCCTCGTAATATTTGTTTACAAAAAGCAATGTGCGGTTCACGAGGTTTCCCAGATTTCCGATGAGCTCACCGTTGTACTTTTCGCGGAATTCCTTCCAAGTGAACTGATAGTCCTGCTTTTCCGGTCTGTTGTAGAAAATGTAGAATCTCCATGCATCTGCCTTGATTCCGCTTTCCTTTGCATCGGAACCGAACACACCGACTCCCTTGCTCTTTGAGAATTTTCCGTCTTCGTAATTCAGGTATTCGGTTGACGACATATGGTAGAGCTTGGTCCAGTTGTGACCGCTTCCAAGCTGACTGCAGGGGAACACAACCGTATGAAACGGAATATTGTCTTTTCCGATGAACTGGAACAAATCCACAGGAGGCTTTCCTTTTGCCTCTTCACTTTCTTCAGGAAGCCACCAGCTCTTGTAATCGAAAGAAGGTTTTCCGGCGGCCTTGAGTTCATTTTCAAGCTGCTTTGTGATTGAAATGTATCCAATGGGAGCGTTGAACCAGACATAGAAGACTTTGTTTTCATACCCTTCGCGCGGAACAGGGATTCCCCACTTCAAGTCGCGGGTGATTGCTCTTTCGTTCAGACCGTCGCGGATCCATGCCTTTGTGATTTTGATTGCGTTTTCCGACCACTGTCCGTCTTTGCTTGCCTTGCTCATCCAGGCATCAAGTTTGTCGGAAATGGCCGGAAGATTTATGTAAAGATGTTTTGTGTCGCGGATTTCAGGAGTTGCACCGCAGGTGGAACAACGCGGCGACTGGAGTTCCACCGGGTCAAGCAGAGCTCCGCACTTTTCACACTGGTCACCACGGGCATCGTCGTAACCGCATTTCGGACAGACTCCGCGGACGAAACGGTCTGCAAGATAACGCTGGCACTTCGGACAGAAAGGCTGCTTGTTTATGTGCTCGGTGATGTATCCGTTTTTCTCAAGGTCTTTGTAAATGCCCTGGGTGATTTCAGTACACTCTTGGTTTGATGTGCGTCCGAATTTATCGAAGGCAATGTCGAACCATTTGTAGATTTCATCGTGCTGTTTGTAGTAATAATCGCAGAGTTCGCGGGAAGTCTTTCCTTCTTCAAGAGCGCGTGTTTCGGTTGCAGTTCCATATTCATCTGTGCCGCAGATATAAAGAGTTTCATAGCCGCGGCTCCGGCAGAAGCGGGCAAAAACATCGGCACTCAGAACCTGAATGAGGTTTCCAAGGTGCGGAATATTGTTCACATAAGGTAATGCTGAGGTAATAAGTCTTCTATTCATAACTGCATATTATAGAAGATTAAAAGTTTCTCGTCAATGTCTTTGCTACAACTTGCGATGGGAGGGCATTATTGTGCAGCTGATTGTTTTTTCCATTGCCCGGTCGGCCGCCAAATCAACATTCCAGAAAAATCTCACGGTGCGGGATTTTGTCACAACTTCGATTTCAGACTCTGACACAGGACGCGAGAAAGGAATTATTTCTGTGTAGAATCCTGATTCTTCATTCGGCTCAAACAGGAACACAACTTTGCCGGATTTGTCCGCAAGCTGAAGAAGGGAGGCTCCTTTTTCAAGTGTAAGTTTCTTTTCATCCAGAGGTACACGGTTTCCGTCCTGAACCAATTCAAGCGAATACTGACTGTTTTCCTGACGCGGCTGTGTTTCCGCAAGATTCATTTCAATCGCAAAAATTCCCTGCAGCGGAAAAGGACTTTCATTTTTCAAAATGTACTGCACGATGAATCCGTTCGAGGAAACAATTATGTTTTTTTTCAAAAGAACCGGAAGATTCAGAGAAGAGAAGACACCCTGCCCCTCCATCTGTATTTCTTTTCTCTTGGCATCGAATTTTTTTTCACAGAAAGTGATGTTGGAAAAAAGATTTGTCCCTGAACCACAGTTAAAAAAATCATTCCGCATTTCCTTTTCTATGAGATGCTCCGAAAACAAACCTCGTGTGTAAGTGTCGTCCTGACCATCAAATTTTTTTATGCGGGAAAGTCCTGCTGCATAATTTCCACCCGACGGAATGATGTTCAGAGAAACAACCTGACCGCCCACCGGAGAAATCACGGCATTGAAATGCTCCATCTGGCAGATGTATTCATTCAGACCATTGTTGTCGTAGTCGTAGGAAGTTACGGTTTCAATAAACTCTTTGCTTTCGCGTATGTAATGCTCAGCCTCGCTCAAATGACGGTATGCCATCTGTCTTTTCTGCACAACCGCCGGAAGCCCTGACGGAAGGGAAATGAAATGGTATGCGCACTGTGCCTCCCACAATTTTTCCTGAGCCGCTTTTTTCCTCATTTTGTCGCCGCCATGGCACTGGCTTATAAGCATGGAAACATACATCATTCTTTCGTAGAGTTTCCTGTTCTGCGGATAGCTGTTGAAAAAATCATACACGGTATAGGTTGATTTGCCGGGATTATCCACATATGGAGATTCAGTCCAACGTGAAATGCAGGGCTTCATTCCGGCTGGAAGATAGACATTCTGCAGACGTCTAGGAGTTTTGAAAAAGAGACTTGGAAGTGTCAACTCGAATTCAGGAATTTCAAAAGAGTCGAAAAATCCTCTGGAGATGAGCGAGCAAAAATCTTCACCTGTAACTGAAATGCAAACAATTCTGTTTGCAATATCGTCCGAAGAAAACGCCTGCTGCAGACGGGAAACCCATTCCTGGAAAGACTCCTTTTTTGCAGGAACCAAATCCTCACAGACAGGAAGAATTTTCACATTTTTTCCCTGCTCTGAACAAATGACCGGACAAAATCTCTGAATTCTTCCGGGGATGAGCGACTCATCAAGAAGCACGTATTCTATTCCGCAAGCCTGGAATGTTATCGTAAGCGAAGGGTCCCAAATGCTGCCGAAGAGAGAAAGTCCACGGGGTCTTTTTCCGAAATTCTCCCTCACACAGGCCGTCAGTTTTTCAATCTGGCCGCTGCGGTCCACGGGAAGCTGCATAGGAAGAATCGGAAGGTAATATCCTCCGCCTTCAATTTCAATCTGGTTTCTGGCAACAAGTTCACGCAGCACATCTATGGCTTCGGGATACCCATTCGCCAAATACTCAACCGCAGTTCCGGGAATGGAAAGTGCCAAGGGAAATTTTGGATGCGAAAACAGAAATGAAAGCACGGGTTTAAGCCCCTGCTGATACATATGATCCAGGGCTCCACGGCTCAAAATGTCTGAGACATTCAAATCCAGATGAAAACAAAGTGCTCGGCTCATAAAACTATTTAAGCACCCCCGGATTCAGCCATGAAACATTCCATGCCATCACCATTATGATTATTATGGCCATACTGATGAAAAGAAGACTCATATTGCGCATATTGGCATTCGGGCGGTTGATTTCACTTCTCTTGCGCAAAGCATACAAAAACGGTATGCAGACAAAACAAGAAAGCACAGAATAAGTCGAAATGAGGATGCACTCAAACAATGACACGCTTTCGCAGATGCTCAGAAGCACACACATAACGGACACTGCATATTCAGAAATTGTTGCCCTTGACTGAAGGCGCAGCACAAGTTCCATAAATACGGAAACCAGCAGCACCATAAGCACAGCGACAAAAGGAAAAATCTCCGTCATACCGATTTTTATCAGCTGGGAGGAAATGAGGAATGTGAGAATCGACGCGGCCAAAACCGTAATCAGCATTTTGATGCAGTCAACGAGAAGATTGTGCGGCTTTTTGCTTGAACGCACGGCTTTGTTCAGACCGACTCCGTAAAGAAGTATTGCAGAGCCGTAAATCATATAATAAACAAAATCATTCAACATCAGCATCTGTATTCTCCTTAGAAGCCTGAACCGGAATATTCTTTAAACTTCTGTGCGTCTGAACAATACTGAACAAAATCAAAAGCAGACCGATGATAATAAGCGCCGCAGGTATTGAAGCAACGAATACGCCGACCGAACTGCTTTCTTCAGCCCACGGAATGATTTTGACTGCCGCAAGCCCTGATGACGATGGGAATGTCACGGTACCGTATCCAATCAAATCACGGACCAGGAAAATCGCAAGCATAACCAAAGACACTGACAGAGACTTTTTCATAGTCCTTTGAATGCAGACAATCAGCGGTACAGTCTGTTTGTCAAAAAGCTGAGTCAATACAAACACGCTCACCGCCGGCATATACATGGCATATCCTGCGGTAAGAGCCATCACGGGGGAAACCGCGGTAAGAATCAGTTTGAAAAGGATGCTCAGGAAAATGAGAAGTATGCAAATCAGCTGGGACTGAAGTTCTTCCATTTTGAGACGCACAAGCAGCTCGCGGAAAGCAAGACCTGAAATCAACAGGATGTTGAGCTGAATCACAGCGACAAGACCATATGCGAATCTGCCGGGAAACGGAATGAGAAGTATGAGAGCCACGGAAAGATACATAAAAATATTTTTATTCATTTGCAGCCTCCTTTGAATCCGACTCCACGGTAGACATTATCTTCGGTATGCGTCTGGCCCAGTAGGATACCTGTGAAGGTTTGGAAAGCGACTCGACTGCAGTCTTGGCTCTTCCTTCCAATGTGGCAAACGCAATGAAATCACACTGCTCTTTTTTTGAATCGTAAATGTATACCGCCGGCATTGGACCGTAGAATGTGGCCACTCTTATGATTACAGCATGGCATCCGTCCCTTTCACCGCCAGACAATTCATAGACGGCACATCCCGCGGCAAGTCCTGTGTGGAGTTTCAGAATCTCGCCAACCGAACAGGTTTCACCGTGAGCATCCAGGACTGTCTGAACCTGAAGTCTGAGGCCTTTTTCCCATTTGCTCCTTGTAAGGAAATTGAAGAGCGACAATATGCCGAATAAAACAAGTACAACCAGAGAAAAGATTCCGAATCTAATGAGACGGGTCTTGTTTACTTCGTTCATCTCTGCGTCATTCAGTTCTTCTTTCGTCTCGATTGAATCAGACATTTCCCGCCTCCTTTATTGCGTTCATTCTCGGCACAAGCACGTTTTCAATCTTCATACGGACACGGTGACTTTCGAACACCTGAATCATGGAAGAAATCAGATTCACGATGAGCACCATAAACGCATATCCCACAGACGAGTTTCCGCATCCCATGATCAGGAAGGCAAAGATTCCAGATATGGCACCGTACACCATTTTTCCAGGCAGAGTCACGGGGATTGTTCCGAACCACTGCAGCATATACAGGGTTGAGAAAAGTGTGCCGCTTGTGAGGACAGCCATAATCACGTCGCCCTGCATGAAACCTCCGCCCAGAAGAAGAGGGCCGCAAAGTCTCACCAGAACGGCGTAAACAGCAAGGAAGACAGCAGGAATCCAGATGTCCACAAGGTCAAGTGAAATAAGGATTATGGAAGAAATCATGGTTATCAGATTGAAACGGAATGCAGGAATGGGAGAGCCTGTGTCCCAGAAAAGAGAAACGTATCCTTCGGGAATGACGATTCCGAAAAAGTGGAATACAGTTCTGTTCAGGAAAGACGTGACGGCAGAATCAAGCGGAACCATTGAAAATGACGGATCCTGAATGAGATTCAAGGCCGCATTTTTTGATTGAAGCACGTCAAGCGAGAGTGTCTGCACCGGGAATTTTCCAGTGTTAAGCATATAGGCCACCGCAACGGCCACTGCGGCAGAATTCACCCAGGTGGATGCGCCTCCTCCGAATGCATACTTGCAGAGAAGCATGGATACAAGAGTTATGAAAAACACGGCATAGACTGAATACCCCTGAGGCAGAAGAAGACCTGTGATGATTCCCTGAAGCAACGGGGACATAATCTCAAAACGGTGTGACTTTGTTATGAGCATATTCAAGGTCTCGCCCGCCATTGAAGCCACGACCGCCGCAAGCAGAACAAATAAAGATGAATAGGAATGAGTCACAAACAGCATCGCAATCTGGGGAACCATAAGAACGAGTATCCCGGTCCTGATGTTGCCGATGGAAGGAGTTATGTAGGCATAGGGTCTTACGTCAGGAGTCTTTTCTTTTTTTTCAAATAAATCAGTTATCTTCATTTTTATCCCTCAAAGCAGCGATAATCTGGCACAAAGGCAGTCTGGACGGACATATTGAATTGCAGAGAGCGCATCCTGAGCACAAAGTCGCGGTTCTAAGCATATCGCGCCCAATCTGTTTTCCACCGAGTGTGTGCCGGTACATAAGATCGGGGTATATTTCCTCCGGGCAGATTGCACGGCATTTTCCGCATCTGATGCAAGTGCTTCCAACCTGATCGCAGAGCTGTTTTTTCGGCACGAATGCTATTGATTTAACGGTCTTTGTGATTGCCGTATCTAGATCTATCACTTCCGAGCCTTGCACCATTCCGTTTACGATAATCTTCGCGGGTTTGGATCTGAATCCTCCGCACTGGTCAACGAGAGACCTTATTGTGGAACCCACCCTCACTTTAAGCATTGCGGCACTTGCAAGACAGGAGCCTGTAACGTGAACGAAAGTCTCAACGACAGGCTTTCCGAAAGTGACAGCCTCGTATACAGAATAAAGAGTCTCCGGATCAACGAAAAGGCTGTATCTGCTCACGCGGTCAAAAATCTTCTGTTCAGGCGTCTTTGATGCTTTTTTTATAAGATGAATCAGATTTTCCCTGAACCCCGAAGGATAACGGCGCACATCCACTTCCAGAGTGAAAACCGGCATAGTTCCGAATTCATCATCAGGTATTTCAATGGAAGATTTACGGGGCACTGCAAAAATGATTCCCTGGGCCTTCAGAGTCTGGGCAACGATGTGCACCCCGTCGAGCACCTGTCTTGTGTAATGACTTGCAACGAAAGTGTCTGTCTGATGGCTTGGATCATCGTCGAACAAACGCACAATCACAAATCTTCCCTGTGAAACATTGCATCTCACAATCTGCCGGTACAAATCTTCTCCGCTTCCGAATGTGTTGACCACTCCTTTTTCAGCGATTGTATTAAGAAGCTCGGATGCGGAATACCACTGCCATTCACTTGGAGGAAGATTTTTTCCCAGATATGAAAAGGCTCCCTCCACACGGATTTTTGCGCAGGCTCCCTTTGTTCCGTCAGGCAGAAAGCACTCTTCGATGGACTGCACCATTCCGGGAACAGGCGAATGGATGTAGGATTTCTCGTTTGTGTTTTCGTCCATTGTAAGACCGATAATCTGACCTTCCGTGACCCTGTCATACTCTTTTACGATGCATGTATATGAAAGATTCCGGGCATGCTTAAAGGGAACAATAGCACAAGGAGAAAGGAACGAGCGCTCGGAAATCTCGAATTTTTCTTTTTTGTTCTGCACCAAATTACTTACTGTTTTCATATTTCTTACGTCCGTTTACAAAATAGGCTCCATACAAAACCAAAGGAATTCCCGCTGCCAGGAAAAGAAGAATCAGATTCATAGTGTTGTGCTGAGAATCAGTCTTGCTTTCGGCTCCGGTACTGTACACGACAGGCACAGACTCTCCCTGGGAAATCATCAGTTTTTCTATGGCTCCGTAATCAAGCTCTTTAACTTGGTTTTTCAGACCAGTTCTGTATTTATCGTTATAGGTAAACAAGGTGTCTTCCGTTTTCTGTATACCGTTTTCAGTCTCAGTGAAATGGCTTACGGTTATTTTGTCCCCGTCTGCAGGAGGCTTTGAATTGTCTTCGTGCAGGGATTTGTACGGGAAGGTCGCCATCTGCCACATCAATGCGTAATAGTCACTGATTGTCGGAAGCTGAGACCTGATTTCCCCGCCGCTCTGTACAGGAGAAGGAACCGAAAGACCGTTCATTGACGCTGCGGGAGCAACCATAGTGGAAATGAGGAAAAGAGCAATCAGCGCAGATACAGGAAGAACGGCTCCAATCAGCCATTTTGCAGTCCTCTTGTAGACCACGGGAATCTGCCATGCGGAAAAAATGGGAAGGAAGGAAAATGCACTCTTATACTCGCGGTAGTCATGCATGAATTTCATCAGCACAAATGAAAGCGTAATGGCGGCAAAGATACCCAATCCAAGGAAACCGTAAAGAAGGCCTGAACTGAAAAGCAGAACCATCGGCACAAAAATCAGCACATCGATGTAAATGCTTCTGAAGATTGCAGAGGCAAATTTACGCCGGATCCAGAGTCCGTTTATAAGATAAAGTGCAAGAAGCGAAAGGCAGACCGCCGCCGCCACCACGTAAAAAGGCTGAGAGAATGAAAGCATAAGCGGAAAAACCGACGGCACCAGAAACACCGACTTCTTTTTCGACGCAAGGAAAAGCACGATGAAAGTGAGGACGCACACAAGAGGCACA
>ODAI010114964.1_pt1 | contig 31160 bp, 25 predicted proteins | sample 1539321 | NCBI WGS metagenome assembly ODAI01 (sample SAMN02144231, study PRJEB22623) | gut metagenome | biome: sheep rumen | host: Ovis aries | place: New Zealand
AATCTATTGGAGATGAAACCTGAGGATAGGGCGCACGAGGGACTCTTCCTCTCGTTTCAGTATCCCGTGGAGATACCCGGAGTGTCGATGACCAACTTCATGAAGGCTGCCATCAACGAGAAACGCAAGTATATGGGATTGCCCGAACTGAAAGCCGGTGACTTCATCAAGCTGATGCGCGAGAAGCAGAAGATTGTGGAGTTGGACAATAAGCTGGCAGGGCGCAGCGTGAACGAGGGATTCAGCGGTGGCGAAAAGAAGCGTAACGAGATATTCCAGATGGCTATGCTCGAACCGAAGTTGTCCATACTTGACGAGACGGACTCGGGACTGGATGTCGATGCCATGCGCATCGTGGCCGAGGGCGTGAATAAACTGAAGACTCCCGAGACGTCGTGTATCGTCATTACTCACTACGACCGCCTGTTGGAGATGATTCGCCCCGACGTGGTACATGTGTTGTATAAGGGTCAGATAGTGAAGACAGCAGGTCCTGAGTTGGCTAAGCAGATTCAGGAGCGTGGCTATGATTGGATAAAGGCGGACTTCGTCCTAAATGAGAAATGAGAAATGAGAAATGTGCCACATCTTAACCTTTTTTAAGAAATCCTTCAAAGACAGCAGCAAATTTTTCGTTTTTCACTTTTCGTTTTTCACTTTCTTCGCTTCTTCCAGCTCTTTGCGAAGCTGTTCGTTCTCTGCTTCCAAATCCGACAGCTGAGCATTCAGTGCATCAATCTCACCTTCCGAAAGCGATTCCATAGCATCTGCTTCTGCTTTCTTTTTGGCTTTTGACGTACCGAAACACCAAGTCACACCAAACTCGAAGGTTATTTGTTGAAGACGGTCCTTCAATGCAATACCTCCATTTCCTTCATAGCTGTTCCATCCTATCTCGAAGTTACCAGCCAACTTGGGTGTCAAGCGGAATGTGTTCAAGATGCCAAAACTCAGGTTACTGGTATAATGGGCAGCAGACATGTTACGGGAGATACCAGCTCCAATATATGGCATAAAGTTCCAAAAACGATAGGGATTATGTCCCATCAGCACACTGCTCAGATTGAACACCAACTGCTCATTCAGTGTCCAGTACTTATCTGCCTTCTGCCCGTCGTCACTCTTCGTACCCATCTGCCACATATTCAGCTTAGTGCGCAAAGCCAGCGCTGAGGTCATCCAGCGTCCTCCCGACAACGACAGTCCCCAACCAGTATGACCATCGCCACCGCCACCGGGAAATTTATGGAAAGGAGCCACCAACGACTTCTGCCCTACTGCATACCATGCATTCCACGAAAAGTTTGTCTGTACAAACCACTGGCTGTCCTGTGCCATTACAGGGACTGAAAGGCCTGTGAAGACCAGCATCAAAATGAATTTTCTCATTCTTTTCATATCGAACTAACTTCTTTGACATGCAAAAATAAACAAATAAAATAGAAAAACAAAGCATTTTATTGGATATTTCGCTTTTTTGTCCTACTTTTGCAGCGAAAATAAATCAAGGATATAAGAAGAACATGAAAAGAATAGCACTTTCTATAGCTTTAACTTGCTGTCTATGCGCTACCCAAGCACAGGAGAAAACGTTTAAACCATTCAAACAGCTCGATTTCGGTGTAACGCTGGGTACTACCGGCTTGGGATTCGACGTATCTATGCCTGTTCACGATATCGTGAAGTTACGCACAGGGTTCGAGGTGATGCCTCGCTTCAACTACAATATGCACTTCAATGTCGAGTCGTTCGACAACACCGGAATGCCAACCAGTTCAACCCTTGACCGTATGTCGGAGTTACTGTATGACCTGACGGGGTTCAAGGTTGACCAGAACATCACCATGAAGGCAAAGCCAACGATGTGGAATTTCAAATTCCTGGTGGATGTCTATCCTTTTAAAAACAAGCACTGGCACGTGACTGCCGGCTTCCACTGGGGCCCCTCAAAGATTGCCGAGGCCGTCAATGCCCAGGAGGACTCACCCTCACTGTTTGCCGTAGGCATGTATAACCACTTGTATGATGTTGCCTATCGAGACTGGATAGAGGGCATTCCTACCCCCATAATTACCACAGAGACCACAGGTTCTGTCTATTTGGATCCACTACTGGAAAAACGACTCGTGGATATGGGTCGTATGGGTATTCCCCTTGGCAAATTCACCCACGACATGACAGATGCCTATGGGGAGGAACACAAGCAAGGCGAGACCTACTATATGGAACCCAACGAGTATAGTATGGTCTATGCCGATGCGCGCACCAACAGCTTCAAGCCCTATCTGGGCTTTGGTTACGAGGGACGCCTGATTAAGAACAACGACAAATACCACATTGGGTTCGATGCTGGTGTCATGTTCTGGGGAGGAACACCCAGCATCATGACTCACGAAGGGGTTAATTTGGCAAAAGATGTGGAGAATATCGGAGGTAAAGTTGGTGACTATGTGGATCTGGTGAAAGGCTGTAAGGTCTTCCCGGTTGTAAACCTTAGAATCACCCGTACGATATTCTAAGCGTTCAAAAACCATTAAGGAAAAAAATTGCTACCATTAATGCTCGCAATTGCAAGATTTAATGGTAGCAATTTAAATAATTAAATCTCACTTAATCACGACCTTTTTGCCATTGACAATATAAAGGCCTTTGGCAGGAGCCTGAACGCGACGTCCTTGCAAGTCGTAGATAACCTTTTCTGCATTCTTCACAGGAGCAGCAATCTCTTCAATGCCTGTAACATATTCTTCCTCTGTCATAATCTTCAGCACATCGGGAGCTGAAGAAGAAACAGCCAAATAGCACTTGTTGGCAGGTATGTATGAGATGTTAGCCTTTACGAAAGCAGGCTTACCGTCAGCATCGAGACCAAGCATACGCATACCGCTAGCATTATATTCCTTCACATTACGGTGACCTGAACTCTCAGGAACATCGTTGCAATAATAATTACCCCTCAGATAATTAGTACCAACATCATTTGAAACTGAAGGAGGAAGCAGTGTCAACTTATTGCTTTCAGGATCGGTAGAAGCGCAAAGGAACAGCACTGGAGTCTGTGCTGGTATATCACCACTAATCTCTTTGATAACAGCAATACCCCTGGCATCGTCCACCTTACAAACGGTATAGGCCTTCGTAGTAGTGGCAGAAGGGAAGAATCCAAAACCTGCATACATAGTACCCCAGTTGGTTCCGTCAGTAGATGTCACATCAGGCTTAACACCGAAATAGCGTGATGGCTCCTGATCAACAGGAAAAACCTTCCATTCTCTATTATATCCATCAACATTAGGATAATAGATAGTATATTGGGGACCAAAATCTTCATAACTTTCATCTGCAAGATATTTAGTCACAAAGGTACCACCTGATCCAACCTGACCATACATCCAATATGTTCCATTAGGACGCTGAACATAATTCAGAAGATAACTGGTAACTCTTTGCAAATCCATACCCTGACCTTTGAGATTACATTTATTGCTTCCGATAAGCTCCACATAGCAGATTGTTGCGGGGTTATACGCCACAGAATCTTCAAAGGGCTTTAACATGTGAAGAGCTTGAAGGTCTGCATTAGACGCACCGATGCTGGCTCTGGTATCTACAATAGAGATGTAACGCTTGGTCTCAGTATTCTGCACACGATAATATCCTGAACCACTTAACTGCGCAAAGGCAGAAAATGGAGTCAAGGCCAATAAATAAAGTAAAATTTTCTTCATATACCTATTGTTTAGTCAAAAAGAGCCTGGCCTACTTCAACCGTAAGGCCAGGCTCCTTATTGAGTTATTGAATTATATTATTCAGCGATACAGATAGCTACACGGTTGTCAGCCTCCTTAGCAAATGGCTGGATGGTGTCACCCTTGAAGTCAACCTTGATGCGAGAAGCAGCAATTTTGTACTTCTTGGTCAGCGAGTTGAACACAGCATTAGCACGACGCTTAGACAGGCTCATGTTAATGCGGGGGTTACCAGTGCCAATATCAGCATAACCAGTTACCTCAACCTTTGCATTGGGGTTAGCCTTCAAATACTCAGCAACTTCCTGCACCTTAACAGCCTCAGTCTTGGTAATATTGGTAGTACCAATCTTGAAGAATACGTCGCGGCGGAAAGGCTCCTGCTTCTCAACAACAGCCTGAGTAGCTACTACTGGAGGACATGGCTTCTCAACAATCTTCTCGACAACCTTCTCAACAACGCGCTCAACAGGCTGTGGAGCCTCGATGGTGCGAGTAGAGTGAGTCTTACCGAGGTTGATCTTCACACCAGCCAGTGCGTTGAAGTACCAGTCCCAGTTCTTAGCCTTCTTACCATTGTAGTGGTCGCTCAGGGTATTGGCGTTAACCTCCAGACCCAAGCTTACAGCCTCGCTGACACGGAAGTCGGCAGCAATACCTGCACGACCGTAACCGCGAACCTTAGTACCAGTCCAAGCATAAGAAATATTCTCTGGGTTACCAGTATTCTTATAATAGGCTTGAGCAAGAGCTGCATTCTCCCAGTTGCTCTCCTTATCCATACCCCAACCGATGTTCAAACCACCACCGATGAAGGCACTTACGTTGAATAAACGATTAGGATTGTAGCCACAGATGATGTTTGACAGATTTACAGTGAAATCAATGCCAGGAGCAACATACATCCACTTCCATTTTACCTGACCGCCATCGCGAGTCATAATGGCAGACTGGTGACCACCATTTGTGCTAACAACGTCATAGTACTTGAAAGAATTCAGATCTATACCAGCACGGCTCTGCCAAGCGTTAACAGACAGGCGTGCGCCAAATATTGGAGAGAACTGACGACCTAATGATACCTGTACGTTGGGAGAAATCAGATCTTTGAAATCTGTCTCACCAAGGGTGTACTGGGCACCGCCCTGAAGCTGTATGTACCAATAGGGATTGTGTACATACTCTGTCTTAGCCTCCTGTGCAGAAACAGACAGGGTGCCAGCCAGCATCAGGCAAGATAACAATACTTTCTTGATATTCATAAAACTTATCTTGTTTTTTACGTTTCTAAATGTTGACTTACTCGTAAACTGCGATGTAATACTTCTTACCAGCTACCTTACCATTGTAGCCCAAGCACTCGAATGTGAACTCGAGAACGGTGCCAGCAGGAGCATCAACAGTGAACTCGAATGGAGTGTCGATGTTGTAAGCAGTGCCTTCAAAGACAGTGTTCAGAACACCAGTATTGTACTGCTTAGCATCCTCCATGCTGATAATATTACTGAAATCGGCATTGTCGGTCTTCCAAGCACCAGTTACAGCAACGTACTTCTTGTAAGCAGGAGCAACAACCTCACCAGTCAGAGTGGTTGGGTAGAACATAATCTTCTGACCATTCTTAACCTTTGTAGGAGCGAGGTGGGTACGGCTAGGATAGAAGTAACCAAGCTGCTCAGAACGAGCTACCAAAGCAGGCTGGATGAAGCGGTTAGGATTCTTTGCTACAGAAATAACCTTGCTGAATATCTTGTTCTCAACATTGATAATCTTGTTCAGAACCTTATTTACAATACCTGTAGCCTTGCCATCGATACCAGCGATAGACTTTTCGATACCATTCTTAATAGCACCGAACAGAGAAGTAATGTCTATTTGACGATAGATATTAACATTTGTATAAGTCTGCTGAGTGCTTCCTGTAATCTGAGAAACTGTAAGTTGTGTATCTTCCTTTGGAATATACTGCTCTCCAGGAGCTAAAGTACCTCCCACACCAGGATAGAACTGTCCTTTCTTAATTGTGATAGTGGCGGCAGGATTAGTAGAAGAGAAATTAACAGAAGGAATATTAACCAAAGTATTAACATTAACTACCAAATAAATCTTACCCGTATTAGAATCAACAAAGATGTCACCTGAAGACTCGGGCAGACCTATCTGAATCTTAATAATGTCAGCAATGTCTTTGATAAACTCCTGAGCGATAGCCTTCTCCTTAGCAATAAGTTTGTCTGCGAACTTCACGATACGAGGAGAGAAATCGGTATTGTAGAGGAAGTCATAGCCAAGAGGCTTAACGGTGAATGCAGCGAGCTCGTACTTAGAAACATAGTTCTTCCAGCCAAGAGTATCCTTCCACTGAGCCTGAACGCCCAGACGAGGAATATCAAACTTCATAGCATCACGTACGTCCAAAGCTATCTTAGCAATATTAGAAGCGCTGATACCTGTCTGTACGATAGTCTTGACATCACTTGCAATACTCTTCATATCAAAGCTCATTGCAACGTCCTTAACATCGTCCTTCTTAATCTCGGCAGAAGCTACATAGAAACCATTTCCACCAGCACGCTTGTAACCCCACTTCAACTGCTTGTCGCTAGCAGCCAACGGAGAAAGAATAACCTTTGAAACCTGATTGTCAGAAGTGCGGAGAGTGAACTCCTTATCAACCATAGTAACGTCAGAGGGGTTAACAGTCAGATAGAGATAACCAGCATTGCCAGCACCCTCTACCATCTGGATGCCAGGAGCATATGTCTCAAAAGGAGCACCGATAGCTTTCAGCTCGCTAGTCAGAACAGCGGGAGAGTTAGGATCAACCCACTCACTCTTTGAAGCGCCTTCGTCACCGGCAGGGAACTGAACAGGAGTATCGAACTGACCGAAGTAAAGAGCGAGGATGTTGCTCTGTACGCCAATAGGATAAGCGAAAGAACCGAACAAAGGATTCTCAGTAGCCTGAATCTCAATGCCTGTTACCTGCTGTGAGATGAGCTTGAAAATGTTATTAACATCTGCTCTCAAAGCATCAATCTGATCCTGAAGACCAGCAATTGCATCGTCATAAGCGTTAGCCATATCCTGCAGGTTCTTAAATTCCTTACCCTGAGCTTTAACGCTGGTACCAACAAACTGAGAAGCCTGATTAGCAAGCTCTACAGCCTCATTCCACTTTTTATAATAAGTAGAAAGAGTGTCATAAGCGAAGTTGTACTTAGCAGTATCTGACTTCAGAGCGGTCAGCAACTTAGCAGCTTCAGTAACCATGTCGCCCAGTGTACCACCGTTATCCCAACCAGCGAGCAGCTTGCGGAGATAAACAGAGTCGCGCTCAGCAAGACCCTTTGCAGTAGCAATAGCGATGTTGTTCTGAGCAATCTGATATGCCAAAGAACCAACCTTAGTTGGATCCAGCTCATTATTGAACTTGCCATTCAGAATTGTGTAATCGTTCTCCAGGTCGTCCAGACGCTTCTTAATAGTACCCTTAGCAGCAAGCTCAGCAGCGCTGTAGCCTGTCTCAGCATCGTAACGTGAAGTCAGGACGTAATCCTTCATAGCAGAAACCTGCTTGTCAAAAGCATCCTGAAGCGTAGCATACTTTTCCTGTAGTTCAGCATAGTTGTCGCCATTGTAGTCTTTACAAGACACAAATGAGCTCGTTGCAGCTACTAAAGCAACTGCGAAGAGCAAACCATTAATGATTTTCTTTTTCATTGAACTTAGAATTAAATTAATATTAAAAATTTATTGTTTCTTTATTGTTTTTTTCTTCTCTCAAACCTATTAACATACGGAAAGTACGAGCCTAAAGCCTACAAACCGCGACAAAATTAGAATTTTTTTTCAAATTAAACAAGAAAAAGTTGTTTTTTCTTAATAAAAAATGCAAATTTCTTGATTTTACACCCATAATTACCCCATTAAATGTTCTAATTCTTGCTGTGGAAGTATATTTAATATCGTCTTTCCATCGGGAGTGTAATTGACATTTTCACAAGCAAACAAGTCATTAACCAGTACATCCATCTCTTCGTTAGACAGCAATTGTCCATAAGGGATAGCTGCATGACGCGCCAAGGTGAGTGCCAGATTCTGATTAGCAGAGACATTTGCAGGCAAAGGGCCTGACGGTGAAGCCAGCAATTCCTGCAAGAGGGCAGCAGGCCGTAAGCCTTCTAGGCCCGCCGGAACACCATTGACTGCATAACTGGAAGGTCCAAGAGGTGTGAGTTCAAAGCCAAGACTGGTCAGAGCCGGCAAAAGGTCTTCCACCAAAACAGCCTCGGCAGGTGACAGTTCGACCACTTCGGGGAAAAGCAGTCGCTGACTATCAGCAGGATTGTCAGCCAACTGACGGAGATAACGCTCATAGCGAACCCTGACATCGGCACGATGCTGGTCGATAACCATCAATCCAGACTTAACGGCAGTCATAATATACCGTCCTTTGTATTGATAGTGGGTCGGAGCCATATCTATAGGAAGATCTGCACCCAAGGAAGCATTGCTACTTGGAGCAACAGAGCTGACATCAAGAGTAGTATCGCCATCAAAGAGTCCAGGGACCTCCTCTGGTTGTTCCTTGGGGAGATGTTCATAGAGTTTTTGCCAATCTTGTGAGGGTTTCTGTCGGAACGGGTTATACTGGGGATTGGCATGACTGACAGGTGGCGGCATATTAGAAGAGGTTGCAGCATTAAACACAGGAATATCCGGTTTGCCCACCGTGTCGAAATCAATCTGAGGAATCTCACAGAACTGCCCGATAGCATCCTTGACTGCTGCAACAAGAATTTGCCAGATTGCCTGTTCGTTCTCAAACTTTATCTCTGTTTTCGTAGGATGGATATTCACATCGATGTCAGCAGGGCTTACATCAAAGTATATAAAATAAGGTACGTGCATACCTATTTGAATTAATCGTTCATAGGCTTGCTGCACCGCTTTATGGAAATAGGCATGCTTCATAAATCGACCATTCACGAAGAAATATTCGTGAGACCCTTTCTTACGGGCCGATTCCGGTTTCCCCGTAAAGCCTGTAATCTTACACATAGCCGTTTCCACGTTGACTGGCAACAGATCCTGCCCATAGCGACGACCATAGACATCTATAATACGCTGACGCAAGGAGCCACTACGAAGGTTCATGAGTTCCTGCCCGTTACTATGCAGCGTAAAGTTGATAGCAGGATAAACCAGTACTATCCGCTCAAAAGCCGTCAGGATATTGTTCAGTTCTGTAGCATTGCTCTTCAAGAACTTACGACGTGCTGGAACATTAAAGAATATATTACTAACCGTGAACCGACTGCCTACAGCACAGGAACAAGGCTCCTGACTCTCCACCCGAGAGCCGGAAAGCTGCAGGCAGGTGCCCACCTCGTCAGCAGCCCTACGGGTACGTAACTCCACTTGAGAAACAGCAGCTATTGAAGGTAGAGCCTCACCACGGAAACCCATTGTCTGCAACGAGAAGAGGTCTGACGCCTGGCGGATTTTTGATGTCGCATGGCGCTCAAAAGCCAAGCGGGCATCTGTTTCCGACATTCCACAACCATCGTCAATCACCTGAATAGAGGTACGACCAGCATCAACCACCAACACATTGATGGTTGTAGCCCCAGCATCCACAGCATTCTCCACCAACTCCTTGATAACAGAAGCCGGACGCTGAATAACCTCACCAGCAGCAATCTGGTTGGCAACACTATCGGGAAGTAGCTGGATTACGTCTGTCATTGCCTGTACGTTTAGGTAACTCTCTGCGCTTCTGTTCCTTCAGTTCAGAACCCGCCTTCTTTGGACGCCAGTTAAAGATATCATCCTTGTTGAGAGGGCGCACATAGTCAAACCATGCATATTTTGGAAGGAAATACTTGTCTGGAGGAATCTGGGACATGGGATATAACACACCCGTTGGCTTCTGCATCCATATTTTCTTCATCTTACGATTCTCCAGAAACATCTTCATAAGCGGAGTCTCTGTATAATTCAAGCCAATAAGGGTACTGTCCGAATCATCAACGGGATAATACACTATTAAGACATTATCAATAGCCTGGGTTTCACGTATCTCTCCTTTGATGAAAAAAGCCTTCATATCCTTGGACGATACCTGATTGAAGTGGACGGAGTCAGCCATCTGCTCTGCAGAGAAAGCCTGATTGATGACATGAGCATGATCAATAGTCGAGTCTTTCATATAGACCCTGATCTCCTCTCCGAACAGCTGTTGGTTCATGTTCCACACTATAGGATCCTTGTACATGGTCATACAGGAGTCCTTTGAATTGTAAACCAGCGAGTCACATACAGCTTGCAAATCACGCCTAAAGGCTCTAACCTTATTATATGCATGAATCTTACGATAAACAGAGTCCGTCCGGATATTGAAAGTAAAAATCTTAAAAGTGTCAGCATGCATATATAATGAGTCACGCTGCGAATAGTCTATGGCTACTGCTTTTTTCGTGGACATAGCATAACCTATAGAATCATTATACTCGCAATAGTCTCCCGTCAGCATATTCTTGTTGACAGAATCATTGTAGATAACATTCCAATAGGCATAATTGGTGCCATCAGTGGCATTATGATAGACACTATCGCCTATCAAGGTCTTCCCTCCGTCCCGGATGACAGAACGTCCGAAGAGTTCCGACTTTTTCGTTTTCGTATTATAATATCCATCTTCACTGTAAATATGGCTATTACCAGATGTGATATTTGATGGTCCTACAATATGGGCACGAGATGTCTGAGTGTCATAATAGAGAGAGTCTGTGGTAAGATACATTTTCTTGTCTTTTAGACGGACATCATAATAGAACATCGCCATCTTGGTGTCAGTATGATACTCTCCCCAGTCGGAAGTCAGCACAGACGAGCCGTCCACCAGCTTTCCGCCTTCAAAGAAATTTCCAAAACTGTACATCCTGTCGTAATCCAGCGAATCGGTATAAAGCGTTGACTTGCGATGCTTGAGGATAACATTATACCTGGCTTGAGCTAATTGGTCGTTACCATCGTAATAAGCATAGTCGCTGGTAAGACGGAGCGTATCGCCCTGAATCATCTTTACATGCCCAAAGGCCTCAAACGAATTGGAGGTCTCATAGAAATGAGCACTGTCACAATACAGGTCAGCTCCCTGATGCCGGAAATGCACATTGCCATGAAGGACCTGCGCATCTCCATTACGATACTGGTCATAATGGAGATTATCAGAATGAACAAGATAGACGCGCTTGTCTTCCACTCGCTTTGCCCGTTTTACGGGCTTTGCGCTAGTGAACAGAGAAAAGTGAATAGTGAATAGTGCAATAAGCACTATCCAACACACTTGCATTATAGAATACTTCTCACTCTTCACTTTTCACTCTTCACTAGGCAGAATGCCGCTATCTCACCCAACCCTCGTATTCAAAATCACAATCGCGATAGCGGTCGTTGATACGCACATAGGTTGACTTGATGCGTTTAACAACCCAATCATGCAACACCTGATTACGGCGTTTGTTCAAAACCAGATTCTTTAACACTTGGAAGTCCTCGGTAATCGTCGCCTTATGACCTTCCGTACGACTCTTTAACCTTGCAATGGCACATACCGTCTTGCCACGCTCATTAATCATGGTGAAAGGCTTGGAGACACTACCAACAGATAGTGTATCAACTGCCCTTGCCACCTCGCTAGGCAGGTCTGCCATTTTAAAACGAGAAGTACGACCTTCCTGTGTGACATTGGCCATCAAGCCATGATTATTACGGGTGTCTTTATCATCTGAGATAACAGAGGCACCAGCTTCAAAAGAGAACTTTCCATCTACGATATCCGTTCGGATAGAGTCCAAACGGGCAAGGGCCTTGCTAATAGACTCCTCGCTGACAACAGGTTTACGCAAGATATGGCGTACCTTAATCTTCTCACCACGCTTGTCAATAAGCTGGATAATATGGAAGCCGAACTCTGACTCCACAATCTTTGAAACTCGTTTAGGATCAGTCAAGCCAAAGGCTACATTGGCGAAAGCGGGGTCTAACATACCACGACCCGTATAGTCCAGTTCTCCGCCACGGCGTGCCGTACCAGGATCTTCGGAATACAGACGTGCCAATGTCTGGAAAGAGGATTCCCCTTTATTGATACGCTCCGTATAGTCACGCAACTCCTCTTTGACACGATTGATTTCTTCCTGTTCTATCCTTGGCTGCTGTGTAATAATCTGCACCTCCACTTCCGTTGGAACAAAAGGAAGACTATCTTGGGGCATATCCTTGAAATAGCGACGCACCTCGGCAGGAGATACCGTAATATCCCTAGTCAGCTTCTGCTGCATGCCTTGAACCATTTGACGCTCACGATATGATTCACGTAAGTCAGCACGGATCTGAGAAATAGACTTCTTATGATATTCCTCTAATTTTTCACGAGAGCCAATCATTGAAATCATATTCTCCAGATATTGCTCCACACCTTGGGAGATTTCTGATTCCGTAACCTCCACACTATCAATAATGGCTTGATTCAGATACAACTTCTGAACTGCTATTTGCTCAGGAATAGAACAGTCGGGGTTACCATGCCAGCGCAGGCCTTCCTGTTGTCCTTGAATACGCATTGCCTCAACGTCAGACAACAAGATAGCCTCATCGCCAACAACCCAGATAACCTCGTCAACCGTGGTTCCCGTAGGAGCAGACGTGGCTATACTATCCGCCTTTTGGGCTTTAACTGATGATATGACAGATGCTAGTATAACTAGTAATACGACAAATTTTCTACTCATGCTTGTTTACGGTCTTTAATATTTCTTGATTCACAACCACTGAATAGCGATTGCGGAGGTCCTCTACCCAGATACGCTCCAACTCGTCCTGCAAATCAGCCACCACGAGAGCACGCACATCAGTATAGTCTTCCGGCTTCTTAAGCAGTTTGCCATAGGTGGCATCAATGGGATAACCCTTAACACTATCCACCTTAGCATCTTTGACTTTAAAGACTTCACGGTCAACAAGTGCATTGTCACCTTTCTTGAAAAGTCCTTTCTCTACACGGATACGCAATACAGAATCGCTATTAAAGGTAGTACGAAGCGCCTCGTTCCAGTCATCAAACTTCAGTTTCTTGACACATTTAGCTACTGCCTTCACATCAGCCTGCTCTTTCACATGATAAGCCATTCCCTTGAATCGAGGCTCATCCCATTGGTATTTTTTCTTATTCTTCTTGAAATAGCGCTCCAACGACTGTTCATCCTTAGCTGCCTTGTCCCATATCAGGCGATTGCTGATTTCATAAAGCAGTAATCCATCATGATACTCCTTGATAAGATAGCGAATATTTGTATCCGAAGCAGCCATAGAGTCTGCACGCTGTTCTAAGATTTGCTCTTTGGTCAGTTGACCATTTGAAGCCTTCACCATCGCATCAAGCTTCCGCTCTGTGATGCTATTGCGAACATCGCGCTGTTCCAGGAACTTCAGGATATTCTCCTTGTGAAAGTCAAAAGGTTCTAATTGCTTACGCTCTTTCATGAAGATAATATGCCAACCGAAGGGAGAAAGAACGGGACGACTCATCTCACCTGGATTTAAAGCGAAAGCGGCGTCTTCAAATTCCTTCACCAATTGATTTTGGCTGCACCACCCCACTACACCGCCATTTTTGGCAGAACCGGGATCCTGTGACACCTCACGAGCCAGTTTCTCAAAATCTGCCCCATCCTGCAAGGCCTTGTAAACAGAATCTATTCTACGTTTGGCCTCATCTTGCTGTTGACGCGTGGCTTTCTGAGGAATCAGCATCAAAATATGAGCAGGAAGGATCAGTCCACGAGAACCGATGCGCTCCTTTGTCTGGTCGTACACCTTATGTGCCTCTGCCAACATATCGTCATCACTGACATATGTAGGACGAACCTGCTGGTCGCGATACTGGGAGAACTCTTTTAGAAAGGCCTGCGTAGTATCTATATGGGCTTCCAGGGCAGCCTGTACCTTCAGCTTGTAATTCACAAAAAGGTCAACATACTCCTCCACTGTTTTCTTGTCAATGACACCATCTGTATTATTCTTGTTGTAAGAATATTCAAACTCAGAACGGGGAACAGGAACACCAGCCACAGTCATCACGATGGGATCACTCTTAGGCTGCGACCATATCGAAATATATGGTATAAGAGCAAGAAAGAGAATTAGGATGGTTTTCTTCATTCGATTAATCGTTAGGACGAGAATAATTAGGAGCCTCACTGGTAATTGTGATATCATGTGGATGGCTCTCGTTAACACCTGCATTGGTAATACGAGTAAACTTGGCATCGTGCAACTTCTCAATAGTCGAAGCACCACAATAGCCCATGCCAGAGCGCAAGCCACCTACCATCTGATAGATTACTTCCTGGACAGTTCCCTTATAAGGCACACGTCCTGCGATACCCTCTGGAACTAATTTCTTTACATCTTTGGTGTCAGCCTGGAAATAACGATCCTTGGACCCGTGCTCCATAGCCTCCAGCGAGCCCATTCCACGATAGCTCTTAAACTTACGTCCATTATAAATAATGGTATCACCAGGACTTTCCTCTGTACCTGCTACCAAAGAGCCAATCATCACGCAAGAACCGCCTGCTGCCAATGCTTTAACAATATCACCAGAGTAGCGCAGACCACCGTCAGCTATCAAGGGGACACCCGTTCCTTGCAAGGCACTATAGACATCATAGACAGCACTCAACTGAGGAACGCCAACACCTGCTACGACACGGGTAGTACAGATAGAGCCAGGACCAATCCCCACCTTAACAGCATCGGCACCGTTATCCACCAACATCTTGGCAGCCTCGCCAGTAGCGATGTTACCTACCACGATATCAATATTGGGGAAAGATGCCTTAGCCTCACGCAGTTTCTCTATCACACTCTTAGAGTGTCCATGAGCAGTATCGATGACAATGGCGTCAACACCTGCATTAACCAGTGCCTGCATACGATCAAGCGTATCGACAGTAACACCAACACCTGCAGCCACACGCAGACGACCTTTCTCGTCCTTGCACGCCATGGGCTTATCCTTGGCCTTGGTGATATCCTTATAAGTGATCAGACCTACCAGGCGGTTGTCCTTATCTACTACTGGCAGTTTCTCAATTTTATTTTCTTGCAGGATCTGTGCCGCAGCAGTCAAGTCTGTCTGTTGATGCGTAGTCACCAAACGCTCCTTTGACATTACATCATCAATCTTGCGGTCCAGACGGCGTTCAAAACGAAGGTCGCGATTGGTAACAATGCCAACCAGACGGTTTTCCTCGTCAACTACTGGAATACCACCGATATGATATTCTGCCATAATATCCAAGGCATCTTTTACCGTAGAGCCTCTGCGAATAGTCACAGGATCATATATCATACCGTTTTCCGCACGCTTAACGATAGCCACTTGGCGTGCCTGGTCTTCGATAGACATGTTTTTGTGAATCACGCCAATACCGCCTTCACGGGCAATAGCAATAGCCATCTGGCTCTCCGTAACGGTATCCATTGCTGCCGTCACAAAAGGCACATTCAACTCGATATTACGAGAAAAGCGAGTTCTCAACTCTACCGTCTTTGGCAGTACCTCAGAATAAGCGGGAATCAACAGGACATCATCAAAGGTCAGTCCATCCATAACAATCTTGTCTGCAATAAATGATGACATAAAAATACTCCTTTAAATTTTATTGCGTGCAAAGGTACAAAAAAAAGAGAGAAAAGTGAAAAGTGAAAAGTGAAAAATTTGCTGCCACCCTCTTTTTTAACCACTCTTCACTTACAGTGACTATTGCGACAGCAAATTTTTCACTTTTCGCTTTTCATTTAATTAGCCATTTCCGAGATAAACTTAATACGCACTAGGCGAATCTCATCCTCAGTACATTCTCCTCCCAATTCATCTATGGCTGCTTCCAGTGAATCAGTCTCACTTTCAGCAAAATAATCATAGATATCATCGATATGATCCTCATCCATCACCTCATCCAGAAAATAGTCTATATTCAGTTTTGTGCCGCTATAGACAATAGCCTCTACTTCACTGAGCAGATCCTCAAATTCCAATCCTTGAGCCGTGGCAATATCATCAAGGGCTACCTGTCGGTCGATTGCCTGGATAATCTTTACTTTTAGTATGGATTTCTTGGCAACAGTACGTACACGGAGGTCTGACTGTCGAACAATATCATTTTCTTCACAATAGCGTTTAATTAATTCCACGAACTCCTTGGCATAAGGTTGTCTTATTTTTCCCTCGCCGACCCCTTGGATATTCTTCAACTCCTCAAGTGTCACAGGATAATCCGTTGCCATCTGTTCAAGGGATACATCTTGGAAGATAACATAAGGAGGACGCTCCAGCTGTCTGCTGACCTTTTTACGAAGATCTCTCAACATGGCATTCAGTATCGGGTCAAGAGCGCTGGTAACACCTTCATGCTCGCCAGAAGCCTCGTAATCCTCTGCAAACTCGTTATCCTCCACAATCATAAACGACGTAGGTTTCTTCATGAACTTCTTTCCTAATGCGGTCAGTTTCAGCAAACCATAGTTCTCTACATCTTTTTTCAGATAGCCTGCTATCAATGCTTGTCGTATGACTGGATTCCAATGTTTTTCCTCAAAGTCCTCACCAGCACCAAAAAGTTCATGGTTTTGATGCTTATGGGCCAGGATCTCTTCTGTTTCACGCCCTGTAACAAAATCCACAACATAATCAGAGCGGAAATTTTCCTTTAAGGCCTGTATCGCACTCAAGACTATGCACAACTGCTCATGGGCCTCAATCTTCTTCTTGGGATGAAGACAGTTGTCGCAATTATGGCAGTTTTCCTCATGATATTCCTCGCCAAAATAATGAAGCAGCATCTTTCGTCGGCATACGGAAGTTTCAGCATAAGCGGCAGTCTCGGCCAATAGCTGGCGGCCAATGTCTTGTTCTGCCACAGGCTTTCCTTCCATAAACTTATCTAACTTCTGCAAGTCTTTCTGGGCATAGAAAGTGATGCACATGCCTTCTCCACCGTCACGACCAGCACGTCCTGTCTCCTGATAGTAACCTTCCAGTGATTTCGGTATGTCATAATGGATGACAAACCGTACGTCAGGCTTATCAATTCCCATGCCAAAGGCTATCGTAGCCACAATAACATCAATACGCTCCATCAAAAAATCATCCTGTGTCTGAGAACGAAGGGCTGACTCCAGACCCGCATGATAGGCTGCTGCCCTGATGTCATTGGCCCTTAGAATCTCTGCCAGTTCTTCCACCTTCTTTCGAGAGAGGCAATAGATGATACCACTCTTACCCGGATGTTGTTTTATGAACTTAATGATGTCTTTGTCAACCTCTTTGGTCTTTGGGCGTACTTCGTAATACAGATTAGGGCGATTGAACGAGCTCTTGAATTCATCAGCATCTAAGATCCCTAGGTTTTTCTTGATGTCCGTGCGTACTTTATCCGTTGCCGTTGCAGTCAGCGCAATAACTGGAGCGTTTCCAATCTCATTGATAATCGGACGGATACGACGGTACTCCGGACGGAAGTCATGTCCCCACTCAGAAATACAATGCGCCTCATCAACAGCATAGAATGAAATCTTGGCCTGTTTCAGAAATTCTACGTTATCTTCTTTCGTCAACGATTCCGGGGCGACATACAACAGTTTGGTTCGCCCAGACAAGATATCAGCCTTTACCTGATCTATAGCAGCCTTGTTAAGTGAAGAGTTCAGGTAATGAGCCGTTCCCTCATCACTCATGGAACTGATGATGTCCACCTGATTCTTCATCAAGGCAATCAATGGTGAAATAACTATTGCCGTGCCTTCCATCAGCAACGATGGCAACTGATAACATAATGATTTCCCACCACCAGTAGGCATTAAAACAAACGTGTCTCTACCATCGAGGACATTCTGAATGATAGCCTGCTGATCGCCTTTGAACTTATCAAAGCCGAAATACTTTTTTAATGCTTCCGAGAGATTCTGTTTCTTTGCTGTCATAGACTTATTAGGGTTCACACTCCTTAGTTTAAGTGGGACTTGTCGAGCTGCTTCTGGGCGTACTCTTCGGTCACTTCAAAGGATTTTATTCGTTTAGAAGGAATTTCAAACATAGCATCCATCATAATACTCTCAACAATGGAACGTAGCCCACGAGCTCCCAACTTATACTCTACCGCCTTGTCAACGATAAGCTTCAGGGCATCTGGAGTAAAAGTAAGTTTTATGCCATCCATTTCAAACAGCTTCTCATACTGCTTGACAATAGAGTTCTTGGGCTCTGTCAGAATCCTAGTCAGAGCCTCACGGTCAAGAGGATTAAGGTATGTCAGTACGGGCAAACGTCCTATGATTTCCGGAATCAAGCCAAACGACTTCAAATCCTGTGGCAGGATATATTGCATTAAATCGTTTTTGTCAATCTTACGCACATGTTGTACCGAGTTGTAACCGACAACATGCGTATTCAGGCGTTGGGCTATCTTACGCTCAATACCATCAAAGGCTCCACCGCATATAAATAATATATTATGTGTATCTACATGGATATATTCCTGGTCGGGGTGCTTACGGCCACCCTGAGGTGGAACATTAACCATAGTACCTTCCAGCAGTTTCAGCAATCCTTGCTGCACACCCTCACCACTCACATCACGGGTGATGCTGGGGTTATCACTCTTGCGGGCTATTTTGTCTATCTCGTCAATGAAGACAATACCGCGCTGGGCAGCCTCCACATTATAGTCTGCCACTTGAAGCAGTCGCGACAGGATACTCTCAACATCCTCTCCGACATAACCTGCCTCAGTGAACACGGTAGCATCAACTATCGTAAACGGCACATCAAGCATCTTGGCGATAGTACGGGCCAGCAGCGTCTTACCCGTTCCCGTAGAACCTACCATGATGATATTCGATTTCTCTATCTCCACCCCATTCTCGTCAGTAGGCTGTTGCAAACGTTTATAATGGTTATATACAGCTACAGAAAGGTAGCGCTTGGCATCATCCTGTCCTATGACATATTGATCCAAATGTTCCTTTATTTCCTTGGGCTTGGGAATACGTTTCAGTTGGAATGGCGCAGCAGATTTTTTAGCATCAGGCCCATAGCCATTGGCCGTAGCAACCTGATAAGCCTGTACGGCACAATCCTCACAGATGCAGCCGTTCACGCCTGTTATCAAGAGCCTTACTTCCTTTTCTGTCCTTCCACAGAAATTACACTGTTTCTTCATTATTTCTTCACCAACACCTGATCAATCATACCATATTCCTTTGCTTCTTCCGCTGTCATCCAGTAGTTGCGGTCCGAATCATTCCACACCTTATCATAAGGAGTGTGCGAATGTTCTGATATAATGGTATAGAGTTCCTTTTTGAATTTCATAATCTCCTTGGCCTCAATCTCAATATCAGAAGCCTGACCCTGAACACCGCCTAAAGGCTGGTGAATCATTACACGACTGTGAGGCAGAGCCGAGCGTTTGCCTTCCGTACCTGCCACCAACAGCACTGCAGCCATTGACGCCGCCATACCTGTACAGATAGTAGCTACATCACTGGAGATAAACTGCATCGTATCATAAATGCCCAAACCAGCAGTCACACTACCGCCAGGCGAATTCAAATAGATGCTGATATCTTTTCCTGAGTCAACAGAGTCGAGATATAGCAACTGAGCCTGCAAAGTGTTTGCTGTATAATCGTCAATCTGTGTTCCTAAGAAGATGATGCGATCCATCATCAAACGGGAAAACACATCCATTTGGGTAACGTTCAATTGACGCTCCTCCAAAATATAAGGATTCAAATACTGGGCCTGCGCACTCATTACTTCGTCAAGGACGAGGCCATTAATTCCTAAATGCTTGGTAGCATATTTTCTAAAATCACTATTCATTTTCATACTATCGATTAAGCGCAAATAAAGAGGGTTACCAACCTTTTTGCAAAATTGTAGATACAAAATTACGAAAAAAGTTGGTAACCCCGCAATAGAATGAGGTTTTTTTTCTTAAAAAAACTTATTTTTCCTGTAACATCTTCTGGAAGTCCTCCATCGTGACGTCTTTCTCAGTGAGTTTTACTACGTTTTTGAGAGCAGCAGTCAGCTTCACGTCAACAGCACGGTCCACCAGTCCGTCAACATTCTCACGCTTCTTCAGCATCTCACTGGCATAGTTCTCAAGATACTCGTCGGGCACATTAGACATGCCATACTGGGCAAACTGCATACGGGCAGCCTCCTTGGCAACATCCTTCAGGTCTGCATCCTCAACCTTGATACCCTGGGCAGCAACCAGCTGTTCTTTCATCAGGTGCCAGCCGAGTTCTTTAATGCTTGCATCAAAGTTCTTCTCAACGAAGTCAGCACCCTTGTCCTTGTTGTTATTCATCATAACACGCTTCAGCAATGCCTCGGGGAACTCCAGTTTACCAACCTTCTTCTCTACATAGGCACGAACATCCTGCAGGAACTTATAGTCAGAGTCAGCCTTAAACTGCTGACTAATCTGGTCGGCAATCTTCTGACGGAACTCCTTCTCATTCTTCACCGCATCCTTGCCAAAGGTCTGATCAAACAATTCCTGATTGACTTCTGCCTTTACATAACGGCTAATCTCTGTTACCTGGAAGGTAAAGTCACCCTCATGGTCCTTCACCTCTTCCTTCTGAATCTTGAGCATAGAACTTACCTCTGCATCGTTGTCAGGATAAGCCTTACGGGGATTCCAAGTAATGATGTCGCCCAGTTTGCAGTCATCGAAGAGTTTCTTCTGGTCATCTACTTTGATGTACTGTGGCATCAGTACCACATCAGACAGTTCAATACCGCCTTCCTTGCCGACCTCACGAAGGTCACCTTTCAGCATATCACGCTCTTTAGAGTCGTATTGTTCTACTTTCTCATACTGTCCTGCACGGTTCTGATACATCTCCACCTGCTGGTCTATCAGCTTGTCATCAACAGTAATATTGTAATAGGGAACCTTGTCCTTTTCAGTCAATTTCACCTCAAAAGCAGGAGCCACGGCAATATCAAACTTAAAGGTCAGAGGCTGGTCACCCTCAAAGTCAATCTGTTCCTGTTTGTCACTAGGAAGGGGTTCGCCCAGCATCTGAATTTTATTCTCACGGACATACTCGTACAATTTCTCACCAAGCAACTTATTCACTGTCTCCACCTTCACGGAAGGGCCAAACTGGCGCTTAATCATGCCCATAGGAGCCTGACCAGGACGGAATCCAGGAATATTAGCACGTTTACGATAATCTTTCAAGGTCTTGTCAACCTCAGGCTGATAGTCAGCCGTCTCCAGCGTAATGGTCATCAAACCATTGATTTTGTCGGGAGCTTCAAATGAAATATTCATCTCTTTATACCTTATTTATATTATATGTTCTATTTTTGAGTGTGCAAAGAGGGTGCAAACCGAATGCAGAAAAAATTGTTTTTGCTGAGGCGCAGCCCATCTTCGCGGTTTAGGGCGCAAAGGTACGAATAAAAAACGTGACCACCAAACGACAGCCTCATTTTTTCACTTATTATAAGTATTTCCCTTTGTTTCTACTCGCCCATCAGGCTGTTCAAATAGACTTCCAAAGCGGTATAGCCCTCTTTTGAGAATACTTTATTACGGTCGGCAGAATCCTTTGGATCAAGACCGTTCTTCAGTTCCCACGCATCGTCCATACCATCATGATCGTTGTCTGCAACAGCAGCAATAGCCGCATACTGAGGCCACCCTTCCGCATCGGCAGGTGAGTCAATAAATCCTGCACTCCCCTGAGTTCCGTGATAACGGGCCGTTCCGTTTTTCACTTCTTCCACGATACGCTGCTCGATAGCATCACGGTGTATGGTGCCTGCCTTTGAAAGGACGTGCCTATAGGCTTTATCAGCACTTTCCACTGGCGTCCTGTATTTCTTATAGTCGAAGGCATTCTGTTTTGGATGAAATGCCGAAGGATAGACGGTCTTAGAAGATTGCATGGATTTGACATCAAAACCGGTCTGATTGTCAACAGCCTGCCAGTTATCCTTGGTGGCTACCTTGTTCCCCTCCATCTTGTTGCCAGAGAAGAACCACAAAGAGGGACCGGTAAGGGTCTTGCCTTTGCGGGCCTTAGACAACTGCATAAAATAACTCCCCGCAGGGGTTGCAGGACCGGGTTTATAATAATTACCCACGAAGTTACACTCATGAGTACTTCCTTCACCTGCCTCATTCTCGCCTCCATAGCAACTGTTGGTCTTGCCCCAGTTATAATTGACATTATTCTGGTATTCCATGAATACATTACGGTCTTGACTGTGATTGGTTGCTCCATTCAAGCGGGCACTACGGTTATAATTATGTGCCAGCAAATTATGGTGGAACGAAGCCGGAGAGCCTCCCCACTGACAGGCATAGCTACGATTACCCTTCTGATGCCCTGCATTATAAAGTCCTTCATGGACAATACACCACTGCACGGTAGTGAAGTGATTGTCGTATATGGTCATATTCTCTTCGCCACTCCACCCGAAGCAACAATGGTCAATGATAATGGTGTCAGCATTTTCTATTCCGATGGAGCCGCCTTTGATAAAATCCTTGTCATTACGCAACCCAATACGACCACGAAGGTTACGCATGATAACATTCTTAGAGCCTCCGAGATTCAGTTTCCCACCTCGGTACAGGATGCCGTCGCCTGGGGCGGTCTGCCCAGCTATCGTTACATGATGCAGTTTGGCACGGATATCTTTCTCAAGGGTAATAATCCCGCTGACACGAAAAACAATCGTCGCATCTTCGCGACCTGCTTCCGTCAAAGCCCATCGCAGAGAGCCCTCACCATTGTCATTGAGATTTGTCACCTCCACAACTTTTCCACCTCGGCCACCAGAGGCATATTTTCCAAATCCCTCTGCTGAAGGGAATGCCTTTAAGGGCTGTGCATGCAGGGCCAGCGTCCCGGTCATCACAAATAAAAAAGCAATAAGTCTGTTCATCGTTTTATTGTGGTTGGTTGTCAACTTCCTCAAAGCCCCACTTATTAGCTCGCTGCTCAGCCATCTTGGCAAAATCTTTCTTTTGCAGCACGAAATTAGACCCAAGGTATTTCTCCCTCACAATTGGGTTTACTGCCAGTTCATCCGGTGTCCCCTTAAACAGGATACGACCTTCGAACAACAGGTAGGCACGGTCGGTGATGTTCAGCGTTTCATGTACGTTATGGTCTGTTATCAGAATACCGATATTACGGTATTTCAACTGCCATACAATCTGCTGAATATCTTCTACGGCAATGGGGTCCACACCCGCAAAGGGCTCGTCCAGCATAATGAACTTAGGCTCAATAGCCAGACAACGGGCAATCTCCGTACGACGGCGCTCGCCACCAGACAGCTGGTCTCCCTTATTCTTGCGCACCTTCTGTAAACGGAACTCGCTGATCAGACTCTCCAATTTCTCCAGTTGATAGTCACGGGGCTTGCCTGTCATTTCCAAAACGGAAAGGATATTGTCTTCCACTGACATCTTACGGAACACAGAAGCTTCCTGGGCCAGATAGCCAATACCTGCACGAGCTCGCTTGTAAACAGGATATCCTGTCACTTCCTCATTCCCAAGGTAGATATGTCCACCATTGGGAACTATGAGTCCTGTAGTCATATAAAACGATGTCGTCTTGCCCGCACCGTTAGGTCCGAGCAGACCGACTATCTCACCCTGCTTCACGTCAAAGCTGACGTCATTCACCACGGTACGCTTTCCGTAACGCTTGATGAGTCCCTCTGTTCGCAGCACCATACGATCCGGCTCTGCTACCTGTATATTTGCTGTTTCGTCCATATTGCCTGCAAAAATACAAAATATATTCAAATAATGGTTGATGATTTATGATTTATTAATTATAAATTTTACATTGAAGGCTTTACGTCTCAGGATGGCGACGTTCAAGGAATGCAAATAAATTCAAATTTATTTTGCGTTCCGCCCGATTTGCACTACCTTTGCAGCCGAAATGATTAGGTTGATACAAAATTGGTTGACGATATTCGGTAAGTTCCTCATCCTGATGGGACGTACTTTTTCCGTTCCAGAGCGTTTCCGAATGTTCTGGAAGCAGTATGTCAAAGAGATGGTTCAATTGGGCATTGACTCCATCGGCATTGTATTGCTCATCTCTTTCTTTATTGGAGCCGTCATTTGTATTCAGATGAAGCTTAACATTCAGAGTCCGTGGATGCCCCGCTGGGTCAGCGGCTATACGACGCGTGAAATCATGTTGCTGGAATTTTCCAGTTCCATCATGTGCTTGATTCTCGCAGGAAAGGTTGGCTCTAACATTGCTTCCGAGATAGGGACCATGCGTGTTACACAACAGATTGATGCGCTCGACATTATGGGTGTCAACTCAGCATGCTACTTGATTCTGCCTAAGATTCTGGGTATGCTGACCATCATGCCACTATTGGTTATCTTCTCTTCTGCGATGGGTATTGTGGGAGCTTATGGGACTGCCTATATCGGGCAAATCATAGTTCCTGACGACCTGACACTGGGACTGCAACACTCTTTCCAGCCTTGGTTCGTATGGATGAGTATCATAAAAAGCCTTTTCTTTGCCTTTATCATCTCTGCAGTACCTTCCTATTTCGGATACACCGTGGAGGGAGGTTCCGTAAATGTGGGTAAGGCATCTACGAATGCTGTCGTTTCGTCGAGCGTACTCATTCTCTTTAGTGACGTATTCCTAACACAACTGCTGTCATGATAGAAGTAAAGAACCTATATAAAAGTTTCGACCAGCACGAAGTATTGAAAGACATCAATACAGTGTTTGAGGATGGAAAGACGAACCTCATTATCGGACAAAGTGGTAGTGGAAAGACGGTGCTTATGAAAAACCTCGTAGGACTCCTGGAGCCTACCAGCGGACAGATTCTCTACGACGGACGCGACTTTGTACAGATGTCGAAACAAGAGAAAGTACACATGCGCCGTGAAATGGGAATGATTTTCCAAAGCGCAGCGCTGTTCGACTCATTGACCGTACTCGAAAATGTTATGTTCCCCTTGGACATGTTTTCCTCCATGAACCTGCGAGAGAGGCAACAGCGGGCTATGGACTGTCTGGACCGTGTAAACCTGGTGGGTGCGCAAGAAAAATATCCCGGGGAAATATCCGGTGGCATGCAGAAACGTGTAGCCATTGCCCGTGCCATCGCCTTAAACCCAAAATATTTGTTCTGCGATGAACCCAACTCAGGACTTGACCCTAAGACTTCACTTGTCATCGACGAGCTGCTGCACTCCATTACGCAAGAGTTTAACATGACAACCATCATCAACACGCACGACATGAACTCGGTGATGGGTATTGGCGAGAATATCATTTTCATCTACGAAGGCATAAAGGAATGGCAGGGGGTGAGCAGCCAGATTATGAATTCTACCAATAAGAGGCTGACCGACTTTATCTTTGCCAGCGACTTATTGAAAGAAATGCGCGAAGCTGTTACCAACCAGCATCCATCAGATTGACAAATGTCAAAAATTAGACTGTTTGCGCACACAAAACGGTTTCCTTTATTGCACAAGTACAAAAAAGATAGTACCTTTGCATCGACAAAAAGATAAAAAAGGATAACTATTAAAGTAAAGAAAGGAAAAACAATGATGAAAAGATTAATAAGCAAATGGCTCAAGAGTGAAGCTTACACAGAATATTGCTTGAATATGGCAAGAATGTATAACTACAGAGCTGCAAATTAAATAAACGGATTGATTCACTAAGAATTCAATCCGTTTTTCTTTTCTCCCTTATCAGGCTCTATCATTTCAAGAGCCATAATCCGTCCTTTTCCACCATGGGAACGGCTATCTCCTCCTGTATGGAATCATTGAAGCAAAGGATCAGGAAAGCATAAGTAAAGCCCTGTACCGTATCCCGACGACCTACGTTCTCTGAGATTCGAACCTCACGAATTCCTCCATGTTTCTCGTTGATCTCACTGACGAACTGCTCATAGACTTTCTTCATCTGGGCACGATAGATGGCAGGCAGGCTGTCTGCTCCTACCCGCGCATCCAGAAACGCCTCGGGATTATCCTTCAAAAGGGTGAAATATTCCTGAGCGGCCTGGGCTGCCTTTTCCTCTGGTGTAGCTCCTTGCGAACAAGCAGAGAGCAGCACAAAAACGATGGCTATGTATAATATTTTCTTCACTTCTGACGAATAAACACATTAATTGGTGTGCCTGTAAGGGTCCAGTTTTCACGCATTTTGTTTTCCAGGAAACGTCGATAGGGCTCCTTGACATACTGAGGCAGATTAGCATAGAACACAAAGGTCGGGATCTGTGTATCCGGAACCTGCGACACATACTTAATCTTGATATACTTTCCCTTAATAGAGGGTGGTGGTGTAGCCTCAATGATGGGCAACATCACTTCATTGAGCTTAGATGTTCCAATCTTTATCTTACGATTCAGATATACCTGCTTGGCCGTTTCCAACACCTTGAAGATACGCTGCTTGGTGACTGCAGAAGCAAAAATAATGGGAAAATCGACAAAAGGAGCCATACGCTGACGAATAGCATTCTCAAAGGTCTTGATGGCTTCTTGTGATTTTTCTTCTACCAGGTCCCATTTATTGACGACAACCACCAACGACTTGTTATTCTTCTGAATGAGCTGGAAAATATTCATGTCTTGCGACTCTATACCACGTGTAGCGTCAATCATCAGAATACACACATCGCTGTTTTCAATAGCACGGATGCTGCGCATCACACTATAGAATTCCAGGTCTTCAGTAACCTTATTCTTGCGACGGATTCCTGCCGTATCCACCAAGTAGAAGTCAAATCCGAACTTATCGTATTTGGTATAGATACTATCGCGCGTCGTACCTGCGATGTCGGTCACGATATTGCGGTCTTCACCGATAAAGGCATTGATGATGCTCGACTTACCGGCATTCGGACGTCCGACCACAGCAAAACGAGGGGTGCCGTCCTCTACGTCATCCACCTCATCGGTCTTCAGCGTTTTAACAACATAGTCTAACAGATCGCCTGTACCTGAACCCGTAGCCGCACTGACACAATAGGGGTCACCAAGTCCCAGTTTATAAAACTCGTACTGCCCATAGAGGTCCTTGCCGTCATCGGCTTTATTGGCCACCAGCACAACAGGCAGTTTCGAACGGCGCAGAATCAGGGCGACATCCTCATCGAGGTCAGTCAACCCGTTTTTGATATCTACCAGAAAAAGCACTAAATCGGCTTCTTCCGTAGCAACAATAACCTGTTTACGGATTTCCTCTTCAAAGATATCGTCACTATTGACAACCCAGCCTCCTGTATCAACTACAGAGAATTCACGACCATTCCACTCGCATTTACCATACTGACGGTCACGCGTAGTGCCGGCCTCGTCACTCACGATAGCTTGGCGTGAGTTCGTTAGCCTGTTAAACAAGGTGGACTTGCCGACATTCGGGCGTCCTACTATCGCTACTAAATTACCCATATATCATTCTTCACTATTCACTCTTCACTGTTCACTATTCACTAGGGCGAAGCCCGCTCACTCTTCACTAGCGAAAGCGCCTACTCCGGGTTATATCCAAAAGAATCCAGTTCGCGCTGACTAGAGCGCCAATCCTTATCGACCTTGACAAAAGTCTCTAGGAAAATCGGTTTTGCAAAGAATTTCTCCAACGACTTGCGAGCCTCAGTAGATACCTTTTTCAGTGCAATGCCCTGATGACCGATGATAATTCCTTTCTGGGAGTCGCGCTCCACATAGATGATGGCATTGATGTGAATGTTCTTCTCCGTTTCCTTGAAGCGTTCCACGCGCACCTCGACAGAATAAGGAATTTCCTTGTCATAGTAGAGAAGTATCTTCTCGCGGATAATCTCTGAAACAAAGAAACGGGCAGGTTTGTCTGTCAACTGGTCTTTGTCGAAATAGGCGGGACTTTCAGGCAGAAGTTCCTGGATGCGCTTCAGCAACATATCCACGCCAAACTTGTTCTTGGCCGAGATAGGCAGGATCTCCGCATTGGGCAGCAGCGCATGCCACTTCTCAACAATTGCTGCCAGCAATTGTTGAGCCCCATTGGCCCCATTAGCCCCATTAGCCCCAAGCTCATCAATCTTGTTAATGAGCAGCAGCACAGGAATGGTCATCTTCTGCACTTTCTCCAGAAAATCCATATTTTTCTCTGGATTCTCCACCACATCAGTAACGTACAGCAACACATCGGCATCCTGCAGCGCTGACTCTGAGAAGGCCAGCATAGACTCCTGCAACTTGTAATTGGGCTTAAGAACACCTGGCGTATCAGAAAAAACTATCTGCATGTCGTCCGTGTTGACAATACCCATGATGCGATGGCGCGTGGTCTGCGCCTTGAAAGTCGCAATCGAAATACGCTCACCAACCAACTGGTTCATGAGCGTACTTTTACCTACATTGGGATTTCCAACGATATTTACAAATCCTGCTTTATGCGTCATTTCCCATTACTCATTACTCATTTCTCATTTGGCGCTTGCTCCATCATACGCCCACTTGTAGTAGCTTGCTCCATGAACGAAACCAGCACCGAAGGCAGTCATGATAACATTATCACCCTTCTTGAGCAGGTGTTCATTCTCCCAAAGCGCCAAAGGTATCGTGGCAGCTGATGTGTTACCGAAATGCTCGATATTGACCATCACTTGCTCCATGGGAAGCTCCAGGCGTTTGGCTACGGCCTCTATGATGCGCATGTTTGCCTGATGAGGAACTACCCACTGGATATTATCCTTGTTCAGGCCATTGCGCTCTGCTATAAGCGCACAGTCGTCACTCATATTGGTCACAGCATACCGGAATACGGTACGCCCCTCCTGATACAGATAGTGCAGCCGATGATCGACCGTAAAATGACTGGGAGGACATACGGAGCCACCTGCTTTTAAGTGAAGGAAAGGAAGTCCTTTTCCGTCTGCGCGGAAATAGGAATCCATCACACCGATGTTCTCTTCTTCAGTACCCTCTACCAGAACTGCTGCAGCACCATCACCAAACAACGGACAGGTGGCACGGTCCTTATAGTCAACGACCGACGACATCTTGTCTGCGCCTATTACTATAATTTTCTTATAGCGTCCACATTGTATCATGGAGGCGGCGACATCGAGCGTATAGAGGAATCCACAGCAAGCGGCCCAGAAATCAAAGGCAAAAGCATTCTTAAGCCCCAGTTTGCCTAGCACGATGCTGGCCGTAGAAGGAAACTTATAATCAGCCGTTGAAGTAGTGACAATGACTGCATCGATGGTGTCAGGATCTGTACCAGTACGCTGCAGCAGCTGCTTGGCAGCCTTGCGAGCCATATAGCTGGTACCGAGTCCTTCCTCCGTCAGAATACGGCGTTCTTTGATGCCGACACGAGTCATAATCCACTCGTCATTGGTGTCAACCATACGAGCCAGTTCCTCATTTTTCAGAACATAATCAGGTACGTAGCCACCAATACCGGTGATTATAGCATTGATTTTACTCATTATTCAGCTGCTTCGTCCATAACGATGGCGATCTTGCCACGATAGTATCCACAAGTAGGACATACTGTGTGATAGATGTGATAAGCTCCACAGTTAGGGCATACTGCCAATGTGGGAGCTACTGCCTTGTCATGGGTACGACGCTTTGCGGTACGAGTGTTTGATTGTCTTCTTTTAGGATGTGCCATTTTTCTTTACTAATTTTAGACAATTTTACTTTTTTAGTTTACTTAATGCTGCCCAGCGTGGGTCAATAGTATTATCGTCATCGATATCGGTAATCTCATCACCACTTCGGGTGGCTGACAGCTCTTCGAGCTTCTGTGTCATCGCAGCATTGCATTTTCCAGGTGCATGAACGTGCTTAATGGGTATTGCCAATACTATTGTCTCGTAGATTATCCAAGGGAGTGAGAGGATGCCTTGATTCTCATCCACCACTATTACCTCGTCATCAACGCCAGACTCAGTGCCCAGCTTTACTATGTAACTGCATTGCCCCTTTATAGGTTGCTCCATGTCGTCTAAACAAAGGTCACACGGAATAGTGACGTTGCCCTCAATAGTGAATGATAGGGCAAACTGTTCGGATGGCATCTTGCTAAGAAGCACTGTCGTCGTTACCGTTCCATGCTGTATTTCAGCATCGTCAAGAGCATTGAAATATTTGTCATCAAGCACTAAAGTGAACTCTTTCGAGTCCTCTGTCATAGCCTTCAGGTCAATATCAAGCATCTCAAAACTGGACATTCAGGCGGCAAAGGTACGAAAAAGTGAGCAAAAAACCAAACAAAAATAAGATTTTTTTTATTTTTGCTTGAATTTTGTTGATATTGGAAGTTTTTTGTACTTTTGTAAAAAATATACTAACCTCTGCCACCATGTGGTAATCATCGACACATTAAAGAATTATAAAATGCAAGACTTTGCAGCAATAGATTTTGAAACAGCAAACAATGAGCGCAGCAGTGTATGCTCAGTAGGAGTTGTCATTGTACGTAATGGTGAGATAGTGGATTCTTTTTATTCACTCATCCAGCCAGAACCTAACTACTATAACTACTGGTGTTCACAGGTGCATGGGCTGTGTCACGAAGATACCGATGATGCTCCTGTATTTCCAAAGGTGTGGGCGCAGATAGAACCTCTCATTGAAGGCTTGCCTCTTGTGGCCCATAACAAACCTTTTGACGAAAGTTGCCTGAAGGCTGTTTTCCGTGTGTATCAGATGGACTACCCTGACTATGAGTTTTACGACACGCTCTGTGTTTCGCGTCGAGTGCTCCCCGATTTGGAAAACCACCAACTCCAGACAGTCGCTGCTGCCTGTGGCTATTGCTTAGAGAACCATCACCATGCACTTGCCGATGCAGAAGCATGTGCATGGATAGCAAGAGAAATATTGTAAACTTAAAATGATTGCTATTCCGTTACACAATTAGGAGAGATTAGGAGAGAGGCAGGATAAAACGCAGAAAATTTTTTCAGAATACCAAAACTCTTGAACTTTCCACTCAATAACTGGCGTTAATCTTTAACTATTATCTCCTCGGGTGCGCACACAGAAGGAAAAACTGAACTTTTTTATGGTTTTTCTTGCACGATAAAAAAATAATCCCTATCTTTGTAGCCAGATCAAGCCAGATCGTGTGTTTAATCTCATATGAGATGTAGAGCACAAAGGGAATGGGCAAGGTCTTTGACATATTGGAATGAGCCTTTAACTGCATATAGGGCGAGGCTCGGAAAGGACGTTTTCTAAACGTTACTGTTCTGTAAGTTCAAA
>ODAI011711731.1_pt1 | contig 31150 bp, 27 predicted proteins | sample 1539321 | NCBI WGS metagenome assembly ODAI01 (sample SAMN02144231, study PRJEB22623) | gut metagenome | biome: sheep rumen | host: Ovis aries | place: New Zealand
GGGAGTTGGGACTGCCACGCCCGCATCGCGCAGCACGAAAGGTGGTATCATTACATCTGCGACGAACTCATTCCCGAGATTGGCGACAAGGGCAACATCATTTCTACGGGTTGCTCGATGGGCGGTTTTCATTCAGCCAATTTTTTCTTCCGCAGCCCCGACATTTTCGATACATTGATTGCGCAGAGCGGACTGTATCATGCAAGTTATTTTTTCGGCAATTATTCTGACGAACTTGTTTACTCCAATTCGCCCGAAGATTACCTCACATGGATGCCCCGCGACCATTATTATTGGGACGAGTACCGCAAACGCCGCATCATAGTATGCTGTGGTCAAGGCAATTGGGAGGAAGACCTCCTCGCCTCCACACGCCGCCTCGACACAATCCTCCGCGACCACGGCGTGCCCGCCTGGTTCGATTATTGGGGATTCGACGTGGCTCACGATTGGTGCTGGTGGCGACCACAGATTAGGTACTTTATGGGGAAGGTGTTAGGATAAAGACGCACCGTGTACGCCAGACATCTGCATAAAAAGAAAATCGCTCTCGCCTGATACGGCGTTTGCGATTTTTTTCTTATCTTTGCGGCGTAATTAATAATCAAAAAACTAAAAAAAATTATGTGGATTGTTTGTGCCGACTTGGAAGGCGTTTTTGTGCCGGAGATTTGGGTGAATGTTGCGCTCAAAACCGGTATCGAGGAATTGAAACTCACTACCCGCGACATCAAGGATTATGACCAACTGATGAAATACAGATTGGAAATCCTCGATAAGCACAATCTCAAACTACGTGACATTCAGGATGTTATCAATACTCTTGACCCGCTGCCCGGCGCGTTGGAGTTTATCAGGGAAATCCGTCAGGCGACGAGGTTTGCCATCGTGAGCGACACTTTTGTGGAGTTTGCTCAGCCGTTGATGGACAAACTCGAAAACCCGTTCCTCCTGTGCCACAACCTCGAAACCGATTCCACTGGTCGCATCGTCAACTACCATTTGCGTCAGAGCGACCCAAAAAGGAAGACCGTTCAGGCGTTCAAGTCGTTGATGTACAACGTGGTGGCTTTTGGCGACAGTTATAATGACGTGACTATGATAGCCGAGGCAGATAAAGGCATCTTGTTCTGTCCGCCAGAGAATGTGAAGGCAGACTTCCCGCAATACCCTGTCGTCACTGACCTCGACAGCCTCAAACAGCAACTGCTCACCATCGTAAAGTAAACAAAGAGAAAGAAATGGGATTGTTTGGTTCAAAGGGAAACGATAATATTGGCATCAAAAGCCTTGGCATCAGGAGTTTCATCGGCGAAGTGTTCGGGCGCAAGATAGCCGCGCTGCCAGAATTTGCGATGGAGGAGCAACAGGTGGAATTTCTGCTTGTTGACAACGACGTGCTTGTTACCCAAGGCTTTAGCAATTACAATATGAAACACTTTGGCCAGCAAAAGTATTATGAACTTGCCATCAGAGTGCCTTACAATTGGGACTATTCATCATCATCCGACAAACACGAAACGTGGATTGTGGAACTCTTGCAAGCCATTGTAAAAGAGGCCATTGATGGCAACCGTCCCGTCTCCGAAAATTACCTGAAAGTATTCGACAAGCCATTTCATTATTCTTCGTACCTCAATAGCGTTACCCTCTGCCACGTCGCCAATAAGATAGTAGGCAACGGCAAGGAAATCAATTTTATGATGGTGGTGCCGCTGTACGAATCGGAACTCGTTGACAATCATTACCTCGAACCATCATTCGACATCAAAGGCCTCGCCTGGCAACGCGCCTGTCTCGCCCGTGGCAACGAATATTTTGAGACGTTGGACGATTATTATCCCTACGAGTGTACTACGGACACCCAAGCAATGGAAGATTACGAAGCCGCCAAACGCGACGCCCTGCCCGATTGGAACGACGACAGGATTGGCTGCCGTGTTTCGTCGGGGGTTTTGGATTACAACAACAAGATTGCATATATGTACCGCGCCGAACCCGAAGGCGATTTTTCGGGTTGGTATTTTTTGGAATACGAATCAGAATTTGTGAAAGGCACATCGGACAATTTGCCGCTCGACTTCTACGCCAACCTCGACAGCGACCTCTACACCATCGCCTTCCAGCATCCCGAAATCCTCCCGATGCTACATAAACGCCCCGGCAAGGCGTACATGCTCACCGAAAACGACACTTACGAAGAGGTGACGGAGTATTAAAGCGTAATAAATTTCCTCATTTCTATCCTCATTCTTATACATTTGAAATAGAGGTACAAACATGATTGAAAAAGGGAATCAACTTAATGTTTAATTAATGTTAATAACCTAATCATTATAGGATTTTTTTTTAAATTTGCAAAAAAAAGGATTGTAATATGAACAGATGGACACAACTAAGTATCGAATACGCAAATCAACGTTCGTATTTAGATGATTTGTTTCGTGTGTACCCTACCATTCCGGAGGGTATTCGCGACATTGATTCAGATATTTGGAACAATGTAGAAAAGGCGTTCAATAAAAGAGACAATGTGCAGTTGATTCAAGCCCTTTTGGATTTGGACTTATTTCCTGTAAAGGATAGTTATATAGCCTACCTCAAAAGAGATAAATCTGCCATTGTTAGAAACCCTAAAACAATTAACAGAATATGTGGCAGATTGTACGAGTTAGGATTGGCAAAACTGTTTGAAAGATGTAGCGAACCCAAAGAAACCAACAGACAAATTGGTCCTATGTTTAAAGACTGGCTTAAATCAAAAGCCCTTGGTATACAACCTGTTGGCATAAAAGATTTTCTTTCTTCTGATGCCAACGCAATACTTGATGGAAGTGATAAATTAATGATGGATTTTGCTCGCGAAGAATTAGGTTACAAAAGAGAGAAAGGTCTTGATTTCGTGGGTCGTTTCAATGGAAAATATGTAATTGGCGAAGCAAAATTTCTTACGGATTTCGGTGGCCATCAGAATGCACAATTTAATGATGCTATATCTACGATTGAAGCCAAAAGAGTCAAGGCAGAAAAAATTGCAATTCTTGATGGAGTTCTTTATATCAAAGGCAACAATAAGATGTATAGGGAAATTACAGAAACCTATAAATCTTATAACATTATGAGTGCATTGGTTTTACGTGAATTTTTATATCAACTTTAAATGCAGAAATCTATTCTCATACAAGCGGATAATATCGATGGTATGCGTTATCTTTTGGATGTAAAAGGATTGCGCGGCAAAATTGATTTGGTTTACATAGACCCTCCTTTTGCCACCGGCAGCAATTTTACAATAACCAACGGAAGAGCGTCCACAATCAGCAATTCGCGTAGCGGCGATATTGCTTATACTGACACACTCAAAGGGACAGATTTCATTGACTATCTTAAAAAAAGACTACTTTTGATAAAAGAATTATTGTCAGACAAAGGCTCAATTTATTTACATATTGATTATAAAATTGGTCATTACGTAAAAGTAATGATGGACGAGGTTTTTGGCATAGAAAACTTTCGCAATGACATTACACGTGTCAAATGTAATCCCAAAAATTTTGATAGAATCGGATATGGCAACATTAAAGATTTGATTCTTTTTTATACTAAATCCAACAATCCGATTTGGAACGAACCAAGAGAAAAATATACAGAAAGAGATTTAGAAAAACTATTCCCCAAAAAGGATAAGTTCGGACGAAGATATACTACAGTACCAATTCACGCCCCAGGAGAAACCTCTAATGGAAAATCCAACGAACCTTTTAAGGGCATTTTGCCTCCTGCCGGCAGACATTGGAGAACTGACGTTGAAACTTTGGAAAAATGGGACAATGACGGTTTGATAGAATGGTCTAACAACGGTAATCCTCGCAAAATCATTTATGCAGATGAGCGAGAAGGCAAACGTGTTCAAGATATTTGGGAATACAAAGATCCTCAATACCCCGATTACCCAACCGAAAAAAATTCCGATATGCTTGACTTGATAATAAAAACCTCGTCAAATGAAAACAGCATAGTTTTGGATTGTTTTTGCGGTAGCGGAACAACATTGGCAGCGGCACAGCGCAACAATAGAAAATGGATTGGAATAGACCAATCATATTTGGCTATCAATGCTTCCAAAAATAAACTTGACGGCATTAAAGGAGACTTGTTCTCGATTAAAGCCGACTACGATTTCGAAGTGTTGGATGTCCAAGCGCGTACTGCGTAATCTTTATATAGTTTGATATATGACGCCTTATTTTTATATTAGCTACAATTTGCGGTTTTTTGCGATTGCTTCGCGCATAGCTTGGGTGTTGAGCCAGCGTCCTGAGCGCAAGTAAATTAGGTGAATGACGCCACGTGCCGCGAGTTCGCTTGCCATTACAATCCAAACGCCAGTCAATCCCATCGACCCTACTATCAAGAATGAGAATGGAATCCTGATGAGCCACATCGACGATACATTGATGGCGATTGGCGCAACGCTGCTGCCCGCCCCCACAAATACTCCGTAGCAAACGATCGCCGCTCCAAAAAACGGCTCTGCAAACGCCTCTATCCTGAGTATCGTGGCGCCGAGGTCGATGATTTCGTCCACCGGGGTCATCAGCGACATTGCAACACGCGCCGTCAGATACATTATGACTGCCATTATAGTAAGCACAATCATACCCGAAATCACCGTTATCCTGCCAAAACTCCGCGCAAGCCTCCGGCGACCCGCGCCCACACACTGCCCCACAAGTGTAGTCGCAGCATCGGCGATGCCATAGCCGGGCATATAGCAAAGTCCTTCTATCGTTACCGCCAATGTATCGGCAGAAAGGCTCACATTGCCAAGCGGCGCAACGATGGCGATGATTGTCGTATAAGCTATGCTCATAATGGAACGCTCGCCGCCTATTGGAATGGCGATTTTGAGGGCGCGGCGCATATTGTCGCGTTCAGGCTTGTACGACCCGCGCTCGTCGCAGATGCGCAAATCCTTGGACCTAAAAAACAAGTACCACGCCATCGCAATAGACGTTACAAATACCGCCAACAACGACCCCAACGCCGCACCCGTTACACCAAGCCCGGCGCAATGCACCAGATATTTAGTGCCAAACAATGTGATTTCGTGGGAGTTGTTGATAAGGAAATAATTGAAAATAACGTCCAAAATGCACATTATGACATTCAAGACGCTCGGCACCTTTACATTGCCGCTGCTTCGGAGCATGCTCGCCGCCAAATAGTCGAGCTGATAGAAAGGCAATCCAGCCGCAAAAATCAGAAAATACGACGACGCCAACGGCACAATGTCTTCGCCGCCATTGAGCCAATGCGGCAGATGTGGGCTTATCAACATCCCAACGCCCGCCAAAAATACCGCCCACAACAAGCAGACAGTGAGCGACTGACGAAGTACATTACGAGCACCCTTGTTGTCGCGTGCGCCGATACGGTGAGCCACCATCACGGCAAAACCAGACACAAGGCTCTCCGTCAACCCGAAAAACAGCCACGTAGTGCTGCTCACGAGCCCAACCGCCGCCGAACATTCCGCGCCCAAATGTCCCACCATCGAAGCGTCGATGTATTGCATCAGGATAAAGGAAATCTGCGCCAAGATAGCCGGCATAGACAACTTGGCAGTCAGGCTAACCTGCTGTCTCGTAGTCAGTTTACCGTGGTTGCGTATCTGCTCCAACAACTCTGTATGTGTAACGCGCATATTTTTCCTTTACGTTTTTTAGAAAACAGGTGCAAAGATAAGCATTTTATTTTGCAAAAAAGTGAATTATTGCAACAATCATCAATTTTTATGACCACGATTTTTTCAAAACGCAAAAACATTTGCTCGAATGGCACACTTTATATATATTTGCAAAGAATTTGATTGGCTCAATCATTTCAATTACTTCAATCACTTCAATTACTTGTTTTAAGGTGATACAACTCAAAAACATAACCAAATCCTTCGGCAACCTCCAAGTGCTGAAAGGCATCAACCTCGACATCAACGATTCGGAGGTTGTTTCCATCGTTGGCGCGAGCGGCGCAGGCAAGACCACCCTATTGCAGATAGCCGGCACGCTGCTCAAAGCCGACACGGGCGAGGTAATCATAGACGGCATCGATGCCAACAAATTGACAGGCAACAAGTTGGCAGACTTCCGCAACAAGAAGATTGGATTTGTATTCCAATTCCACCACTTGCTGCCCGAATTTGACGCAGTGGAGAATGTCTGCATCCCCGCCCTCATCGCCGGCACACCCAAAAACGATGCAGAAACCCGCGCCAAGGAACTCCTGACGTACCTCAACCTCGCGCACAGGTTCACGCACAAGCCGTCGGAACTTTCGGGCGGCGAACAACAGCGCGTAGCCATCGCTCGTGCGCTCATCAACAGTCCGTCAGTGATATTTGCCGACGAGCCATCGGGCAACCTCGATTCCAAAAACCGCGACGAACTCCATCAGCTCCTCTTTGACCTCCGCGACAAATTCAAGCACACTTTTGTAATCGTTACCCACGACGAACACTTCGCCGAAATGAGCGACCGCATCATCAGAATCAAGGATGGAGTGATTGATAACAATGCATAATGCATAATTCACAATGCATAATTGCCATCCAGCGGATGCCCCATTTTTAATTTTTAACTTTTAATTTTTAATTTCTAATTTCTAATTATGAATTTTGAATTAATAAAAGACCTTCTTGACGAGAAGTACCGTCAATACAATACGCCAGAGTTCATCAAGAGCGACCCGATACAGATACCTCACACGTTCACTGCACGTGAGGACATTGAGATTTCGGGTTTTTTAGCGGCGACGATTGCTTGGGGCAACCGCAAAATGATTGTAAACAACGCCCACAAAATGATGGACATAATGGGCAATAGACCGTATGATTTTGTGATGAATTTCAGTGCCGACATAGCCGCCGACATGCCTCCATTTGTTCACAGAACATTTCAAAACGCTGATTTCCAATATTGTGTGGCAAGCCTTCAAAACATCTACCGCAATCACGGCGGACTGAAAAACGTATTTGAATCCGCCTTCCGCAAGCACGGCAACATCCGCGAGACGCTCATAGATTTCCGCAAGATTTTTTTTGAATGTAATTATCCACTCCGCACCACCAAGCACATCGCCGACGTCCAAAAAGGCGCGGCGGGCAAACGCCTCAATATGTACCTGATGTGGATGTGCCGCAACGACAAGCGCGGCGTACATTTCGGCATTTGGGACATTCCGACATCAGCCCTGATGCTGCCGCTCGACACTCACACCGCCTCCACCGGTCGCAAACTCGGCCTCATCACCCGCAAGCAAAACGATTGGAAAACCGTCGAAGAAATCACCGCCGCACTACGCGAGTTTGACGCCAACGACCCGGTGAAATACGATTTTGCACTGTTTGGGTTGGGGATATTTGACAAGTTTTAATTACCAAAACAATGCCCACGCCCCACTTCACCTTCCGCCAATTCACAATCCGCCAAGACAAGACGGCAATGAAAGCCGGCACCGACGGCGTGCTGCTCGGCGCGTGGTGCGACCTCGAATGCGCCACCAAAATTCTCGACATCGGCACAGGGACGGGGCTTATCGCTTTGATGTGCGCACAACGCGCCTCTGACGCAACAATAACAGCCATCGAAATCGACCAAGACGCTTATCATCAGGCAGTTGAAAATGTCAACGAATCACAATTCAAAGACAGAATCACCGTTGTCAACGAAGATTTTAGGAATTATTGCAATTGTCAACACCAGACATTCAGCCACATAATCAGCAATCCGCCATTTTTTACGGAAACTACCGGCAGTCCCGACAAGAAACGAATGTTGGCACGGCAGGCGGAATCGTTGCCATTTGACGCATTAATAAAGGGAACGGCAACGATATTGAAGCCCGGCGGCAAATTTTCGGTCATAATTCCGTGGGGCGAAAAATTGGATTTTGTGCGGCTCTGCGCGTTAAACGGGCTGCACCTCTGCCGAAAAACCGCCGTCATAAGCCGCGAAGGGCACAATCCAATACGCGCACTCTTGACATTTTCAAACAAAATCCTGCCTCTGCAACAAAATCAACTCACAATCCGCGACCGCGACGGCAATTACACAATGCCCTACAAATGCCTGACAAGGGATTTTTATCTCAAATTCTAAAAAACCGCACGGCTTAACGTAAATTTAACATAAAAAAGTTGTACAGCTTTCTGCATATTTATACATTTACATCAACTAATAAAGCAAATGTTTCACCAATTAAACAATTAAGATTATGGCAACAATCATCACAATCGTAGCAGTAGCCTCAGCAGTAGTGGCAGCAGCTGTCAATGGTCTCAACAACAACAGCAAGTTTGACTCACACAAGTCGAATTTCAAGATTGAATGTGACAGCTTGGTATTCTAACCCTCAAAAACGGAATATCATGCAAGACCCAAGCAATCAGTCAGATGAAGGCAGGCGACAGAAAGCGAGGCCTGTCAGAACCAAGTCATTAACCAAGGGCATCGGGTAAGTAAAAAAGTCAAAAACTGACACTTACATCCGATGCCCTTAAATTATTCTTACCCCCTACCCTAACCCCGAAAACAATCTCCAAAAATCAAACAAATACGAGAAACACGTACAATCGCACACCCAACCATTACGGGAAACACGTAAATATTAATGCATAAAATACTGAATATTATTCCGCAAATTAATCATTGATGATAATTGATAGCTTAATTGAAAAAATTTCCGTAAAAAAAATCCCAATCACGGCAAATTGTCAGAAAAACAATTATCTTTGTCAGCGGAAGTATGTCAATCTCTGCCATTCTGTCATAAAACCTACTTTGGCAAAACAATTGCAAATCCTTCATCAGAAAATCAACAACCAAAAACGTTCAAAAAATGAATTTCGACAAGTTTACAATCAAAAGTCAGAAGGCTGTCAACGAAGCCATTGCGCTGAGCCAACGCTCGGGGTGCCAGGCGATAGAGACGGGACACCTGCTGACCGCGATAATGAAGGCCGACGAAAATATCACCAACTTCATTTTCAGGAAGTTGAATATCAACGTCGCAACCTTCCAGAGGGCGTTGGAAGCCATCTGTTCGCGTTATACAAAAGTGCAGGGCGGCGACCCGTTCCTGAGCAGCAACACACAGAAAGTACTCCTCGAAGCACAGACCATAGCCGAGAAAAACGGCGACCAATACGTCACCATCGAGCATATATATCAGGCAATGCTCAACGCTGGCGACGACGTTTCGGCGATGATGAAGGACAGCGGATTCACCGCCAAAGACCTCGATATGGCAATCAAGGAACTCCGTGGCGGCGGCAAGGTAACGGGACAGACTGCGGAAGATACTTACCAGAGCCTCGCCAAATATGCCGTCAACCTCAACGCACAGGCTCTCAAAGGCAAACTCGACCCCGTGATTGGCCGTGACGAAGAAATCCGCCGCGTGCTGCAAATCCTGAGCCGTCGTACCAAAAACAATCCTATCCTCGTAGGCGAACCCGGCGTCGGCAAGACCGCCATCGCCGAGGGCATCGCTCACAGAATCGTAAACGGCGACGTACCCGAAAACCTCAAATCCAAGACACTCTACTCGCTCGATATGGGCGCGCTCATTGCCGGTGCAAAGTACAAAGGCGAATTTGAGGAGCGTCTCAAGGCTGTCATCAAAGAAGTAGTGGATTCCGACGGCGAAATCATACTTTTCATAGACGAAATTCACACACTCGTAGGCGCGGGCGGTGGCGAAGGCGCAATGGACGCCGCCAACATATTGAAACCTGCCCTCGCTCGTGGCGAACTCAAAGCCATCGGCGCGACAACCCTCAATGAGTATCAAAAATATTTCGAGAAAGACAAGGCGTTGGAACGTCGATTCCAACCCGTGCTCATCAACGAACCTAATGTGGAGGACGCAATCTCAATACTCCGTGGATTGAAGGAGCGTTACGAAAGCCACCACCAGATACGAATCAAAGACGAGGCGATAATAGCAGCCGTGGAACTCTCCAACCGCTACATCTCCGACCGTTTCTTGCCCGACAAGGCGATAGACCTCATCGATGAGAGCGCGGCAAAACTCCGCATCGAGATGAACTCCGTGCCGGAGCCTCTGGACGAGGTCAACCGCAAAATCCGTCAGTATGAAATTGAGCGTGAGGCGATTAAGCGCGAGGGCGACACCGTAAAAATCGAGAAAAACGCCAAAATTCTCGCCGACCTCAACGAACAACGCGCACAACTCAACGCCAAGTGGCAGGAGGAAAAAAACATCGTAAAACAGATGCAAGAAATCAAATCCAACATCGAAAACTACAAGACACAGGCCTCCAATGCAGAACGCAACGGCGATTACGGTCTTGTGGCAGAACTCCGCTACGGCAAAATCCAAAGCGCGGAGAAGGAGATGGAGGAATTGAAATCCAAACTCCAACAGACCCAATCTGACTCTGCCCTCATCAAGGAAGAGATTGGCTATGAGGACATTGCGGAGATTGTGAGCCGCCAGACCGGCATCCCGCTCACCAAACTTCTCCAAACTCAGAAAGAAAAACTCCTCAACCTCGAAAAAGAGTTGCACAAGCGCGTTGTAGGTCAAGACCAGGCAATTAGCGTAATAGCCGACGCTGTGAGAAGGTCGCGTGCAGGTCTCCAAGATTCCAAAAAGCCTATCGGCTCGTTCATCTTCCTCGGCACCACAGGTGTCGGCAAGACCGAGTTGGCAAAGGCATTGGCAGAGTTTCTCTTTGACGACGAAAACCTTATGGTGCGTATCGACATGAGCGAATACCAGGAGCGTTTTGCGGTAACAAGGCTCATCGGAGCGCCTCCGGGCTACGTTGGCTACGACGAGGGCGGACAACTCACCGAAGCCGTGCGCCGCAAGCCTTACTCGGTAATCCTACTCGACGAAATAGAAAAGGCGCATCCCGACGTGTTCAACATATTGTTGCAAGTACTTGACGACGGGCGACTTACCGACGGCAAGGGCAGGACGGTCAATTTCAAGAACACTATTATTATAATGACCTCAAACCTCGGTAGCGACATCATCCGTCAAAACATGGAGACCATCAACGACACCAACCGCGAAAAGGTGCTCGAAGACACCAAAAAAGAGGTGCTCGACCTCCTGAAAAACACCATCCGTCCCGAGTTCCTCAACCGTATCGACGAGACTGTAATATTCTCGCCGCTCACCAGGGAGGAAATTGCGGAAGTGGTAAAGATTCAGATGCGCGGCGTCAACAAGGCTCTCAAAGAACAGGGCTTGGAGATAATTCTCGACGACGATGTGCTCGATTGGATAGCAGAATTGGGCTACGATCCCGAATTTGGCGCACGACCCGTAAAGCGCGTCATCCAAAAGGAAATCCTCAACAAACTCGCCACCGACCTCATCTCCGGCAAGTTAGGCAAAAAGCCGCAAATCCACGCACACATGCAGCGCAGCGAGATTGTATTTGAATAATTTTCTTTCATAGCATCATAACAAAAAAATCCCGGCAGCCTCACGCTTTGGCTGCCGGGATTTTTATTATTCAATGATACTTATCACACCGTTGTCATCCACTTCCACTATATCGTCGGCTACCATCTTCTGGACGATTGCCTTGATTAAATCCGCGTCAAACAATCCAAGGCAATCCACAAGGTCGTCGATATTGAGCGGCGAGGCCGACAATGTTTCAAAAATCTTGTCGAAAGCCTCATCAAACTTGCCGGCAGACATTACATCACGCTTCTTGGAGCGGCAGACGTCGCACTCGCCGCAATCTTCGCCGTCGGTCTCGCCAAAATATGCCGTCAATTGGCGCGAACGGCACATTTGGTCGTTGAGACAATATTTAATCATTGCGTTGATGCGCGTTTCGTATTTTTGTTTTAGCAGTTCGTATGTTTCGGGGCGGATTATAAAATCGCGGTTGTCAACGCGGTCGCAGCAGAATATAATGTAAGGTGTGCGCTTTTGCGGTCGGTAATCGATGATATTTTGCTGACGGAGATTGTTGAGATATGCCCTCACGACATCCACGCTGCACTTTTCGGATTGGGCGATGCGTTTTTCGTCGATGGCGGCAAAATTGCTGAAAATTCCCTCGTAATTGCGCAAAAGTATTTTTATGAAATAATCGTACCGGGCGTTGGCAACCTGAAATTTGTACAAATCCTCGCGCCCCACCTTAAACATCACCTTCGACGGCGTAAACACCTCCTCCGTAGCCTCGATGTAGCCGTTGCGTTGCAATATCTTCAATGCGCTCAACAATTGCACCTGATTGAAACCCCACTTTTGCGAAAATTCATATAAATCAAAATCCATCATAAAACCCGCTCCCGTACCGATTGGAATGTCGTTGGCAAGGGCGTTATAGACCGTCTTGATAAAACTTTTTTCGGGAAACGAATTGGTCAAATTGCGGCGGAGGTTGGTGATGTCGTGTTCGTCATAGAGCAACACGGCGTAAGCCTTCTTTTCGTCGCGCCCGCCGCGCCCAGCCTCCTGAAAATAACCTTCGATGCTGTCGGGCAAGTCGATATGTACCACAGTGCGCACGTCGGGCTTGTCGATGCCCATACCAAAAGCGTTGGTGGAACAGATGATGCGGATTTTGCCGTTTTTCCATTGCTCCTGACGGTAATCCTTGTACTCCGGCGTGAGTCCCGCGTGGAAGTAGTCGGCGGAAATACCTGACTTTTGCAAAAATTCCGACGCTTCCTTGGTGCGCTTCCTATTGCGTACATACACTATGCCCGTGCCAGGCTGCGCATTGAAGATACGGAGCAGATAATTGTTCTTGTCGGCAACCTTGCGTACCAGATAGATGAGATTTTTGCGGGCAAAACTCTTGCGGAAAAGATTTTTGGTCTTGAATTGCAACTTGTCCATAATATCGTCGGCAACTTCGGGCGTGGCTGTTGCGGTCAGGGCAAGCACCGGCACATTTGGCAGAAGGGCGCGGACGTCGGCAATTTTCAGGTACGACGGGCGAAAGTCGTAGCCCCATTGCGAGATGCAATGAGCCTCGTCGATGGCGAGGATGCTCACGTTCATCTGCTTGAGTTTTTCTACAAACATCTCCGTAGAAAGCCTTTCCGGCGACATATACAGGAATTTGGTGTCGCCAAATATGCAGGAATCAAACGCCGATTGAATCTCCACCGAAGTCATACCCGAATACACCGCAGCAGCCTTGATATTGCGGCGGCGAAGGTTTTCCACCTGGTCTTTCATAAGCGCGATGAGAGGCGTTATCACTATGCACGTGCCATCCTTGGCGAGCGCGGGCACTTGGAAAATGATGCTCTTGCCGCCGCCGGTGGGCAGGAGTCCGAGGGTGTCCTCGTTGCGGTCGGCGACGGAGCGTATGATGTCCTCCTGCAACGGACGAAAGCCGTCGTAGCCCCAATACTTCTTTAATATGTCGCTGTAAATGCTCATAGCACATCTGTTTTGGATAGGCAAATATAACTAAATAATTCTTAAATACTATCGTTTGTTTAGCAAATTATTTGTATTTTTGCCGAAAATTTTTGATTAGGACAAAATGCTTCACAAAATATATCTAATGCTCCTTGCCTTGACCATCAGCATGTCGGGCTGGGCGCAGCCGCTTTTTAGCATTGACGGCAAAGACGTGTCCGCCAGCGAGTTCCGCCGGGAGTGCAGGGACTACGTGGAGGAGGCGGATACATTCGGGCTGTATGAGTTGATGCTGGATTATGCAGATTACAGGCTGTTGGTACACGATGCCAAAAACAAGTCATACGACACCACTACGCAATTCCGCAACGCTATGCAGTATTACGGCAATATGCTCATGCTCGAACATATCGCCAAAAATCCGCGCAGCCAGGCTCTCATCGCCAAACTCTATCAACATTCTGCCTACCAATACAAAGTGTGGGCGGCAAGGGCGGACATCTATTCCAATGCGCTGCACGATTCGTCGGCGGCATACAAGAAGGCGCAGAGGCTCATCGACCGCATCCACAACGGACGCACCTTCGAGCGGGCGGCAATGCAAATGTCGGATTCACCTCAGACCAAATACGACGGCGGATACCTTGGGTGGGTGTCGCCGATAGATTTCAACGTGGGCACGGAGGCTTTGGATTATATCTTCGACCATTACAAGGACACAGTGATTTCGCGCCCAATCCGCTGCGGCGATTCATATTACGTAATCAAGGTAGATGGCAGACGCGACGCCATAGCCGAGGTTGACATTTCGCCAATCATCATCAGGAAACAGGCTCGCCGCACCGTAAACGATTCGCTCAAAAGGCTCATCGACTCCATCGCCGGGCTTGTGAAATCGGGCAAAAATTTCGACGACCTCCAACTGAAATTTTCCGAAATAAAATTTTCGGAGCGTATGCCACTCAATGCCGCATACCGCAAATATTCCACGCAAATAGCCGATATTCCCGGAGTTGGCAAATGTTCGGAGGTGATAGAGACTCCCAACTATTACCTCATTGCAAGGCTCAACTTGCAGACGCCGCTCAACGCCGACAAGCATTACCGCAGGTCGCTCGATTCAAGAATATGGGGCACAGACATTTTCTTTGAATGTTACGACATGTTTCTCGATTCGGTGCGCAATGTTTCTGACTACAAAAAGACAGGAAAACTTGACAAGATTTACCGCCTGATGCCCGACTCGTCAATTTTTGAGGCAAGGTGGGAACCCGTACTCAATAGCAGCCTCGACGTGGAACTTCTCTCATTTGCCGGCAAGTCGTATTCGATGCGCGATTTTGCAGAATACATCCGCGACAATCAGTACAACACCGGCTACACAAAGATTCAGGAATACGTTTCGCATCGTTATGATGATTATGTGGAAATGCTCACGATGCAGGCGGCAACAGGACTTATCAACGGTAGCGATTATTATAAAGAGGAGATGAAATACTACTCCAACAGGATTTTTTACGAAATGTACAATCCGTTGAAGGCTTTTGCCGTCAACGCCTCCGATACGTCAAAGGTATATCGCTACTACAAGGACGCCAAATTGTCGTTGAAATCGAGCCACGTGCTCAACATACGTTTCTACGATTATTACAACGAACAAAACCGCAAAAAAGCAGCCAAACTCGCCGCCGAACTCACCAGCAACCCTCAGATGGGCGTCAATCAGTCGATAATGAAACCGGGCGATGCTGGCACGTATCGCAAGGGCGACAATGTGTTGGCAGACAGGATTATAGACAATTATGACCACGGCGATTACGGCAAGGTGGTTTTCTTAGCCGACAAGCATACATTGGCAATAGTTGACATCGCCAAAAAGCCGGAAGATTTGCCGATGCAAGACATTTTCCCGACCGTGGCGCCGATGTATTTCAACAGTCAAAAAGAAAACTACATCCAGCAACTCCGCACCAAATACAACCTCGTAATCAAGCCCGACGCAAGGCAGGTGTTGGAATCGATGTTTTGATTATAATTAGATTATAAAAAATGACTAAATACAAAATTCGCCAAACACTGGCGGCTTTGCTGCTCGCTACAATGATGACAGCCTGCGGCAACGAAGACATACACAACGGCAAGACGCCGATAGCGAGGGTTTTTGACAGTTATCTGTATTACGAAGACCTCGGCGAACTCGTACCCAAAGGCGCATCGTCAAGCGACAGCACATCGCTCGTAACGCAGTACATCGACGTCTGGGTTAAGCAGCAATTGATGATTAAAAAAGCCGAACTCAACCTCACGTCCGAACAGATGGACGTGCAGAAACAACTCGACGAATACCGCAACAACCTCTTGATTTACAAATACAAAGACGCTTTTGTAAAGGAAAATCTCGACACTGTGGTTACGCAGGAGCAGATTGCGGAATATTATCACAACAACCCCGACAATTTTATGCTCAATACGCCGGCGGTGAGAAGCATCTTTGTGCAGATACTCGACGCGCCGGAAGACGTTTACAATGTGCAACGCCTATTGAATTTCCATTCGGAGAAGGATTCGCTCGCGCTATTGGAACTCTGCCACGAAAAGGCAGCCAAATTTGAGACTTTCGACAATCATTGGACAACCCTCGCGCAAGCCTCCAACCTGATGCCGACGGCGGTATCGGAAAAAGATTTTGCACTCAAAGCGCACGGCATCATCCGTGTAAACGAGGGCGCATACGTCTATCTATTGAAAATCCGCGACTTTATGCCCGTGGGCGACGTTCAGCCGTTTGAGATGGCGGAGCCGTCAATATCAATGATACTGCTCAATAAGCGCAAGACCGAAATCATCAACCGTCTCGAAAAGAGCATCTTCGACAATGCGGAGCGCAACAAAAACATCGAATATTATCATCCAACTGCACAAACACAAAAATAACGATAATGAAACATTTAATGACCAAGATAGCGATAATAATAGCAGCAATAGCGGCGTTGCCCGCAATGGCGCAGCAACCGGCAGCCGGCGACACCATAGTCATCGACAGAATAGTGGCGGTAGTCGGCAATAGCCCTGTGCTCGAATCGGCGATAGAATCGCAGTATTTCCAGGCGAAGGCGCGCAACGTACCCACCACCAAATGCAAGATATACGAAGATATGCTCTATCAGAAACTCCTTGTTTCGCAGGCAGACATCGACTCGCTCACCGTTACCGACAAGCAGGTGGACGAAGAAATCCAACGCCGTCTGCAAGGCTTCATCGACCAGCTCGGCGGCCTCGAAAAGGTGGAGGAATATTTCAACAAACCCCTCGGCGAAATCAAGGAAGACCTCCGCGACGTTACCGAAGACCAACTCCTTGCTCAACTTGAACGAGAAGAAATCACCAAGGACATCAAGGTAACTCCATCCGAAGTCAACAACTTCTACCGCAAGTTGCCAAAGGATTCGTTGCCGCTGATAGACCTCGAATTTGAACTCCAACAAATCGTATTCTACCCTGAAATCTCTAAAAAAGACATCGAAGACGTCAAAAAACGCCTTCTCGACATCAGGGAAGACGTATTGAACCATGGAGCTTTGTTTGAGACGAAGGCGATTCTTTATAGTGAAGACCCCGGCTCGGCATCGTCTGGTGGCGAATACGGTATGACTTCACGAAACGAACTCGTGCCGGAATTTTCGGCGGCGGCGTTCAAACTCAAAAAGGATTCCATCTCCGACGTCATCAAGACCGAATATGGCTATCATATCATACAGTTGATAGACCGCAAAGGCGAGCGCATCAACTTCCGCCATATCCTGATGAAACCTAAATTTACGCCCGACGCCAAGGCTAAGGCAAAGCAACGCGCCGACAGTGTATATAACGCCATAAAGGACGGCACGATAAGTTTTGAGGATGCGGCAAGGCTGTATTCTCAGGACGAAAAGACCAACAAAAACGGCGGTCTGATGATGCACCCACGCAACGGCACATCAAAATTTGCGGTGGACGACATTTTCCCCACCAATTATTACAACATCAAAAACCTCAAAGATGGCGAATACACGCGAGCTTTCGAGTCTTACGACAATATGGGTTCCACGGTATATGTGATTCTAAAAGTGAAATCCAAAGTGGAGCCGCACGTCGCCAACATCGAGACCGATTATCAAGTGATTCAGGATATGGCTCTCGACAAGAAATACCGCGAGGCTTACGACAAGTGGATTGCCGAAAAATCTCAATCCACCTACATCCGCATCTCCGGCGATTACAGGAAATGTCCATTCGAATACGACGGATGGCTTCACAACGAACTCAAACGCTAACAACCTTAAACCACAAGGAAATGACAGAATTTAAAAACGACGTGGAGGCAGCCGACAGCCTCAAAAAACGCCACGACCAACTGATGCAGGAAATCGGCAAGATGGTCTTTGGTCAAGACGAAATCATCGAGCAAGTATTGACGGTGATGTTTGCGGGCGGACACTGCCTTCTCGTGGGCGTGCCGGGTCTCGCCAAGACATTGCTCGTCAACACTATATCAAAAGTGCTCGACCTCAAATACAGCCGCATACAGTTTACGCCCGACCTGATGCCGTCAGACATCACGGGTTCGGAGATTTTGGACGACGACCGCAAGTTCAAATTCTTGAAAGGACCCATTTTTGCCAACATCATCCTCGCCGACGAAATCAACCGCACCCCGCCAAAGACTCAATCGGCACTATTGGAGGCGATGCAGGAATACACCATCACCGTATCGGGCAACAATTACAAACTCGACGAGCCTTTCTTCGTTTTGGCGACGCAAAACCCTGTGGAACAGGAAGGTACGTACCCGTTGCCGGAGGCGCAGTTAGATAGGTTTATGTTTAATGTAATCCTCGACTATCCCACCCTCGACGACGAAATCACCATCGTAAAAAACACAACATCCAACATCACCGCCGAGGTCAACAAGGTGCTTTCGGGCGAGGAGATGTTGTATTACCGTGGATTGATACGCCGTGCGCCCATCGCCGACAATGTAATAAAATACGCCGTCACGCTCGCCGCCAAGACCCGCTGCAACACCATGACCGCACACCCCGACGCCACCAAATATCTTAACTGGGGCGCAGGTCCACGCGCATCGCAGTACCTCGTAATCGGTGCCAAGGCATACGCATTGCTCCACGGCAAATATTCGCCCGACATCGACGACGTGAGGGCTGTCGCTCTGCCCGTATTACGCCACCGCATCGTCCGCAACTACCGCGCCGAAGCCGAAGGAATCACCACCGACGACCTCATCAAGCGGTTCTTCTAACGTAATGCACGAAACATACAGTTAATATTGTTCCGTGTTTTCCGTTCAAATAGAAATAACTTGTTATTTTTATTTGCTTGATTCACAATTAATTCCGTGTCCTCCGTGCTTTCCGTTGTTAAATAAAAACCACATACAAAAAATTTAACGAAAAAAAATTATAAAAAATGTTTTGCGAATTGTATTATTGATTATATTTGCGCACTTTTTTGGAATGAAAATAACAATAGTACAAACCCTATAAAACCACAAAACGCTATGTATTGGACATTGGAATTGGCAACCAAATTGGAAGATGCACCTTGGCCCGCTACCAAGGACGAACTGATTGACTACGCAATGCGTTCAGGTGCGCCGATGGAACTCATTGAAAACCTCCAAGAAATCGACGACGACGGCGAAATCTACGAAGGCATCGAGGACATTTGGCCCGACTACCCAAGCAACGACGACTTCTTCTTCAACGAGGAGGAATACTAACAGAAAAAAAATCAGCGGAACTTTTTGAAAAGAGTTCCGCTGATTTTTTATGTATGGATGATGATTGCAATTATCGGTTCAATTGTTCCAACAGGCGAGCCGTGCCTTCAAGGTCGCGAGGATTCACTTCCACATCGAGCAAATTGCCGTCGCGGTCAAAGAGCTTGTAAGTTGGCCAAGAGTGTACATCGAGGTAACGCTCTATTGCCGCCTGTTGATCGCCGGGCAGATTGTAATGCGCCACATTGTCGCCGCTCACGTTGTATTCCTTGATGACATTCTCCCACGATTCCTGCGGACTATTATTGGCGAGATAGAGATATTCGATGTCAAACTCACTCAAACGCGAATATTCTTCGGTGGAGTGCGAAAGAGCCTCCTTGCAAGGGCCGCACCAAGTTCCCCAAATGTCCAACAGCACAAATTTGCCTCTGTAAGGTTCGATGATTTTGTCGAGGAGAGACTTGCCCTCGCTGATGCCTTGCAGATTGTCGGACGATTTGAGCACCAACTTATCGAAATCGCGATTAGCAATGGCGATGTAGCGGTCGTTGAGATTTACCACCCTATCTGCGAAAGTCGGATTATTGAGCCAAGACTTCAACGTGTCGATATATTTTTGATCAATCGGCGAGCGTTGCCAGTCGATTTTATTATATACCTCTTTCGAGATAAGGACATCGTGGATTATTGGCTCTACATTCAGAGAATCCAGCACGTGTTTGGTTTGCTTCATCGTCTCGGACAGGAAATATTCATTCATAAGTTTGTTTGCCTTACGACCATTGTAAATTGTAGCCATCATTTTTGAATCCAACTCCGCATATTTTATGCTGTCGTTTTGCCAAATCTTTTGTTTTTCCTCATCAGTGGTCGCCGCCTGAATTCGAACCTGCAAATCATTCCAGCAAGTATTATAGCGATTGATTAAATCCATTTCCTCGTCGCTCCATTCTATCTCATCAAGGTGGTCCATTAAAGAGAAACTCATAGACCCTCTTGTTTTGGCACCGTCCACATAGTCGCGAATAAAACCTCTGATGTCGCGATGCAAAGTGTACGGATGCTCCATTTTCGACCAGAAAGTATCGTATGCATATTGGCGCACATCCTCCGGCAACTTGAAGTCGGGACAACTAAAACGTGCTTGACCAACATTTTGGGCGTATTGAAACAGCATATTGTCTTTCTTAAATTTTGCAAAACGCGCCGAAAGCGTGGGATGAGCTTTGCAAAGATTGTCGATGCTTGCATTGTGAGCCACGAGGATGCTGTCAACGGAAGCGATGAACTTGTGTACGTCGTCGCCCTTCTCCATACGGAGCATCGCCCAGCCGAGAGGATGTTTGTAGAGTTCGTTTTGCAGGCGGCAATCGTCGCCCATAAACATACGGCGACCCTCCTTGAAATCGTAGAGCATAAAATATGTCTTGCCCGGCTCCAACATCGTGCGGACAAAACACTGATTCCAATCGCAGAAAAATTCGGAACTGTTGAGAATAGGAATCTTCACCGTGAAGCGTCCAAGCGCGTCCAAATCGGCATAGACGGATTCTTGGTTGTCGGTAATGAAATTATTATATGAAAAATCAAACGTCTTCATATTCATCCACTGCGGAATATCCTTGATCCAGCCAACTACGGTGATTGTGTCGGTCTTGTAGCCGGTGTTCACGAAATCGGTGCGGGTGTCCTTGTTAGGATAGTCGGGCAGAAAACGGCTTGTTATCATCTGATAGACAACACTTTTGCCATCAATCTGCATTGCGCGTCTGCCTTTTTGGTCTTTGCCGACAACGACCTTGATTTCTTGGTTGCCGTTGGTGAGTATGAAATCTGCCTCACCGGTCTTGGGATTGACGTTGCGTTGCTTGTAATCCCAAAACTTGCATTGATAGACGGCGCACTCGTCCATAAATGCAATCGCCCAATCGCCCGTCTTCTCGTCGCGCCAATAGGACGGGAAAATCTGTTTCCAACGCTCCTCAACAGACTTGATGCCCTTGATTTGGAACGCGCCATCACCATCGCCCTCGATGAAGTCAAACGACTTGGTACTTAGCGGCAACGGCTTGAAGTGGAACGCCATTTTGAGGCGGTAGTCCTTGTCGGTCTGCACCCACTCGTCGAGTTTGATGCCGTCGGCAGACACAAGGGCGTAGCGTGTGTCGCCCACTTTCAGATAAGTGTCGCTCGCAAAGCGAAACTTAAAGTCAGGATAGTCAGACCGCTCCATAGCCGTGAGATGCACCACGGTTTCGTCGGTCTTCAATTCCACCTTGTCAACATCAACGGCAATGCGGAAAAATCCGTCGCCATAGATGTTGCCATACTCAGTAGTAGGGTTTTCCCAAACGATGGTCTTACCCTTGGCCTGCACCGCCAATGCTGCAAAGGCGCACAGGATTGCAATGATGATACTCTTTCTCATAATGTGTAAAATCGGTTAGTTTTTATCTTTTCATACAATTGACAACAAAGTAGCAAAAATATTACAGGGAGAAGGCAAGATTTAACATTGATTAACAATTACAACACCGAAAAAACCCTGCACATTAATGGCTACGCCACCAATATGCAGGGTTATAGTTATATCGTATTCCTAACGATTACAATAGGTTTGTATTGCTACTTGGCAATCGCCTTTACTACGCCGGTGAAAATCGGAACATCATCTTTGCTGAGAATGTAGGCGAAGTTGCGGTCAACGGGGAAGTCATAATAGACATCCTCCCATCTTTTTTCCTCATGACCGGGACCGGGATCCATTGCGCCTTCCATCAGTTCCACAGTCACAGCCGCACCCTCGATGCCCTTGCGGGAAACTTCGAGTTTGGTGATGTGGCGGATTTGGCTGCAAAATACATCTTCGTCGGTGAGGTTGGAGAAGTCACAGCCACCGCGTGTGAAAAACTTGTTGACGCCCATCTTTTGGATTTCGTCTTTGATGTCATCATCAAATGAAGCCTCAAACTCCGGGAAGAAACAGCGGGTGTGGAATCTGTAATTGACTTCCGGATTGGAGGTGGTGTCAACTTTCACGTAAGGCGTCGGGTCGTTGAGAACATCAGATGTGTAGATGTCGTCGAGCGTGTAGCCGTCCTTTGGCACGAAGAATGTCATCGAGAGACCTGAATTGGTGGTGGTGTAGAATTTGCGGAACTTCTCGGTCTCCACTGCCTTGCCGCTGTGGTAGTAGCCTTTGAGCAATTGCGTGGACAATGTGGAGCGGTCGTAGTTGACGAAATCATACGGCTGGTCTGTCAAATCGAGGTCGCTGCCAAACTCGCTCCAAATGTCGCGGAGATACACCACATTCATCAGGACGAGAAAGGTTTCGGCGGTCAGTTCCAAGTTTGGACTGAGCAATCCGTTGGTCTCGTTGGAGATGTAGGATTTGATGATTTCGTTGACATCGCTGCCTTCAAAATCCATATTGAACAAGTCGGCGAAGTAGTTGGAGGTCAGCGAATTTACACCGGCATCCTTCACTTGGACACCATTTTGCACCCACAGAGAATTTACGCTCTTGATTTGGTTTTTGCCGTCGCTGTTGCCTAAGCCACAGTCAAGCACTTGGTTGCAGGTGTAGCACAGGTACTTGATGTTGGCGGCAAGTTCCTCGTAGGTGATGCCCATTGCATCGAGGATTTCCTGACGTGTGTCGCCGTTGGCAGATTCTGCCGCCATCGACAACGCCATAAACACCGACAATGGCGATACGGCGGTGTTGCCCTGTGGATTTGCGCCGATGGCTACGGCTGCATTGTTGGCAAACTTGGAGACCTTGTTGGCGAAATCCTTGTACTCTTTGCTCCATACGTACTGCATTACATCGTAGTAGTAGGCATCCTTGAAAGGATTTACCTTGGCTGCAATCTGCGATTTGGAAATTGCTGCCTCGTTTTGCGGCTTGTAATTGTCGAGATTGGTGCCGGAATTCGGCTCGTCGATGTTGTCGTCCTTGTCGCAGGACGTCGCGCCAATTAGGAGCATTGCTGACATCGCGGTCGCAATGGTAATTTTTGAAAAATTCATGTTACAGTTGTTTAAATATTATTGATAATTTGTGCTTCTATTATAGAATTAGTTGTTTATAAAATCTTTTGTTTGCGAGGTGTGGTTGGTTTGTTTTATTTGATGGCCTTCACTACGCCCGTGAACACTGGCACATTGTCCTTGCTGAGTACGTAGGCGAAGTTGCGGTCAACGATGAAATCTTCATAGACGGATTCCCACTCATCCTCGTCTGGTCCGCCGTCGGCTTTGTCTGCCATCTCCACGATTGTTACAGCCGCGCCTTCGATGCCTTTGCGGGCAACTTCGAGTTTTGTGATGTGGTTGATGCTGCGGCAAAATACTTCGTGGTCTGTCAGGTTGCTGAAATCACATCCTTCTGGAGTGAAAAACTTATCCACGCCCATCTCTTTGACCGCATCGGCGATGTTGCGGTTATATTCAGCCTCAAATGCAGGGAAGAAACAGCGCGTGAAAAACTTCTTCTTGGCGGCTTCATCTTCATAGACGTATGGTGTCGGGTCGTTGAGTACGTCCGATGTGTAGATGTCGTCGAGAGTGTAGCCGTCTTTTGGCACGAAGAAAGTCAATTGGAGTCCGCTGTTGGTGGTAGTCATGAATTTGCGAAACTTCTCGGTCTCCACAGCCCTGCCGGAGTTGTACGTACCTTGGAGAAGTTGTGCGCTGACTTTCTTCTGGTCGTAGCAGAGAAAATCGTACTTGTTGTCGGTGAGCGGGAGGTCGTCGCCATACATATTCCAAATCTCGCGGAGGTAGATTACATTCATGAGCAGGATTGCGGTATTCGCGTCGTACTCAAACGTCGGTTTGAGCAGTCCGTTGGTCTCGTTGGAGATGTAGGAGGTGAGAAGTTCGTTTACATTGGCGGTGCTGAAATCCATCATCAAAAGGTCGGAGTAGCAATAATCGTTGAGAGCCTTGATTCCGCCGTCCTTCATCTTGTCGGTCAGTTCGTTGCGCACCCAAAGGGAGTTGACGCACTTGATGAGGTTTTTGACATTGCCGTCGTTGTCCCTGCTGAGGACTTGATTGAAGGCGTAGCAGAGGGCGCGGATGTTGGTGTGGAGTTCGTCGTAGGTAACACCCATTGCATCAAGGAGTTCCTGACGGGTGTCGCCGTTGGCACATTCTGCCGACATTGCCAACGCCATGAAGATTGAAATTGGCGATACGGCGGTGTTCTTGTCGTCGTTGACGCCTATCTTGACAGCGGCGTTGTTGGCAAACTTGGTTACCTTGGCGGTGAAGTCCTGGAACTGGTCGGAATAGAGAATCTGCTGGATGCTGCTTTCGTCGGAGAATACCACCTTCTTGGAGATTGTGGCGGCTTCGATGGCTTCCGTGTTCTGCGGCTCGGGCGTCGGCTGCTCTGGATTGTTGACGGGGTTGTCTCCCGAACAGGATTCCTCCTTGTCGCAGGAGGGCAGCGCAACGAGCATCATCAGCGACATTGCGATGGCATAGGTTAGTTTTGAAATGTTCATGTTATTAGTTTTTAATGTTAAAAATTTGTGTTTCTGTTATACTTTGTTTGGCCTAACAATGTATTTACATTTATTTAACACGCACGACGTTCATTACCCTATAAAAATTTCAACAAAAAAATTTGTAGGGATTATTATCTTTGTATTATTCGCAAAAACGTTTTATATTTGTGGCGAACATTAATTAAAATCAATATTATGAAAAAAATCTTCACATTATTCGCATTGTTGGCAATGGTGATATTGTCGGCGTGCGGCGGCGGAAAGGATGCCGTCAGCAAGGACGGCTTGCAGGGACGCTATCAATTGGAAGTTGGTTCGTTGCTGAAAGATGTAATGGCAGAGAAGGGCGGGAATGATTTGTCGTCGTCTTTTGCGTCGATGTTGCTTTCCAATTTGGAAGTTACGGTGCAATTTGAAACCGAAAAAGCCATTTTCGACGCATCGGGCGCAGCATCCGAAATTCTCAAAAAATACACGAACGGCAAGGTTTCGCTGCCGCTGGCGATGGAATACAAAATCGAAAACGATTCTGTTTTGTATCTCAAACCCGAAGGCAAAGAATTTGAGGATGTCGGCGTGCTCAAAAAACTTGGCGACAGTTACGACTACCTCAAATTCTTCTCCACAAAATATGAAAGGGAAGTTGAAGTTTCATTGAGGAAAATCAAATAATCGAAAAACTTTTCTTAACGAAATCCAAATATTTCTGTGAGAATGTTGCGCCGTCGTGGGCGGTGTAGCGCACTTGGGTGAACACCTCGGCAAGATTGTTGACGTTGTTTTCAGCAACGAAATTCTTCATCTTGTCGAGGTTTTCTATTTCTGAAAAATAACCATCGATGGCTTCGTCGGTGTATTTGCGGTAGGTCTCAAAATGCACCACGGCATCCAATGGCAGACGCTCCGTAGGTTCGCCGGTTGGCTGCTCCACGGGATAGCCCGCCACCATTGTAACTACCGGCACCACGCCTTTGGGTAGTTTCAATACGCTGGCGATTTCCTCGGCGTTGTACATCGTTGTGCCAAGGAAACAGATGCCAAGTCCCGCGTCTTCGGCGGCGAGGGCGGCATTTTCGGCGGCAAGTATCGTATCTACCAACGCCGTAGAAAACCACAGAAAATTGTCGTAACAAGGTTCCGTGCCACGCAGTTTGCACCATTGGGAAAACCTATTGATGTCGGCGCAAAATGTGAACACGAGCGGTGCCTGTTTCACCATCGCCTGATTGAAATGCAATGGAAACAGTTGCTCCTTGATTTTGGGCTGCGTGGATAGTATTATGCTATACAACTGCATATTGCCCGTATTGGAAGCGCGGATGGACGCATCAAGAATGTCCTTGATGATGGATTCATCAACAATCCGCCGCGTAAAATTCCTTACGCTTTTATGTTTTTTGAGTAGTGGGTTCATGGTTTCAATGCATAATTCATAATGCATAATGCATAATCAATTCATAATTCACAATTCATAATTGGCTACGCACTGTGCATCAATCAGTTTTTAGTATTCAATTACTTCAATTACTTCAATTACTTCAATCACTTCAATCACTTCAATTACTTACAATCGTTGCCGTGACGCTTCGTGCGCCGCCGTAGTCGCGAAATTCGCAGAGGTAGATGCCCTGCCAAGTGCCGAGGTCGAGGCGGTGATTTGAGATTGGGATGTTGAGCGAAACGCCCATCATCGACGATTTGAAATGCGCCGGCATATCGTCGTCGCCCTCCATATCGTGAGCGTAACGCGGGTCGCCGTCTGGCACAAGGCGGTTGGCTATCATCTCCATATCGACGCGCACAGAAGGGTCGGCGTTTTCGTTGATGGATAGAGCCGCCGAGGTGTGCTTGATGAAGAGATTGAGCAATCCACATTCTGGCAATTCGCCAAGTGCCTTCACGATTTCCGACGTAATCAGATGGAAGCCTCTCGACTTGCGGGCGAGGGTGATGTGACGTTGTGTAATCATTATTATTTTTTGTGTAAGTTCCTTGTAATCGGTATTTTGTACGATTGTTTCACGACGCCCATCACAAAACTACTACTCAGTCCGCCGATGCAGTCCAATTGACCAAGTATGCGGAGTATAAACTCCTGATACTCCTTCATCGACGACACGTAGATTTTGAGTTGGAAGTCGTAATCGCCTGTTATATTGTAACATTCGGCGATTTCGTCCATCTCCTGCACAGCCTGCATTATCTTCTGCGCGTTCTCGTATGAATGTTGCTTCATCTTGATGTTGCAGATAGCCATAAAAGCGCAGTTGAGTTTGTCAACATCGAGGATGGCGACATATTTTTTGATGTAGCCCTCGTCCTTCATCTTCTTGACGCGCTCAAAAACCGGCGTGGGCGAGCGGTGGACTTTTTGGGCGAGTTGTCGGTTGGTGAGCGACGAATCCTCTTGCAGAGCGTCGAGAATCATCAGGTCAGTTTCGTCAAGTCTTTCCATGGTCTGTTAGTTTGGGATTTTGTACACTTTCTTGATTAATGCCGTCGCCAATTGGTTGATTTCCTTGTTGAGGAGTTTTTGCTCGGGCTTTTCGAGGCTGTTGTAGTCGGCGGACGATTCCTTGATGAAATCGTCGATGATGTCCTTGGAGTACATTCCAATGAGTTTGCCGAGGTCTTTGGGCATCGACACCTGACCGATGTGGCTTACGACGTTGTTGAGACGGTTTTCGGTTACGTAGAGCGAACCCTTGGCTATCAACGCGTTGAGGGCGTCGGAATATACGGGGTCGGGCTTTGCCTCTTTCAGGCGTTTCTTGTAATTCTTCTTCTCGGCAAAACGCTCATTTTTGTTTTTGATTAATACGCGGTCGCCGTAGCCGATGTATGTCGGCACTACGGGACGGATTACAACGCCCTCGCAAATATTGTCCTCAATCGGCGGATAACCAAGCCATTGCGAAATTTGGCTCGGGAATTTGTTGGGATAGTTCAAGCACTCGTCCAACGTGCCTTCAAACAAGGTTTTGGCGTAGAGAAAACCGTTGCTCTCAAAAAACTTGTTGGTCTCCTCGACGCTCAGATAATGCTTGCCCGACGGCTCGGAAACGTAGATGTCGAAGCCGTAAAATTCGTGGTTTGGACAGTAATAAACGCCCTTCTGAATGGTGGACACCTTTTCTTTCTGGACGTCCTTGTGCGGATACGCGCCGCCAAACATTTCACCATAAATAATGGCAAAATCCATATCTTTGTACTGTTTTTTGAGGGCAGCGTAGAGTTTTTTTACTTTTGGAGTGTAACGGTCGAGAAGTTCCTCATAATCAAAGAATTTCTCACCGTCGGCGATGTAGTCGGTGCGCTTGGCAAATTTGATTTCGTTGCCATCGGTCACAAAACTCGTATTGGAGCCGTGCACCTTCTCCTGCACCACAAAACGCAGGTCGGCGGGGACATTTGCCCTCACTTGCTCCACAAACTCGGTGTTGAAGGAGTTTTCTATTGAACTGTACTTCTTAAATTCCATAGTTGAATAGATTTGGTTAACACCAACAAAATTATGAAAGATTTTTTTCTAAACCAAATTTTTTCCGTAATTTTGTACGTTAAAAAACAAAAAAATTGGAACAAGTACCCAAAATAGCGATAATTGGCGGTGGCGCGTCTGGAGTATTTTGCGCCATCAACATCAAGGAAACTTGCCCTAAGACCGACGTAACGGTCTTTGAGGCGGGCATCCAACCGTTGCACAAACTCGCGATGACGGGCGGCGGACGCTGCAACATCACCAACACTTTTGAAGGTGTATCGGCGTTGCAACAAGTCTATCCGCGCGGCTACAACTTGTTGAAAAAACTTTTTCACGAATTTGACCACCTGAGCACCGCCGAATGGTTTGCCCGGCACGGAATCCAATTGTACGCGCAGGACGACCACCGAATGTTTCCGACGGCCAACAGTGCCGCCAAGGTCTGCGAAACGCTTCTTTCGACGCTCAACAAGTTGGGTGTGTGGATGTTGACGGGGCGGAAGGCGACGGCAATTTCAGTGGAGAATGACGGAAGATTTTCGATTAATTTTTCTGATGGCAATGTTGACGGCAATTTTGATTCAGTGGTGATTGCCACGGGCGGCTGGCACAAGGATTCGTTGTATGAATCGTTGGAAAGTCTTGGTATAGAAATGATTGCGCCTGTGCCGTCGTTGTTTTCATTGAAGGTAAAGAGCAACATCCTCACCAACTTGATGGGCGCGTCGGTGGAAAACGCAGTCGTGCAAATTCCCGGTCAAAAATTCCGTGCGGAAGGCGGATTGCTGGTAACGCATTTTGGATTTTCGGGGCCGGCGGTCTTGAAATTGTCGTCATACGCGGCGCGTCATCTCGCCGAAAACAATCACAAGTGCGATTTGTTGGTAAATTGGCTCGGAGTGACAGAAGATGCCACACGGACATCAATGTCTGACATTGTGGATGTTAACTCCCGCAAATCCGTAGCGTCAGCGCATCCGAGAGACATCACGCAAAGGCTTTGGGAATATTTGTTGAACCGCGCAGAGATTGACCCGACGACCAAATATTCGGAACTCGGCAAGAAAAATCTCAACAAGTTGATAAGCACGTTGACGGCGGATTTGTACCACGTTTCGGGTCGCGGACAATTCAAGGACGAGTTTGTAACCTGCGGCGGCGTGTCGCTCAACTCGGTAAACTCCAAGACATTGGAATCCAAAACCGTCCCGCACCTCTACTTCACCGGCGAGGCTCTCGACATCGACGCAATCACCGGCGGATACAATTTGCAAGGCTGTTGGACGACGGGGTACGTGGCGGCGAAGGCGATAAATAAATATTTTATTCTCAACAACGAATTAAACGAATAAAACGAATATTCAATTACAATGATTAAAAAATTATTTGCAAAAATTTTTACGAATAAAACAAATACAAACCGAATGAACCAAATTTGTATTCGTTACATTCGTTGTAGAGACGCAAAATTTTGCGTCTCTACATAAAAAATTCGTTTATTTCGTTTAATTCGTTGTTAAAAAAAAGATATTATGGCAAGAAAAGAGTACAGAGAACAGAATCAGCGTTTTATGGATGAAATTTCCAAGGCGGAGGGCGTTTTGGAATTGGGCAACGGCGTGTATTACAAGGTGTTGGCGACTGGCAATGGCAAGATGCCGTCGTTTTTCAATAGTGTTGTTACCTGCAATTATCGTGGCAAGCGTGCCGACGGCTATGTCTTCGACGACAGCTTTAAGCGCGGCGTGCCGGAAGCATTCAGAATCAACGAGGTAATCCCTGGTTTTGGCGCGGCACTGCAAAAAATGCACATCGGCGACCGTTGGGAAGTGTATATTCCTTACACTCAGGGATATGGTACACGCACAATGGGTCCCATTCCCGGATTTTCGACACTGATTTTTGAGATTGAACTTTGTTCCGCAGAATAGTTGTTATTATAAAAAAGAAAAATGAAATACGATATGGCACAAGTGCTTGATTTTCTGAGAGAAATCAAGCAAAACAACAATACAGAATGGTTTCACGCGCACAAGGCTGAATACGAGCGGGCGCGCAATACTTTCAAGGATTTGAGTCAAGAAATATTGACCAAAATGCAGATGATCGACCCGCTGTTGCGCGGATTGCAACTGAAGGATTGCATTTTTAGATTCAACCGCGACACGAGATTTTCAGCCGACAAGGCACCGTACAAAAGGCATTTTGGAGTTTACCTCGTGCCGGGCGGCAAGAAGGTTGTAGGCGCGGGCTATTATCTTCATATCCAGCCGCTGGACAATGCCGACGAAATGTTTGGACAGAGCCTTGTGGATGCCGGCATCTATATGCCCCCGTCCAAAGCCGCCAAAATAATCCGCGAAGAAATCTACTACGGCGGCGGCAAGCAATTGGAGGATTTTCTCGCGCAAAAAGCTGTAAAAGAGACCTATACGCTCGACAACGCCGACCCATTGAAGGTGTTGCCCAAAAATCTCAAAGATTCGCCCTACGACCACCTAATCCGTATGCGCAATTGGGATATGAGCCGCAACCTCTCCGACGAAGAAGTTTTGGAGGACGATTTTGTAGAGCGCGTCGTAGATATGTTCGCCTTGGCTAAACCCTGGAACGACTTTTTCAACAACGTATTGGACGGCGCAGAATTTGAGTCGGCGTTTTAATTATGGAAAAATGCAATGTTTCGGGCTAAATCTCACTTTTTGGGGTACATTTAGCCCGAAAGGTTGTAAAACTTTTTTTGCAATCCCCAAAAATTCTCCGTACCTTTGCACTTGCATCGCCGACCTGTATTTCAGCCGGTGGGCAACTACATATTGAAAGGCGTTACTTCGCGCTTTGTTTTTTTGAATGAACTATGGAAAACAAAAAATCCCTTATATCGTTATCACAGGCGGTAGAAACAATCAAACAAGCCATTCTTCA
>ODAI010919396.1_pt1 | contig 31138 bp, 22 predicted proteins | sample 1539321 | NCBI WGS metagenome assembly ODAI01 (sample SAMN02144231, study PRJEB22623) | gut metagenome | biome: sheep rumen | host: Ovis aries | place: New Zealand
AATTGATAATTGAGAATTAAAAATTGAAAATTAACAAGTAAAAAAATTATTCCTATGATACGTAAAGTACAATTTGAAAGTAAAGAGCGTCGCATAGCACAGGTGCTTGCTGCTCTGAAGGAGAATGGCATCAACTCTATCGAGGGCGCCAACGAGATTTGTGAAAACGCTGGTGTACACCCCTACCAGATGTGTGAGGACACCCAGCGTATCTGCTTTGAGAATGCCAAGTGGGCATACGTCTGCGGTGCTGCCATCGCCATCAAGAAGGGCGTGAAGACGGCTGCCGACGCTGCTGAGGCTATCGGTATCGGTCTGCAGAGTTTCTGCATCCCCGGATCAGTGGCCGACGACCGTAAGGTGGGTGTAGGTCATGGTAACCTCGCCGCCCGTCTGCTCCGCGAGGAGACTGAGTGCTTCGCCTTCCTGGCCGGTCACGAGTCTTTCGCTGCTGCTGAGGGTGCTATCAAGATTGCCGAGATGGCCAACAAAGTTCGCAAGAAGCCTCTCCGCGTGATCCTGAACGGTCTGGGTAAGGACGCTGCTCAGATTATCAGCCGTATCAACGGTTTCACCTATGTTCAGACTCAGTTCGACTACTTCACTTCTGAGCTGAAGGTTGTGAAGGAGATTCCTTATGGCAACAACCCCAGCCGTCTGAAGGTTAAGTGCTATGGTGCCGACGACGTACGTGAGGGTGTAGCTATCCTGTGGAAGGAGAACGTAGATGTATCTATCACTGGTAACTCTACCAACCCAACACGTTTCCAGCACCCAGTAGCTGGTACTTACAAGAAGGAGCGCACCCTCGCCGGTAAGCCTTACTTCTCTGTAGCCTCCGGTGGTGGTACGGGTCGTACCCTGCACCCCGACAATATGGCTGCCGGTCCTGCCTCTTACGGTATGACAGACACCATGGGTCGTATGCACTCTGACGCTCAGTTCGCAGGTTCTTCTTCTGTTCCTGCTCACGTTGAGATGATGGGTCTTATCGGCATGGGCAACAACCCCATGGTTGGTGCTACTGTTGCTTGCGCAGTTGCTGTTGAAGAGGCTATGAAGTAATAGCTAAACGGCTATAAATCGCATAAAAACGAAATCCTGACAGGTTTTACGACTTGTCAGGATTTTACTTTTTTTAAGACGATAATGTGTTTTGTCGCCCATTTGTCACCCTAACCGATACGGGCGATCGTCCCTGCTTTGCCGAAAATGAACGTGAAGTAGAACCGCATCAAATTATCCACGATCTCGTAATACCGCTTTTTCTTGTCGTTTCGTCGGTTGATCGGGTCGGTTTTCTGAATGGTCTCCATGTCGAGCAGTTCCTTCATTACCGTGATATACGAACCGCAGAGTACCAGTTTGACATTTTCAGGCAGCCTGTCGATGACCGCCCTGCATATAGGAATCGACCTCGTTCTTATTTTTGGTCTGCTTGAGGTAGGGGTATTCGTCGATGATGAGAAGTATCTTTTTGTCAAGCGTTTTCAGGTGATCCATAATCTCAAAGAGATCGCCGAAGCGGATATTCGGCAGTCCGAGTCCCTCCGAAACGCTCTGATAGATCAGCTCCATATTGCCCTCAAAGGTGCTTGTCACGCACATATGGTTGATGACGACACATTCAAAGCGCTTTGCAGCTTCGCTCAGCAATTAACTGCCTGAGTTCTTTTTTTCTGACGGATGTTATGCCACCGTGCTTTGCTATTGTCAAGTTTCTGAATAAAAATTCAGTGAAAAGTAATTCAGAAAGCAACGGAGTTGATTCGATGACCTGTTATTAAATAGTATGCCACAGGAAAGCAATACTATCAATAACGTTATTTTGCACCGGGGAAAGTGTCGGTATTGCTGCGCTTTTTACAGGAATAGTTACAGATTTTGCAGAGCTGGACTATTGTTGCCTTATCATCTATAATGTAGTCATATAATATAGGACTGGGAGAGGCGAGCAAAATACGATCGTATTGATCAAAAAATTGCGGTTTCTGAGATGATTTCGTAAAATATATACATTTATAAATGTATATTGAAGTAAGTTTCTGAGGTGATAAACAGACAGAAAAGGTTGTAAAAATCGATGCAATTAATTGATAAAGAAAATTAACATAAAATTAAGGCATGATTTTGAATGCGTACCTGCGTGCTTTACTCAAATGAATTGTACTTTACGATAAAAGTTTTAAGGGGTTAAGAAGGTTTTTTGTAAAAAAAACAGTAAATAAGGTATTGACAAGAATTCACCGAAATGGTATAATCAAAAATGGAGAAAAATATATTTTGTAAAATAATTGTAATAATATCCAATTGCAGTGCGTGCGAATTTGACACGTTGCTGTAAAGTTTGAAGAAGGGAGAGTTGCTAATGACTTCGGGTGAAGCACACAGCTGTTATTTGAACGCTAAGTCAAAATATGAAGATGCGATCGCAGAGAAAAATGCCTGCAGTGACAGCAAATACAGGCAGGAGATACTCAAAAGAGAAGCACAGGTAAGGCTTAATGATTTTACAGCTGACAAGACACGTTTTACCACTGCTAAGGATGCCCTTGTAAAGACAAATATCCGTGATAAGGTAGACGATGATCTTAAAAGTGTTCATACAGAAATGGACGATGCTACCGAATATTTCAAGACGCTGGGTGAATCCAGCACAGGCACTATCGACCTCACCAAGCACATAATGAATGAGGACGACAAGACACACAGAAAATCGGTAGTAAACAGGATATTCACTAATCTTGACAATGCGAAGAAAAAGGTGGATGACAAGATTACTGAGCTGGAAGCGAGCATCAAGAAGACAAACACAGAGATAGATGACGCTGAGGCAGAGATCAGGAGGCTTGAAAACCAGATAAGCTACTGGGACGGTGTCAAGAACGACAAGGCTAATGAGATGGAGATGTATCTGTCACTTGAACGCAGGCTTGCTGCGGAGGAAGAAGAAGCCCGCAGAAAGGCTGAGAGAGAGGCTGCTGAAGCAGCAGCTGCTGCAGCAGCTGCAAACGCAGGGTGAGAACGGATACTGAGATCAGCATATCTCAGAGAATAAATTTGGAGGCGATAACATGGCTAGTACTATAACGCTTCGCAAGACGAAATTCGACGGTCTGGGAAGTGTACTTGACAAGCTTTGTTCGTGTTTTGGAAACTATGACTCTACTATGAAAGAACTCAAACGTTCTGCAAGCGGTGTTGACAGCACGACCTGCGACCTTGAAGCAGTGATTGATGATATTTCCAACTCACAGGAAAGTAAAGAGGAAAAGGTCAAGAGAGCGAAAGAACTTAACAGAAAACTGGATACCTTTGTAAGGTCTGCTGTACAGCATGAAAGTGATTCGGCGGATCAGATAAAAAAAGAAAAGCAAAAATTCTACAGAAAATACAGCTATCTGGAACCTGACTGCGAAAAAGGGTTCTTTAAAAAGGTGGGAGAATTTCTGTCCAGTGCAGCAGAAAAGATATCGGAATGGGTATCTGACAATCTGATAGCGCTGATAGTCGCGGCGGTGATAGTCCTTGCGGCGATAATAATAGTTGTGTTCTGCCCAGCTGCTGTATGTGCCATAGCTGCGATAATCGTAGGTGTGCTTTCAGCAGCAATGGGTATCGGTGATATAGTTTGTACGCTGTGTACAGGAATGAGTGTTGCTGAATTACTTGACAGCAAGGGATTCCATGTATTAAGTCAGATATATAAGGGTCTTGGCTGGGGACTTGACATAGCGAGCATCATATTGCCGATAGGTGCTTTGTCATCTGCAGGTAAAACGGCTCTGAAGGAAACACTGAAACATCCTTTCAAGGCTCTGGCAGGCGCATTCAAGGAAGGCGCAAAAGGCATCAAGGTGGCACTCACGGGACTTAAAAAGGCATTTGGAAAGGGCTTTGGAGAAGGCATGAAGACCCTTGGCAAGGGTATAGGTAAATTCACGCTGAAAACAGTCGGTGATATGCTTGGTGTTGATGATCTGAAAAACGGCTGGCAGCTAGGAAAAGCCATAGTACAGGGTAAACGCGGTGACGAGTTGGGTAATGCGGCGCTCAAGATACTTGGTGTCGGCGGTATCTCTTTGCCTGACAAAAAAGAAGACGGCAGCCGTATGTTCAATAATGACAAGTACAACACTCTTGTTAATGCAAACAAGACAGAATTGAACGCGACGGGTGAACTCAGCTCGGATCTTTCTGAAATGTCGTGGAAGTACGAACCTGCCAAAGGTTCGGATCAGGCGAATGCGATCGCAGGACTCAGGAACGGAACGCTTCCTTCCGGCGACAGCGTGGATTCGACCATGAGAACTTCTTTCTATGATGCTGTTAAGGGTGACGCTGATCTTACTAGCAAGATCGAGAGTGCGACAGGTATCAATATGTCGAACATTACAAACGAACAAGGCTTTAACAGAGCGTTGGAGAGAAATGGTTTTGAATTGCATACCAGCTTTGGCGATAATAAAACTGCTGCGAGTGTGAGCGTGATGCCTACATGGGCGACAAAATCTACAAATACACATAATACTACGTTCTCTAATGGTTTGAATCTGATGCAGGCGGGGGCTCAAGGCTTCAGTACCAAAGATGTTGTAAGAAATTATAATCATTTTATTGACTTCAAGCAGACATCGTTTGGCGAAGATCTTGGAAAGAAGATGATCGGTAAGGGCTTTGATGCAACGTTTGGCAAAGCGGCTGATTTTACATACAACTACTTTGATATGCCTAAAGAGATCGAATCCGGATTTGAGAATACTTTCAACATAAAGCTGGACGATCATCCTATAATCAAAACTGCAGTTGTTGACAGGATATCGGGGACGCCGATGTGGCTGAAAGATCTGAGCATCGCGGACAATTTCTACGGTGATACGATCAAAGCAACACCCAAGCTGATATATGATGTTGCGATAGATCCCATTATCAATAAATAAATATATGGGTCTTGATACGGCGAAAGATGATGTTAATAATTGTCTGCCGCTGTAGATAAGAATGACAGGAAGGTGATAAATTGGATTTTGATGAGTTGATGGCGGTCGGAAAAAATGCCTTTGTTACGGCAGATTTCAAAACGGCTGCTGAATATGGCGTTGAGGGACATAAGCTCAGACCTAAAGATCCCGAACCGCTTGAATTGGCAGCTAAAGCCTATCAGGCTATGGAAAACAGCAAAGAAGCTATATTCTACTTTCAGAAGGCTGCACAATGTGATATCGACAACGGTGACAGATATGTGGAGCTTGGTGTAGCTTACGGCAGTAACGGAGATACCATGAAGGCACTGGAGGCTTTTGCGGAAGCTGAAAGGCATGAGATATCTGAGGATCACCTGAGCGGTATGTACAGGACACTTGCTATGGTGGATCAGGAGCTGGGAAGGTATGAAGATGCTATTGTAAATTTCACTAAGGCTCAGGAATCCGGCACGATAGATATTGAACTGCTTATGTACAAGACTGTAGCTTGCTCGATGGCAGGAAAATACGGTGAGGCGCTCAGAACAGCCAACATGATCAAGCAGCTTGCTCCGACTTCGTATGACGGTTACGAACTGGCTTACACGATACTGGTCAATTTTGAACAGTACGAGGAAGCCAACAAAGAACTGCTCAGAGCGAAGAAGTACGTCAAGGAACTCCCGATGGAATACTATTTCAGTGTTTCGGACTACGAGATGGAGATGTACAAGAACGACAAGGAAAATGATCATCTTGTGGCTGCACTGTGTATGCTGGATATGGGTCTTAAAGAAACAAAGCCTGATGTCGGAGAAGTTGTGAATGCTTATATAAAAAGCGCTGACATCTGTTTACAGGCGGGAAAATATGAGGAGGCACTGCAGATGCTGCAGGCTGCCGATCAGCCTGTGCAGTCTTTCAACGGCGGATTCTCGGTACTGCCTTGGGTAGAACCTCCCGAGTTTGATTCACCGCTGAGTGATGCTTATTTTGCAGCGAATTCGGCTAAGTATGACGGCATGAGTTCTGAGGAACTGAACAGGGAAGCCGAGGCTATGGCGGCAAAGGCGATGCAGGAGAGTGAAGAACCTGTAGATCCCGATATGCTGACACCTATACCCGAGGACAAGCCTGAGGAGTACAAACTCCCCAATGAGCCGAGAGAGCTCAGTGAAGAAGTAAAGGACAGGATGAATCTGCTTTATGTTACCGCGTACACAGCTCTCAATAAATATGACAGAGTACTTGAATACGCTATAAAACTTCAGAGCAGCAAGGAAGCGACTCTGGTGAATACAGCGAGATACCTGGAAACAAAGGCACGTATCGACATGGGAGCATCAGAACCCGAGAGGCTGTATGATGAGCTCATAAGGTATTACAACAGGCAGATAATCAAGGATCCTTCTGATATATCCGTACTTGGATACAAGGTTCAGTGCTATATAGATCAGGAAAAGTATGATGAGGCTATAAGCTACTGCAGAACGCTTTCCAATAACGTAAAAGAGCCGCTTATGAAACAGATAAGGGATGCTCAGAAGAAGTCTGAGGAGGGAGCAGAGGATGGCACGACTTAAAAAAGATGTTACGATAAATGATGAGGCTTTTGATAAAGCTGAGGATGAGCTGAATAAACTCATCACTCGTGCAGATCAGTTGAAAACTGATTTTAAAGATCTTTACGATGGATTTGCTAATGCACTTTTGTGCGAAACTGGCGACGAACTGAAGATCACCGGTGAGGAAGTAGTACTTAAACCCATCGAGAATCTGAGTCTTGTTCTCAAGCAAGTACATGATACCCTTGAACTCATAAAGGGTGGCGGTTATTACAAGGATATATTCGATGATTTCGAGAATTTGCAGAAAGGCATCACACCATAAGTGTGGTGATGGACAAGTTATTATTGCAGGAATATAAATACCTGCGATCAAATAAAAAACACAGCCGCTTATGCGGCAGAACAATGAGAGTTTTCAAGGAGGTATTTGAAAATGGCTGAAACAATTCAGGATGTAGGAACAATGGGTACTCAGGGTACTGTGAACATGTCAACTCAGATGATGACAGATGCGCTGAAGGCTATCGAAGCATACAAGGGAGCTATCGAAACTGCATTTAATAATCTGAACACACAGTACGCTAACGTTACATCAAACTTTACAGGTGATGCTGCTAACGGTCTGCAGGAATTCTATACAAATAAGATAGAGGCTATGCTGAAGCAGGAGGACGGCAGCGTATATCAGCTGCTGAACGCTCTGAAGGGCTTCTGTGAAGCTGCACGCGATCAGATCCCCGGCGAGACAGGCGTAGACAATGAGCTTGGTAAAGTCAACAGACAGTGATATAACGGAAAGGAGAAATATACTATGGATTGTATGATCAAAAATGCTGAGGTCAAGGACGCAGCTAACACTATCAAGACTACTATAAAGGATGAGTTTGCAACTGCAGGTTCTGCTCTCGTTACTTCTTTCAATGCAGCTATCGCTGATATGAAGGGTGAGACTAAGGACGCTCTGGAAGAGTTCTTCAATACCAATATCCGTGATCTCGTAAGCAGCGAGGAGAGCGGTATACCCGCAATGGTAATGGGATTTGGCGATCTGATCGAATCTAACCGTGTACAGTTCGCTTCTGTAGACCATACCATAGCTGAGAGCATCAAGGGCGGCGCACAGTAATATCCTTTTCGGATCTTTAAAGCATTCTTCCGCAGTATTGCGGGGACAGTGCTGAATTGAGCTGGTAAGCAGCAGGTATGTCCTGTGGACATACTGCTGCATACTGCTTTTCAATTATATATGGCAGTAATTTGTCTGATAGCTTTGAAGTTGTTCTGTTTTGTAAGCGGTGCTTTGTATTCATTAAAGTTATCAGTTTTTTAGTTTTTTGGATAGTATTTCTGTGTAGGCAAATAAATGAGGTGGAATTAATGGCTTTTCGGGTATTGAGTGAAGAAGAGATAGAGAGATTGACTCCCGATCAGAGAGATATCTATGAATACAATTTAGATATGTATCTTAAAAGAGTACGCTTTGTAGAGAATCTTGATAGGTTGGCGAAAGTCAAGTTTGGCGAGATAAAACTGGATCTCAAGCCTATTCCGAAAACGCTCAAGCCGGCTGAAGTTAACTTCAAGGAGATCGAAAAGAAGCCTGTTGCTGCACCGAAAGTACCGGTACCGCAGGTGAGATCGGGAGAATATAAAGTGCCCGAAATGAAGAAACCCGAGGGTTACAAGGTGTTTGTGCCTTCTGTCGGTGCACATAAGTATATAGCACCGGAACCTGTAAAGGTCAAGGGCTTCAAGGTAGTGACTCCGGAAGTAAACAAGGGTGAGTATAAAAAGCCCGAGATGCCTGTAATCGGGGAGATAAAGAAGGTAGTACCCGAAGTAAGCAAGGTAGAGTTCAAAAAGCCTGAGATGCCTGCTATCGGGGAAATAAAGAAGGTAGTACCCGAAGTAAGCAAGGTAGAATTCAAAAAGCCCGAGATGCCTGCTATCGGGGAGATAAAGAAGGTAGTACCCGAAGTAAGCAAGGTAGAATTCAAAAAGCCTGAGATGCCTGCTATCGGGGAGATAAAGAAGGTAGTACCCGAAGTAAGCAAGGTAGAACTCAAAAAGCCCGAGATGCCTGCTATCGGGGAGATAAAGAAGGTAGTGCCCGAAGTAAGCAAGGTAGAATTCAAAAAACCTGAGATGCCTACTATCGGGGAGATAAAGAAGGTAGTACCCGAAGTAAGCAAGGTAGAGTTCAAAAAGCCTGAGATGCCTGCTATCAGGGAAGTAAAGACGGTAGTGCCCGAAGTAAGCAAGGTCGAATTCAAAAAGCCTGTTAGGGCGGCTGTGCCTCATGTTAAGGTGGTCGTACCCGAGATATCTCTCGGTGAGGCAGGCAAGATAGCGAGAATGCCTTCGGTACCAGCAGTAGAACCTGTAGTACCCGAAGTGGCATCGGTAAACTTTGTTAAGCCCGAGATAGCAAAACCGGTGGGCGTAAAAGTAGTAGTGCCAAAGATAAGCGCCGATATCGAGTCGGAAGCTGCAGAGATCCTGAAAAAATTGCGGAGTGAGTTAGCGAATGAAAAACAATGAGATAATGGTTTCGGCACGATTTTCAAAGAAAGACGGAGATGCTTTTGTAAAGTCGCGCGAGCTGACATTTCTTGTATTGAAAAGCATAACCCTGCGTGAGCTGACAGAGGGAATATTCTACGGTCTGAGGAAAAAAGCCAAGAGTGGTTTCGACTTCGGTGATGTTGAGCTTTCAATGACTGAGTGCTATGAGATAATGAAGGAGTATTTGCAGAAATATCCTTTTATCAATATTAAGTACAAGTCCATAGGATTTACTGATTGCAAGGATATCAAGCAGGAGCTGATCACGGAAAGCTGTATTGATTTCAACAGGATCATCGCAGATTATGACGGCGAGGAGAATGTTAAGATATACGATCTTACACTGGAAGAACTTGGTATAGTTACGGCTTCGGTGCTTGATTTCAGGCTTGATGCTGTTAAAGCGGCAGGACCGTATATATTTACAGACAGTGATGATAAGCAAATGACATCGCCGTCTTATGTTGTAAAGGAGAAGAATCTGGAATACAACATAAGTACACGTGATATAAACGTTGTTGAGCCTTCGGTGATAGAGATAGCACCTGCGGGAGAATATCCCAAGATAGAGGGCGGCGCGCTGGGCGGTTCGATGCTTACATCTATGATATCCATTATGATGGGTGTCGGTATGCGTGTCGGTATGCGCTATATGGGCGGAAACTCTATGGCAACAATGGGTAATTCCATGATAATCATGTCGGTGGGAATGGGTCTTGTATCCGCCACGACCATGCTTGTAAACGGCATAAGCCAGCGAAGGAAGTCTATACGCAACGCTGATGACTGGGTAAGCAACTACGAATCTTACGTACTGAAAAAACTCAAGCAGATAGAGGATTATCAAAGACAGGATATACAGTACATGAAAACTGTATACCCAAATGTGGACAAGCTATTTGACGGTGTGCGAAATGCTTCGGATGCTATATTCTCACGTTCGCACAATGATGATGACTATCTTATGATATCCCTTGGACAGTCAAGGCAGATAGAGCCTATGTTCACTATAAGTGCAGAGAAAAAAGATGAGGGTCTTTCTGAGCCTATAACTTACAGGCTGGAACAGATCGTAAATCCGACGAACGATACTCACTTTGTTTTCAGGATAGATCAGCCCGATGAAAAGGCAAGGACGAAACTACGCAAGACACAGCGAAAGCTGCGCAAAAAGGATAAGAAAAAGGGTACGACGGAGCTTAAAAACATCGTTGATGTCAATAACTCTGACGAGCTGCTGCTTTCGGAGCTGGCTTATGATCTGGCGCACAATGATCCTGCGGACATAAGCACTACGGATAACAGCGCCAACACAAGAAACAGGGTAGGTTTCAGATATCTGAGGGATTACAGGAATCCCAAGAATCTTCCTCCGCTGCTTTTTGAGATGAAAAACTGCGGTGCACTTGGCGTTATATATGATCCTGTCAGCGAAGAAACGGTGAAGAACGAAGGCGATCCTGCGCTTAATTTTATACGTCATGTTGTGTTTGAACTTTCGTATTATCATTCGCCTGAGAATCTGCAGTTCGTATTCTTTTTCAAGCGCACGAACGATATTGACGAGCGTGACCGCACTATCGAGAACTACAAGTACCTTCCGCATACAAACGAGTTGTTTGGAAATTCCCTTTCGCAGTTCGTATTCGACAAGAAAAGTGCAGGTGATGTGTACAGTGCGCTGTTCGGAATAATGAACGAGAGAAGCGGAAGCATAAAGACTAGTGATGATAACGGTGACGGCGGCGATGAAAAATCCGAGGATCCGAATTTCACGCAGATAGTCTGCATAATGTTTGACGACTACGATATCAAGGAAACGGTGTTTTCAAGATTTCTGCCCGAACCCCCGAAGCAGGGTGAGGATTTCAAGAACAAACTGGGATTGTCTTTTATATTCCTGAAAGACAAGAAGGGTATGCTGCCTAAATACTGCAGCAGCTTGATAGAGCTTTGCACAGGTCCGAGAGGTGAGCTGACAAGGCGCTACAACGTACTCTCCCGTGAAACACTGGCACACAACAGTAATGCTGCAGATACAAGCAGTATGGTCGATAAAAAGAGATTTGAGAGCGATTACCTTTTCAAGGATCATTTTCAGTATCTTGATCATAACAACAATACCTGCAGGGTCGATGTCAAGAAAGATTTCGGCACTGCTTACAGGCAGCTGAGTTCGCTGTACTACAAGCGTATAGCTGAAAACGGCAAGGTGCCTGATGTGGTATCACTTTTTGAGATATGGGGGATAGACCAGGAGGCTGTCACGGATGACCCTGCACAGAGCAAGGTGTACACTATGATAAAGGACTACTGGGATTCTCCGCAGAACGATATCACCAAGGGGCTCAGTGTACCAATAGGCAAGAACGAGCATGGTGTCACTTATCTGGATATGCACCAGAACGGTGACGGACCTCACGGGCTTGTTGCGGGTACTACAGGTTCAGGTAAGTCAGAGACACTGATAACCTATGTTATCGGCTGCTGTATGAAATACAGGCCCGATGAGCTGAACTTCATGCTGGTAGATATGAAGGGCGGCGGTTTTTCTGACAGACTTGGCAATCTGCCGCATCTGGTCGGCGCTGTTACCAATACCACAGGTGAGGCTGAGGGTATCGCGCCCGAGTATATGCTGAAGCGATTCCTGGAAACGCTGAATGCCGAGATAAAGAGGCGCGAAGTAGTTCTGAAAGAACTTGATACGGATAATATAGATTCGTACATGAGGACTAGAAAGACCGTCCTGAAATACCGCGAGGAGATACAGAACGGTACAAGGACTCTGACCTCGATAAAGAAAGAATTCATAAACAAAGATAACAGGATAAAAGCTTGTGATCCCGAAAACCCCGAACCCAAGCCGCTTTCGCATTTGCTTTTGATAGTGGACGAGTTTACGGAGCTGAAAAGATTTTCAAGCGAGAGCAACGATATAGATTTTATCAAGGATATAACCACCATCGCCCGTGTGGGCAGAACTCTGGGATTCCATATCATACTGGTGTCACAGAACATTGAGGGTGCTATAACCGAAGATATACGTGTAAACTCCAAGGCGAGGATATGTCTGAAGGTGGCTACTAAGAGTGCATCAAAGGACATGATAGGTACGCCTGATGCGGCTGCGGCAACTATGCCGGGACACGGCAGAGCGTACATACTGGTAGGTACGGGAAGCAGATACGAGTATTTCCAGTCTGCATACACCGGTGCCAACAGGAACCTGTCCATCAAGGGAGATGTCAATATGACATTAGTGCCTGAATGCGGCGGATTTGATGACAGTTTCTATAATTCCAAAAAGGACAATATCAGAATGGCAAGACAGAACAAGAATGTCAATGAGGATGACAATCAGCTCAACTACATCATCAACACGATAAATGCGCTGAAAGATGATTATGAGCCGTCAATACAACTGTTCCTCAATCCGCTGAAGGCTGATGTTGATTCGGTGATGGACAAGACAGAATGGGAGGGTATCTGACAGATGACGGAAAGCATCATAGTTCAACTTGGAAAATACGATGTTCCCATTCTGCAGAAGCAGCCTGATTTTGAGGTCGATCTGCTGAAGTCGAACATACTCCTGTTCGGTTCACCCCAGAGCGGCAAAACTAATCTTATAAGGCTGATAATCAATATCCTTCATAAGAAGATGAATGTAGAGAACGAGCAGATATTCATACTCGATTTCGGCGGTGCACTGGCTGATTATCAGACCATGCCGCTGGTATCAGCGTATTTTGACAATTCCAATGAGGAGTACGTAAAGCGTGTTTTCAAGATACTGGAAACCAAGCTGAAAGAAAACACAAGGGCTTTGCAGGGGGTGGGATTTGCTGCTAAAAAGGAAGGTCAGCCAAGGCATATAACTTTTTTTATAGACAACTTCAATTCATTCCTTGATGAACCGAGATATCAGGGCTATCAGGAAAAGTTTGCAAGACTTTGCCGTGACGGTCTGTCGAAAGGTATCTCCGTAGTGGTGACTGCATCGGAGAACAAGGGAATGACTTCATACATCAATAACCTTGGGCAGAAGATCGCTCTCAACCTTTCTGATGACAGGTACGGTGAGATCTTCGGCGGAAAGGTATCAAGCATAGGAAACATACCCGGACGCGGTTTTGCGAATATTACCATGAGACTTCGCGAAAAGGACCGCAAGGGAAAGTATCACGAGATAACGGGTACCTACAACATAAACTCGCCCTATGAGATACACTGCAGCTTTGCAGAGGATATAAACAAGGGTGATTTCAGGATAAATCTCCACAAGAAATTTCAGTACGATGCAGATAAGAAGTGCTTCGGTAAAGAGGTGGAGAAGTACAAGATATTCCCGCAGACCTTCGGTGTGGCTGAATACTATCATCAGCTGGAGGGCGAACAGGATATAACCGATCCGCAGTATGAAGTTGCTGTTGGGCTGGACTATGTAGATTTCAAGCCTGTTGTGGTCAATTTCAAGGATTCACGTTTTCTGGCGGTATACGCTAAGCGAGGTGCCGGACAGGATCAGCTTCTGGACAGGATCGTTACTAACCTGATGGAACATGACACAAGAAAGCTTGTACTCTTTGATGACGGACGCGGTCAGCTGAAGATGCTCAAAGATAAGTTCCCGGCGGCAACGTACATATCACAGTATGTGGCAAGGAGCGAGCTGGAGAAGGAAAAGCCGAAAGAGCCCGAACCTGTGGTGTCCGCGGCATCAGCTATGATGGGTGGAAGGACATCGGCAGGCGGAAGCTTTTTCAGCGGGCAGAAGGCGGAGCCGAGATTCGCTAAGCCCCCCGAGATAAGCAAGCCTGTGATACCTCAGGGGTCAAAGCTTTCACCTATGCAGCAGCTTATAAAATACATACACGAGGAATGCGTAGATGTGGGCAACTTTGCGAGCCTGCTTTACACGGGCAAGGAGTATCTTTCCATGCTGGAGAGAAATCCGAATGTGCCTATAGGGTGCCTGGATACTTTCCGTGACCCGACGGTATTCGTGCTGCACAGCAAGCTGGTATACAGCTCGGTGCGGGAAAACAAGCAGTTCCTTGAATACATCATGCCGATACTTTCCGATATGGCGGAGGAAAGAGATTACATATTCATATTCTCAGACGTAAGGAAAATGTCGGACATCGAGATGAATGATAAGTTCAATACTCTGGTACACACGGCATTCGTGCTTGATAATATCGCGGAGTTCGTATCGGAGAAAGGACAGAAGACCATATTCGGTGATCTCGATGTAAAGATGCTGAAAGCAGATTACGCGCTCTGTGAAAAGGGCGATGGTTATTATTATGACGTAGAGGCGGACAGCCTGAAAAAGTTTAAGATGATACAAGAGGAGGATTTCTGATGGCAGACGAGTTTGTAGTAGATGACAGCGTATTCAAGTCCGTTGATATAACTAAAATTGCAGCTTTTATAAATAAAGCACCGGGGCTTGTAGATGAGTTTGAAAAGATCAAAGAAGACTTCAATAATGTCAATAGTGAGCTGCTGGCTATCTGGGTAGGCGAAGGCGCTGATGAGTACAAGCAGGAAACAGATCATATCCTTGAAAAGATAGGTGACCTGAAAACTACGATAGAAGCGATCAATTCGACTACTCTCGCGGATATAAGAAAGCAGTTCAGCGACGCTGACAATGAGCTTGGCAAGTTCAATAGGCAACAAGCCAGTGACGGGGAATAACATTCTGTTATGGCAAATGGTTTTGTGAACAGCACTGACAATTTTCAGCAGGAAGAGGAATTTGACCCGCAGGAAAAAGTTGTACAGGTGCAGAATAAGAAGTATGAGACCGAAAAGAAAGTCGAAGAGAAATTTCAGGTCAATATATTTGATCTGCTCGGATTTATAGACGAAGACTGATCGGATTGGAGCATCGCAGCTTTATGCAGATACACGGCACTAAATTCACTTACACGATAGATACCAGCTATGAAGATCTGTACAGATACGGCGATGGTTTTATCGCACGCGGTACAGAGAGTATAGTATACAAAGGCATAAGAGCGGCGGAGGGTATCTCCAGCGAGAACATCCGCATGAGCTGTGTGCTCAAATTCAAGCGCAGAGGTATCAATGACAGGATACTAAGGCGTTTCAAAAGCAAGGATCTGAAGATATTCAATGATCTTCAGGGCTGCCGTTCGGTCGTAAGGATATACGATCTTATAGAGGATCTTGGTGATTTTTCTATCAGGTTTGAACACGTGGCTGAGGGTGAGGAAGAATTCTACATAGACCGTCACGGATTTTTCTGTGTGGTCGAGGAATTTATCGAGGGCAAAACCCTTGAAGAATTCTGTCTGGAATACGGTGAGTTCCCTCTGGTCATGAGAACAAAGACGGCTGTTACGGGGTATGATGATTACAGCGATGAAAACAAGGAACGTACAAGAAAGTATGTTACGGACAATGATTTCTGTCTGCGCTTTCAGAGTGTAATATACAACTTCGCTGTAAAGCTGTGTGATGTGCTGGATTATATGCACAGGAACAGGATACTCCACATGGATATAAAGCCCGATAATATCATGATAACAAATGCGGGCGATGAGGTAGTGCTTATTGACTTCGGCAGGGCGAGCTACATGGATTACGGCAAGGATTACGTAACGGTGCAGTTCGGCGGAGAAAGTGCCGAGGAGTATGGTACAGTGGGATATGCAGCGCCTGAGGCGTATAATCCCGTGATGGTCCCTCATGCACACTTTACCTCTGAAAATATGAACGGTGAGCTGGAGAATGGCTGTCGTCTGACAGTGGAGAGCGATATCTTTTCACTTGGCGCGACGCTGTGGGAATGCATGAATATATTTGTACTCTACATGAACAATACAGAGTACCGCAAGAAATTCTCAAACGGTTATCACTATCAGCGTTTTTTTGATACACCGGCGATGCTTAATGAGGATGCATACTGCAACCGTGATCTTTCGCTGGCTTCGGTGCATTTTTATGAAAAGCTGGAGCAGATAATCAAAAAGGCGACAAGATCCAGGACCAATGATTATTATGACAAGGACAACAAGAATTATTATCACGACTACGCATCGCTGAGGGATGATATAATAGATGCAAAGGAACGTTCACCTGCGGTGCTGAGGACTGATGATATAAAGGTGCGTAATTCCTTTACTGTCAGTGCAGTCTTTATGGGGCTGCTGACGACACTTCTGTGTTTTCTCGGATTTTTGTATTTCTTCGGCGGCTATTTTGCAGAGAAGAAGATAGATACCATAATGGAAAGCTATCAGGTCTCAAAGCATGATGCGCTGAGAAAGGCTGCAAAGGAGCAGATGAAGGCGACAGATCCTGAGGGCAGGAAGGGTATTTACGAGAAAATATACGATTTTTATTATAATGAAAATGACGGTGCTGATACAAAGGGCATGAGTGCTGAGGAGGCTGAGGATCTGGCACAGCTGCTGGATCTGATACCTGACAAGAGGTATTCACGGGAGAAGTTCGATGAGCTTCTTGGCAATACCGACAGGCAGGTACTCATGGTATTCTCGGAATATGCTGCAGCTGCAGATCTTGATATCAAGGATGACAGCGAATGTATCAGCTATGAGATACTGGAGAAGATATACGAGTCAAGACAGCCGCGATATGCAAATGATTGCTATGAGGTGCTTGTGAAGTACGGTGACAGGAATGAGTACCGCAATTTACTGGTATACCTTGCGAAGCAGCTGAATACTGACGAAAAGATCGACAAGATAGTTGAACAGCAGGAAAGTGACGAGCCTGATGCTATCGTCAGACGTGTTGTCAGGGATAATCTTGAAAGCTTTGAGGACTGAGAGGTGTGATAAATTGAGATTGGGTCTGTTATCGAAGCTGGCAGAACTGCTTGGAGCATATTTTAAGCATGGCAGGAAGCCGTTCCTGATAACGGTGGGCATTTCGATGTTCCTGCTCGGTTCGGCAATAGCTGCGTTAAGGTTCACAGGTAAACTTGAACGTATCATAAACGAATGGGATATTCGTTATAATTCCGCTGCATTGATATTGATGGTGAAGATATTCATCGGTGCGGCAGTTGTGTTTTTCTTGTATGCGGTGTACATCGGCTTGAAAAAGTACAGGAGGGATTCTTCTGTTGGCAAGCCTTACATGAAAGGCACATCTTACAAGGCATTCAGTAATATATTGTTCAATGAGAATAAAAATTGAAGGAGAGGGGAAGATATATGACTATCGCCAAGCGGATATTATCGATGGTGGCAGCACTTTCGATAATTTCTAACAACAGCATCCCTATGGGGCTGATCAACTCAAGCGGTGAAAATTCGTCGAACAGGGGATCGGTGGAGAATAACAACAGATTTGAATCTGATGAACTGACTACATCAGACGAGGTGACTACGGACGAACAGACTAGCAGTAAGTCTGTGCACCAAAACGCTCCTAAGTTCTATTGTACGCCCCATGTTTCGAGTAACTGGGTAAAGAAACTCTCTGGCTGGGAGATGTTAAAGACCGATGATGGTGCAAGTATTTATTTCAGACTGTCGGATGAATCTTTTTCGCCTGAAGCATCTGATATAAGAACAGGTCTGGCAGCATCTTACAGCGGCACTTCTGATCTTCAGCAGGGCAATAAGTACGTATGCTTTTATGCCAAGTGGAATGATACTGAAGATGAGAGCAAAATAGCAATATCACCTGTATTGAACTATAAGCTGGATAAAGATCCGCCTGACGAATTCAGAATCGGATACGGTACTATCGGATATTGGCCATATATCATGCCGATTATCAGAAATGGCTCGCCTATCAAAGATCAGGTTTCGGATATCGACAAGATCTATTATTCTGTAGGAACCAAATATGAAAAGGATAATGATATACAGGATCCGAAAAAAACCAAGCTTCTTGATAAGCACAATGCAGAAGGCGGCGGATATGATATCTGCATACCATGTACTTCGGATATCCTTTTCAAGAATGTATATGTCTATGCCTATGACATGAGCGGAAATCTTACCACTTCGGAAGTATTATTTGTTAATGATATTGACAACCCTGTTGTGGAATATAAGGGCGCTTGCAATATAATCAAAAAGACAGAAGATAAAGAAGAGTATACAGAAGAGGAACCCTTCAGACATGAGTACGGTGATGACAGGGTAAAGGATAACAAGCACACCGATTATACCTATGTCAGTGGTGTTTCCTACTTAAAGGTAAAGGTCACCGATTCAAACAGAGATAATTGCAAGGTGACAGTCAAATGGGGTTCAAAGGACGATGAGTTCAAAAAATTCAACATATCCGAACTTCATGTGCCCAAAGATATAGAGCCTGAAAAGGACGTGGTATACATACCGTTCTCAGAGCTGGGTCTGGAAGATTCCGCGAAGCATGGCAGTTATCAGTTCACTATAGAGGCAAGTGACGGATGCTATCCCGCAGAACCTTGTCACACCGATGCGGATGTATTCTTCTGGTACTCAAAGTCAAATGACGGTGATGTTATCTCCACATTTAATATCCCGGGTGAACATAAAATAAGACCTTATGATTTTGAATCCAAACTTGAAGACAGTGTAACGGCATACCTTTTCGACAAGACCGAAACAGGCAACAAGCTGATATTTACTCTTAAAGATGATGTGGGTATCGCTGAGTATTCTGCACATATTACTAAAGATGGTAAGGAGTTTATGCCTGAGCGCCGGGTCGATCTGAGAGATGGTATTGTTACGAAGGGCGAAGACGAAACTACCGGTGAAGTTGTATATTACTCAGTGCCCAAAACTGAAATAAGATCGGAAGCGATCGATGTAGATCAAAACGGCACTTATGCGGTGCATATAGAACTTCTCGATTTTGAAGGAAACAAACAGACATACGATCACAGATTTATAGTAGATACAGAAGCGCCTGTGATAAAGGGTAATGATTACACTGTAAACAAGGAACTGAATTATACTAAAGACGGTATCTACGCAAACAATGAGTTCGATCTGACAATAGTGCCTGAAGATGATCTGAGCGGTATAGATCCTTCTAAGGTATTGCTCAAAATAGATGACATCACTAAGAGAACGGCAGAATTAGAAGAAGGCAACCTGGTATTCAAGGGAATAAAAGATGATTGCTGCGGTGAGATATCTATCGTTATCCCGGATAAGGTGGGTAATAAGAACACTTATTATTTTAAGACAGTTGATAATAATAAGTCTGTGATGACCGGTGAAAAGCTTTCATTGAATGTTCCTACAGGTGTAGTTCTTCAGGTCGATAGTACTGCGCCTCAGCTGATCCGTAAAGCAGTGGGTGAAAAAGTAGAAATAGTTGATGGAGAAGATGGTTCAGAGATACCGTACTTTGGTGCCGGAGAGGGCAATTATTTTGAATTCACATTCAAGGAAGATAAGGGACTCAGATCACACAATATAGTTTTCCATAATGATGACGGCAGTGAGATAGATGGTCATGGTGATTCGGAAGACTATACCAATGAGGAAAAATATCCGTCTCCTGTCATGGAGGCAGGTCCTGTGAAGATACCTGTTGATATGGAAACAGGCAGATATACCATAGACGGAAGTGTGACCAATCTGGCAGGTGCAACTGTTAATCTGAACAATGGAGGAACCAACAGCAAAGAAGTATTTGAATTCTATGTTGATAAGATCGCTCCTCAGATCGAAAGTGTGGATTTCAGATCAAGTGATCAAGACGAAAATAAGAAAAGCCTGATGAATTTTACCAGGTTTGGTATTTTCGGCAAAGAAAAAGTCGATCTGGTAATAAATGCTAAGGATAATCCTTATGGTATAGGTGTTGATAGTGCTACGCTTATGTGGGGCGAGACCCTTGAAAGCAAAGATAAGGGCTATACTGTCAAAGCTGACAATAACGGCGTAATAGTATTTAAAGATCTTGCACCTATAAGAACAGGTGTACCTCATCTGATAGTCAGAGATAGACTGGGTAATGAGAACAACTACTATTTCACAGCTAACTCATTAAACAAAGATCCGGGTAAGATCATAATGGAGGACCCTGAAAATGCTGAAGAGCATCTTTCCATGACACTTGAAAATGGTGATCCTTTTGTAGATCTTATAGTTGAAAATAAAGAAGCCGTGAAGATCGGTAAAAAGATCTGGTACGTTGATAAAGCAGACTGTAAGGTGAAAGCTTATGACAAGGGCACACTTATGTCCGGTCTGAAGAGAGTAAAAATCCTTAACGGCGACAAAGAGCTTCTTAATGAAGATGAATATAATGGCAAGAAATTTAATGAAAGCAAATACACTGACAGTGACCCCGTATATTCATACAGTATAGAAGAAGAGGGCGAGTATAATCTGAAAGCTGTAGCAGAAGACAATGCGGGCAATACCAGCGAAGACTCTAAACATTTCTATGTTGATAACAAAGCACCCGAGATACTTGATTTCAATATCGGTGATAATAATGAAGAGGCGCCATTTGTACGTGATGATAATTACGGCTACTTCTTCAAGGATGACGTTACAGCTATAGTATATGTAAAGGACCCCGGCTTTGCATCGGGCATATCACACGTTGATCTTTGTCTTAATGAGGTAGACGGAAACGAAACTACATGGTCTGTTGATGCTTCACTGCTGAATGATGAGGGAGACGGTGTCTATTCTGTTAATTTCCCGATACGCAAGGGATTCAAGGGATATATCACTGCTAAGGCATATGATAAGGTCGGCCATGATTCAGGCAATCAAACGCCTGACGGCGCTATTATCGAGGACGAGGCTCTCCATTCTGAGCACGCTTCTATCACGATAACACCTCTTGGTACTGAGAAGAACGGATTCTATAATCATGCACTCACACTGAATGTTTCTGTAAAGGATACATTCTCAGGTATATCCGATATAAGCTGGTCAGTAGGCAAGGATAACAAGAACGGTCATCTGACAGCTTCAACAGCAGATATGTCACTGTACAGCGACTATGATGTTGAACAGCAGATAGTAAACACTGATGCTAACCTTATCACCGAGGTATCATTCAAGATACAGGTGGAGAGTGATGTCAGCGACAACCCTGTTGAAGTAATAATGACAGACAATGCAGGCAATATCATACAGAGCTCTGCAGTATACTCCCTTGACCTGACAGCTCCGGAACTGAGTACAGGACTTGGAAATACAGATACCAGAAACGGTATGTATTACGATAAGGATCAGTCTGTAAACCTTTCGATAGTTGAGCACAACTTTGATCCTAATGATGCAAAGGTGCTTGTAAACGGTGAGGAGCAGAAGGTATCATGGTCAGGTCAGGAAGGCAACGGCGATGTTCACACCGCAACTGTAAATCTGACTAAGGACGGCGATTATACTGTAAGTCTTGAATACAGTGACCTTGCAGGCAACCCCGGAACATACACACCTGATCAGCACTTTATTATAGACAAGACCAAGCCTGTGATAACCAACAACTTTGCAGATTTCAAGACAGGTACAGCTGATGATATCAGCGGAAGCACAGAGCTTTATCTGAATAATCAGGACGACAGAAAAGCAGCTTTTGAGGTAAACGTAAAAGATAAGAACTTCAATGAGGAGGATCTTAACATAAGGGTACTGACAAAGCAGCCCGGAAGCGCTCATGAAGATAAGGAGGGGGAAGAATGGTACGAGAGCCGTCCTGATTACAACTGGATCCACGATACTTCAAAGGACAGCCACACGCTGAATTTTGAACTGGATGAGGACAGTGTATACAGGATAGAGATAACACCTGTTGACCGTGCAGGAAATACGGGAGATATCGCAGAAGGTTCTGAAAGCAGTACAGATATATTCGAGGTAGATACAACTGTGCCTGTACTGGGTTCACGCAGCGAAGGCGATTATGCTGAGCTGACAGAGGACAAGTACAAAGCACTGGCTGTATATGATATCGACAGATTTGAAGATGAAGCACCATTCGTTGAATTCAACGATCTGAACCTTTACAGACTTGATTATGAGCTTACATCCTTCAATCCCGTATACAGCGACGGCAGGGAAATAGGTAAGATAGAGCCTGTTGAGAAGAAGTCTGAAGAAGATTACAGTGAATACGCTAAGGACAAGTCACTGAAGATACAGAAGACGGAGTCGGCTATGTCACAGGATACTATCAGATACACGCTGCCTGAATTTGAAGATGACGGTGTATATTCAGTAAAGCTGTACGCAGTGGATCTGGCAGGCAACAAGAGTGAGATAAGCGAGAATACCTATGTACGTATGATGAACACTTCCATGCTTGCTTATATAGAAAACAGCAGCAAGGAGGAGGGCACCGGATGGTACTCCTTTGAGGATGATGAATATGGTCCTATCTCTAAACAGCCCACAAGCTTCAAGGATCTTGACATAGTAATGTTCTCTAAGGCAGGTACATCACCTAAGCTGCTTCTGGTCGATAAGGATACTGATGCTGAAACAGATACCTATGCCACAACTGTCAGTGAGAAGGTCATTGATAATGATATGTACATGGTGAACGCTGAAAGGTACAAGCTTACGGGTGATTATTTCGCTACCAACTTCACTGAGGATACTGATACAAGACTTTATCTGAGAGCGGAGAATGAGGGCGAATATGTTGATCTGGGCGAGATGTATATCGACAATACCAAGCCTGAGTGTGCAGTTCCGGATTACCTGAAAAACTGGGGCTGGCTCAAGGGATCAGGTGAGCAGACCATTACATTCTCTAACATAAGTGAAGTGCTTGATGACGGTGAAACAGTGGTATACGTCAACGGCAAGGAGATAACAGCGAATGGTCTGAGCACTGAGGTAGACGGCAAGATCATCAGTGCAGCTTACAGCGTTAAGGATGATGAGCTTACAGTTACTCTGCCAAACGGAAGCTATTCCATTGGTGCAAAGCTGGTAGATAAGGCGGGCAATACACGCATAATCACTGAAGTTGAACACTTCTCTGTGGGCAACTCCAGGATCTGGATCGGTGCCGGCGGAGCTGCAAGTCTTATCATCGCAGTAGGCGGAATATCTCTGGTAGCAAGGAGCAAGCGCCGCAGAGCATCGGGAAACTGATGCAATAGTATGGCATAATAACAAATAACAAGACCTTCCGAGGCATTAGCTGAGGAAGGTCTTTTATGTTATGAAAATGAATGTGAAATAGTTTTACAACAGATGTAAACAAATTTACATCCGTATTGACTTTTGTGATAAAAAGTGATAATATATATGAAACCGATATCATATGGTTTTTCATAACAGGAGGTGCGGTATGAATATTTCTGAATTTGCAAAGGAAGCAGGAGTTTCGGTGTCTGCTGTCAGCAGGTATTTCAATGACGGCTATCTTTCGGAGGATAAACGTGCCAGGATCGAAGAAGCACTTGAGAGAACGGGATACGTGCCAAGTTATTCAGCAAGGACAGTTCGCTCGAAGGTGACAAAGCTGGTGGGCGTTATAATACCCAAGCTTTCAAGTGAGAGCACGGCAAGGGTGACCGAGGGAATCGGTGAGGTGCTGGGAGAAGAAGGCTTTGAATTGCTGCTGGTAAACACGTCCAATGACTATAAGCGGGAGATAAGTTCTCTGGAGCTGTTCAGGCAGAACCGTGTGGATGGTGTCATACTCCTTGCAGGTGTTATCACCGATCTTCATCGTTCGCTGCTTGCAAAAATGCGTGTGCCTACGATAATAGTCGGTCAGAGGCTGAAGGGATTCAACTGTGTATGTCATAATGATCTGGGGGCGGCATACAGCATGACAAAGCTGATGATCGACAAGGGCGCGAAACGTCCTGCATTCATAGGTGCGAACCCTGAAGACATGGCGGCAGGAAAAGACCGCAGGATAGGCTTTGAAAACGCTGTGCGCGATGCGGGGCTGACTCTTGAACCGAAGTTCTGTGAGATAGCCAGGTTCAGTATGGAATCGGGCTACGAAAAGGCAAAGCATCTGTTTTCGGGAAGGATCAAGCCGGATTGTCTTTTCTGTGCCACAGATAATATTGCTGTGGGTGCGATGCAGTACTGCCGTGAAAACGGGATACGCATTCCCGATGACCTTATGGTGGGCGCTGTTGGAGATTCTCGTATAGCTAATGTGCTGTATGTACCTCTTTCGTCGGTACATCTTCATTACAAGACTGCCGGCAGAGAAAGTGCGAATATGCTGTTGAACGAAATGAAGAAGGGCAGTGAGGTGCATCGTATAGTGCAGCTGGAGTATGATATTATAGAAAGAGAGTCAACCGGACGCATTGGATAAATTGTACAAAGAAGAGTGTGAAACTGTGTGAAATAAACCGAAAAGGAATCCGGAATTCTTATTATATGCCAATAGACAAGAAATGCAAACTATGATATAATGATGGTACGATATGAAAACGGTATCACATATTATTGTGATAAACTTTCAGCAAAAAAATGGTGATAAATTTATGAAAGGGTGGGTTCTATGGATTATAATAAGATCGCAGCTGAGATACTTGATGCGATAGGTGGAAAAGCGAACCTTGCAAGTGCAGCACACTGCGCTACACGTTTAAGGCTGGTGATAGCTGACAACAGCAAGGTAGAAAAATCTGTGCTGGAAGGCATTGAAGGTGTGAAGGGTGTTTTCGAGGCATCGGGACAGCTTCAGATAATCCTGGGAACAGGTACTGTTAATAAGGTGTATGCCGAATTCATACAGCTTGCAGGAATAGAAGCTGCTACAAAGGAAGATGTGAAGAAAGCGGCAGCTGCAAAGTCTCCCTGGTATAAGAGGGGTATCAAGACACTTGGTGATGTATTCGTACCTATCATACCTGCGATAGTTGCAACAGGTCTGCTGTGCGGACTGCTGGGCGGTCTTTCAAGAGCGTTCCCGAGTATGGCGGACAGCCACCTGTATACTCTTCTGGATATGTTCTCCAATGCAGCGCTGACATTCCTGCCGATACTGATAGCTGTAAGTGCTGCAAAGATATTCGGTGCGAATATCTATCTGGGTGCTGTTATCGGTATGATAATGATACACCCGAATCTTGTAAATGCATGGAATGTCAGTCAATCTGAAGACCTGAAGACACTTTGGTCGTGGGGATTCTGGAAAATCAACAATTCAGGCTACCAGGGTCACGTTATACCCGTAGTCATCGCGATACTCCTTCTGTCGGTCATTGAAAAATGGCTGCAAAAGCACGTACCTGAGATGTTCGACCTCTTCGTTACACCTTTGGTATCCGTTCTTGTAACAGGATTCTTTACAATGACAGTTATAGGCCCTGTATTCGCACAGGTCGAATCTTGGGTACTTACCGGTGCACAGTGGCTCATCGCTTTGCCTTTCGGTATCGGTTCGTTCGTTATGGGTGCTGTGTATGCTCCAACTGTAGTAGCAGGCGTTCACCATATGTACAACGCTATCGAGCTTTCGATGCTGGCGGCTGACAGCGGCAAAAATATCTGGATGCCTATCGCAACAGCAGCTAACGTAGCACAGGGTGCTGCTGCACTGGCAGTAGCAGTCAAGACTCAGAACAAGAAACTCAAGTCTATGGCTCTTCCTGCATCTCTTTCCGCATTCATGGGTATTACCGAACCTGCGATCTTCGGTGTCAATGTACGTTTCGGCAAGCCTCTGTTAGCAGGTATGGCAGGCGGTGCCTGCGGCGCAGCAGTAGCTTCTATCATGAACGTTTATGCAACCGCAAGCGGCGTTACAGGTATATTCGGATTCCTGATCACTACGGACAGCTTCCTTGGTTATCTGCTTACATTTGCGGTAGCAGCAGTAGTAGCATTCGTTCTTTCGTGGATACTCTATGCTCCCACAAAGGAAAAAGTTCCTGAAAAGAATTACAAAGACAACTGTGTATACTCTCCTATGAGCGGCAGAGCTATCGCTCTGGAAGAAGTTCCCGATAAGACATTTGCATCAGGCACACTCGGACAGGGCGCAGCCATTGATCCTATGGACGGCAAGGTAGTTGCACCTGCAGACGGCAAGGTATCCACACTCTTTGATTCTCATCACGCTGTTGGCCTTACATTGGATAACGGAATGGAACTGTTCGTACATATCGGTATGAATACTGTTGAACTCGGTGGTGAAGGCTTTGATGCTTTTGTTAAGGAGGGTGACAGGGTAAAACGCGGAGATACCCTCATAACCTTTGATATCCAGAATCTGAAGAACAAGGGATACAGCGTCATAAGCCCTGTTATCATAACAAATTCCGAGAAATACAAGGATATCCGCAGAACAACTGACGGCGGAATAAACTACTTTGATGAACTGCTCGAAACAACCAAGTGATATATCCACACGGACGGTGATATCATTATATGAAAAACAATTTCAGACAGAAGCTTCATCTTGAAGCTGAAAGCGGCTGGATAAACGACCCAAACGGCCTTTGCTACTTCAATGGCGAATACCATGTATATTTTCAGTATTCGCCTGACAGCCCGATCGGGGAGGGCAGGAAATGCTGGGGACATTGGAAAAGTCCGGATCTTATAAAATGGAGATATGCCGGCATCGTTATATATCCTGATACGCCTGAGGACAAGGACGGAGTATATTCGGGCTGCGGATTTGTGAAAGGGGATACTTTGTATCTTTTCTATACAGGCAACGTCAAGGAAGAAGGCGACCACGATTATGTAACGTCGGGGCGCGGTGCAAATGTGATACTTGTTACCACGAAGAACGGACAGGATATGAGTCCGAAGAAGGTGCTTCTGCGAAATTGTGACTATCCGGCAGACTGCTCGTGCCATGTGCGTGACCCTAAGGTATGGGAAGAACACGGTAAATACTATATGGTGCTTGGGGCAAGGACTTTGCAGGACAAGGGCTGTGTACTGAAGTACGGATCAGATGATCTTGAACATTGGGTATACATCGGAAGATATTCGGCTGAGGATATGGGCTATATGTGGGAATGTCCCGATGAGTTCACTATCGGGAAGAACAGGTTCCTGGGGTTATCTCCGCAGGGACTGGTACATAGTAAGTATATCCATCAGAATGTATACAGCTCCGGATATTTCAGTCTGGCGAACGGTAGAACAGAAAATTTCCGCGAATGGGACAAGGGATTTGATATTTATGCCCCACAGACCTTTGAAACCCCTGACGGCAGAAGGATATTTATCGGCTGGGAGGGTATTGGTGATATACCTTACAGCAATCCGACTGTAGGCTGCGGCTGGCAGCACTGCCTGACTCTTCCGCGGGAACTGACAGTAGATGATAATGGAGATATCCTTCAGAATCCTGTAAGGGAACTGGAGACTCTCCGAAGAAAAGAAAAAGAGATAAACAGCGGTGACAGTATACAGACAATTCTTCCGTTTGAACTCAAAGGGCGTACAGATAAGGAATTCAAAGTCACTCTTGAAGGCATACTAACTCTGGAATACAAGAACGGTGAGGTCATGCTTAGCTTTATTTCGGAAAATGCAGGCTGCGGAAGATATGTGAGGTATGCACAACTTGAAAGCTGCAGGGATATACGCCTGATAGCTGACACCTCATCGGCGGAGGTGTATCTTAACGGCGGAAAGATCGTATTTTCAACCAGGATGTATCCGGAGGATACCGATATATCCCTTTTGGTGGAAGGTGTAAGCGGTTCGGTGTATGAACTTGAGGGGATAGAGGTGATAAACGATGAATGATGTGCTTGCTGCCATCGGTGAAGCACTTATAGACTTCATACCGGATAAGAGCGGCTGCGGTTTCGGTGAGGTATCGGCGTTCTCGCCGAAAATAGGCGGTGCGCCTGCAAATGTATGTGCAGCGTTCTCAAAGCTGGGCGGAAGGTCGAGGATGATAACTCAGCTTGGTGATGATCCTTTCGGGCATAAGATAATAGATGAGCTCAACGCGGCTGATGTTGATACAAGCTGTATCACTCTTACAGACAAGGCAAACACAGCACTGGCTTTTGTATCACTTGATAAGGACGGCGGCAGGACATTCTCCTTTTACCGCAAACCCTCGGCAGATATGCTGCTTGATGAAGACGGCATAAAGGATGATCACTTTGATGATGTTTTCGCACTTCATTTCTGCAGCGTGGATATCGGTGATTTTCCCATGAAGCGTGCTCACATCAAGGCTATAGATACAGTAAGGCGAAAAGGCGGCGTGATAAGCTTTGACCCGAATCTTCGCTTTGCCCTGTGGGACAGCAGGGAAGCTCTGAGATCGGCTGTAAGTGAGTTCATACCTCTGAGCGATATAGTAAAGATATCCGATGAGGAACTGGAGTTTGTGACAGGCTATGATGATGCGGATACAGGTATAAAGGCTATCATTGCAGAAGGCGTGAAGCTTGTGCTGTATACCTGTGGAAGCAGGGGCGCTTACGCATTCACTGAAAATGCAAAGGTATACGCATCGTCGATCTATGTCAAGGCTGTTGATACAACAGGGGCAGGCGACGGATTTGCAGGTGCATTTCTTTGGAAATTAAAAACTATGAGTTCGGGCGATGATCTGCTCGCACAGCTGACGGAGGATAAGCTGAAGGAATGTCTGGAGTTCGCAAACAGATTCTGTGCGCTGAGCGTTCAGCGTAAAGGTGCTATAGCATCCTATCCAACACTTGAAGAAATACCCGAGATATGAAAGGAAGATGAAGCATGAAAGAATTCAGTTATACTATCAAGGATGAGATCGGTATCCATGCAAGACCTGCAGGAAATCTAGTAAAGCTGATAAAGAGCTTTATGAGTACTGTAACTATTGAAAAAGAAGGTAAAGAGCCGATAAACGGCACAGCACTCATGAAGTTGATGAGTCTTGGGGTCAAGCACGGTGATACTGTCAGGTTCACTGTTGAAGGTGATGACGAAGATGCAGCGGTAAAGGGCATTGAAGAATTCATGAAAGAAAACCTTTAGTATGCGAAAGGTCGGTGAGAAATATGACAGTATATCATGGCAGGGGCGTTTACGGGGCTTACAGTATCGGCAGGATCAGGGGGTTCAGCAGAAGATCGGCAGAGGTACGCCGTGAAACTGTCAGCGATACCGAAAAAGAACTTGCACGTGTGGAGGCTGCAAAGGCTTTGGCTGTAAGTCAGCTTGAAGAGATATACGAAAAGGCACTCAGAGAAGTCGGTGAAGTAAATGCAGAGATATTCGGTATACACATAATGATGCTTGATGACGATGATTACAACGATTCCATAAAAAGCTTGATCATGACCCAGCGGGTCAATGCTGAATATGCAGTTGCTGTTACATCGGATAACTTTGCACAGATGTTTGCTTCTATGGATGACACATATATGCAGGCGCGTTCGGCGGATATAAAGGATATTTCCGACAGGCTGATCCTGTGCCTTTCGGGCGGTGGAGCGAATAATAATGATCCGTCTGAAAAATATGTGATATGTGCGGATGACCTTGCACCCAGCGAAACTGTATCTCTTGACAAAGATAAGGTACTGGCATTCGTTACAGCCTTCGGATCTCCGAATTCTCACACGGCTATACTGGCACGAAGCATGAACATACCAGCCGTTATAGGTGTGGGCGAATCTTTTCTTGATGCTATCTGCGAAGGAGATACGGTGATAGTTGACGGACATACCGGGGATATAATAGTATCTCCCGATGAAGCGACTATAACGGAGTATACCCGCAGGCTGGCAGATGACGAAAAGAAAAAACAGCTTCTGCAGGAACTCAAAGGCAAGGAGAATATCACCATTGACGGCAGAAGAATAAATATATTCGCGAATATCGGCGGCACAGAGAATATAGGTTCTGTACTTGCCAACGATGCAGGTGGGATAGGGTTGTTCAGGAGTGAATTTCTCTACCTTGAAAAAGATGGATTCCCGACGGAGGAACAGCAGTTTGCGGCTTATCGTAAGGTGCTTGAAAGCATGGCAGGCAGGAAGGTCATAATCCGTACACTCGATATCGGAGCTGACAAGCAGATCGACTATTTTGGTCTGGATAAAGAGGATAATCCGGCTCTGGGTCTTCGTGCTATCCGTATATGTCTTACCCGTCCCGAAATATTCAGAACTCAGCTGAGAGCGTTGTTCAGAGCATCTGCTTTCGGTGAGCTTGGCATAATGTTCCCGATGATAACAAGTACGGCTGAAGTGGAAAAATGTTTGGCAATGTGCAGCTCGGTCAAGGACGAACTGAAAAGTGAGGGTATCAGATACGATGAAAATACCGAGATAGGTATAATGATCGAAACTCCGGCTGCAGCAGTTATAAGCGATCAGCTGGCAACTATGGTGGATTTTTTCAGCGTAGGAACTAATGATCTGACACAGTATACCCTCGCCTGCGATCGTCAGAATGCCAAACTGGATCCATTCATTGATACTCACCACAAGGCAGTACTGCGTCTTATAGAGATGTCAGCAAAGAATGCTCATGAAAATGGTGTGTGGATAGGTATATGCGGAGAACTGGCTGCGGATCTGACGCTCACGGAAACGTTTTTGCGAATGGGTATTGACGAATTGTCGGTATCGCCTTCCTATGTGCTTCCGCTTCGTGAAAAGGTGAGAAGTCTGGATCTGAGAGACTGATGTTAGTCGGACTTATTTCTTTGCGGAAGATATCTTTATTTCTGTTGTAAAATTTTCGTGAACAGAGTGCGATCCGTTAAATTGTAATTGTTGTGATACGATCACAGATCCATAATCATAATGATACAACTAAGAAAAAGTGGATAAAAGCAGCAGAAATATGCAAGTTTATAAGCATATATGCACAACGCTACCGTTTCAATTTAATATCTAATTGTGCAGGTGTACAAACGAGGATTTTTTTGAAAAAACCTATTGACAATCGCGTGAAATTGGTGTATAATAATTAAGTCGTTACGGGAGATAACCAAACGGCGGTATAGCTCAGTTGGCTAGAGCACTTGGTTCATACCCAGGGTGTCACCGGTTCAAATCCAGTTACCGCCACCACTCTTATCTCCCGTAAAATTATGGCCCGTTGGTCAAGAGGTTAAGACGACGCCCTTTCACGGCGTAATCATGGGTTCAAT
>ODAI011005849.1_pt1 | contig 31134 bp, 10 predicted proteins | sample 1539321 | NCBI WGS metagenome assembly ODAI01 (sample SAMN02144231, study PRJEB22623) | gut metagenome | biome: sheep rumen | host: Ovis aries | place: New Zealand
ATATTCGTAGGGCTTGATTTTCCAGAGTCCCTTGCCCTGATCCCAGGGCACGAAGTCGAAAGGAGCACAGAGGTTCTTCAGCGTTTCCTCCACGGAATAGGGCCGTATGCGGAAGTCGGCATAGGGGAGTTTCAGTCCCGCGGTGTCCACATTATACTTCAGCCGGATGCCGAATTGCCTTTCCACATCGCCCATCACGTCATGGAGTGAACGGGAGAACTGGTTTTCAAATGTCTGTGCCTTGGCTCCCAGCGAAAGGAATGCCATGAGGCAGATTACAAGTTTTTTCATATGATATAGCCTGTAGATGGGTTAGATAGTTGAGTCTATTTCCTGTATTCAAGTTTCCCCAGCGTGTCGCGTCTTGCCACAACACGGCCGTCCACCATCAGCATCATGCCTTTTCCCTGGTGGTAACGCTGTCCGTCCTCGTCCCAAACGATGGTGACGGCATGTCCGTGATAGTTGACATTGTCCAGACAGAAGAATTTCCATTTGCCGACAGGAATCAACGGATTCACAATCAGACTGCCGTCGGACTGCGGGCGAAGTCCGGCAATGCCCGTAATCATCAGGTCGTTGAAGGTGGAATGGTTGTAATAGCGGCTGCGTTCGCGGTCGCCCATGAGCCATGCTCCGTTCTTCTCGTCGAGGTATTCGCCGATGTAAGGACGTCCGCGGAGATGCTGACTCTCTACATATAGTTTCATCTGACGGAAGAAAGTGGAGTCAGAAAGCACGGGATTGGGATAGTCGTTCAGATAATTGGCCATGGCGGTGAGCGTCTGACTGCTGGCAAAAGGCCAGATGGCACCGTCCCATTCGCAGGTGCCTACTCCATGAGAGCGGAACTGCGGGTGGCGCCGCTCGGCCGTTGTCAGACCATAAGGGGCAGAGAATCCCTTCTCGTCAAGAACCTGCAACCATGCCTGATCGTATGGACCATTGCCGTCGGGCATGTGGAAATACCATGGAATGAAGCCAATGGCTTCGCGGGCATGGGCAGAGGTGTCGCCTTGCAGCGTCTCATAGAACTGCTGCTCTTTATTCCACAGATGCTCATTGATGAGGTTCTTCAGACCGGTAGCCTCCGAATCATAGAAAGAACTCTTTTGGGCATCGCCGAACATGCGGTGAACAGCGGCAAGTGCCTTGGCATTGCCATACATGTAACTGTTAATAGTGGGACGCGCAAATTGCTTTTTCCTGGCACCGCTGATGCTTTCTTCCATGCCGTCGCGCACGTCTTCTTGCCAATAAAGTCCGCTGCTCAAACGGTGGCTGTCTTTCCAATAATTGTATTCCGTGTCGAGACTTGGCAGAAGCGATTTCAGGAAGTCTTTGTCTCCCGATACTTTATAAGCCTCGTAGATGGCGGCGGGATTCCAAGAACTGAACTTGTTCATCTTGCTCATAGGACCTCCGTCGTTGCCAAAATACCAGGTGCGCAGTATCTGGTGCAGATAAGTGGAGTCGCGCAACCAGCGGCTTTCCATCACATGATGGCCGATGGCGCACGCAATGAGGTTGTAACGGTCGGCATACGAGCGGGGAACGAGGAATTCGGTCATGCCCCAGCCAGCAGGTGTGCGCTTCAGATGCTTGCGCAGTGACCACCAGCGGAAGTAGTAAATGTCGTTGAAATCCTTGTCGGGGCAATCGAAGAGGGGAACGTTTCCGGCCATCCATTTGGCGGCATCCTCGTTGGTGATGTCGGGCTGTGGGGCTTTCCGCTCCTCCGTGTCAAGGGCATAGAATGCCTTTTCGTCAGCCGCAAAGCGGTCGGCATAAGCAGAAACAATGTCGTTGGAAAGCACGACGGGCTGCATGGTTGAGGCTGCGCGTACATCCACACAGTTAAACTGGTTCATATACAGACTGCCGCCGTGGCTGGCTACGACCGGCGCATCGCTGCTATGCAGGGGGAAGACACCGTCGGCCATCGGTCTGCTAACGACGTTGGCGATATGGTAGCCTGCTGCCGGGTCCAGTTCATCGGCGCGCGGCATGTCGAAATCCTGATCGGCAGGGGTCTCATTGTTGGGCTCCGTGAAGATTTTTCCTGTGCGGAATACGATGCGCGTGATGGCTTCCACCGGCGTATCAAACTGCCTTTCGCACACTTTTTTGCCATTCAAGAAATAGACGGCGCGATGCTGACTTGTGGAAAGCAGGGCCTTGATGTGGTATCCTACACCCATCTCATAGTTTTTCAGCAGGGTGCCATAACGGGCACCGCCCTTCACGCGGATCATCCGTTCATTGTCAACCACGATACGAGAGCAAACGTTACCGCAGTCATCCGCGAACTCGATGTCGAGTTCTCCTTTGTCATCCTGATCCATCATCAGGTCGAACTCCACTTCCAGTTCTTTCGTCTTGGGAATCACGCGTTCAGCCTTGGCATAGTCGTAGGGGTCGCAGTCGTAGAGATTCAGCCATCCGTTCTTCAGGAGAATATGGCACAGACTGGGCATATAGAGGTTCCAGTCGGTCATGTCTGCCAGCGTCTTGTATTGCGAGAAACTGCCGTTGGCATGGCTGGTAGCCGCCAGTCTGACAGGCACGACAATCCTTGCCACCCACATATCCTCCTTGTTCGTGCTGTAGGTTACCCACAGATGACCGTCTTCAGGTTTGCCGTTGCCCTCCTGAATGCCACGCACATATTGTGGCCCGTAACTCTTGAACTGTCCGCCGTGACGCAGGGGCGTTACCTCTCCGTGTACCAACGAAAGCGTATTGTAGTCCAGTCCGTCGTTGCTTAGGCTGATGGCCAGAGGCCAACGGTATTCCGCCGGGTTATATACCGTGGCGTAGGAACCGTCGCTCAGTCGCTGTCCCCATATCTTGGCGTTGCTGTTTACCAGTCCCGGAGCCCTGTAGGCAGGCTCGCGCCAGGTGTTTCCGCCGTCGGCAGAGATAGATGTCAGGGCATGCTTCCATAAACCCACCTTCCGGCCGTCGGGCAGGGTATAGCCGCTGAACGCCTTGAGGGGCGACTTGAAGGGCAGTATATCGTCGCCGCGGTCGCTCTCTTCTGCCCATTGCATGCGCTGCATGGGGTCGGCAATTAGGGCATCCACGGCCTTTACGAGATTCTTGTCCTTGGCTTTCTTATAATAGGGATAGTCGGTGTTTTTTTCGCTGAAACCGTGATTGTAGTGGATGAAATAGATGGGACCGAAAGAGCCATCCTTTTTGATTTCGCGCACCACGCGCCCGATGCCGTTACCGTCGTTGGGATCGTCCTTCATCGTCTGGCAGATGCCGTAGTAGCCGATGGCCAGCAGTTTGCCGTTGGGTGCCACATACCAGCCCACGCGCTGGTGCATCACGGCCTTGAGGTTGTGGGCCGGAGGCAGGTCGGAACCTTCCTTGCAGAAGCCTTCCGGCACGTTGTATTCGGGGAAGAGATCCACGGGTTCTGTCCATGTGTAGCCGTCGTCCGAGGTCTGCAGCATGGTCTTTCCCGGTGCTTCGTGCTCATGGCGCGGGTCGGTCAGATAGTGCATATAGAAGCGTCCGTTCCAGTAGGCCATCATGGGTTGGTGGTTATAGGTCCATGGTTTTTGGCCGCGCATGGTCTGAATGTTGTGAACGCCGATAGTGGGCTGCAGTCCGCCGTCGTGGCGTGCCGGGCAGGCGAAGGCCGTTCCGGTATAATGAACGCAGTCGCTGTTGTATTTCTTCAGGTTCTCCACCAGTTGCTCGTCGGCCATAAAGACGGTGCCGTGCTTATGTCCCAAGGGGAAAATGACGCTGCCCGTCTGGTTCTGGAAGGTCTTGAAGTCCTTCGTGCGGTGCGATCCATACACTTTCTGCCGGTAGGCATCATAGTAGATATAGTACCAGTCGCCCACCTTTGCCGTGCTCGGTCCTTCGGTGAACTTTCCTGTGAAAGGCTCCGATGCGGCACTCCACGGACCGTAAGGGCTCTTGCTGAATGCCACTTTGATGTTCAGATTCGGCCGGGAATTGTCTTTTACCACCATGACATAGTCGTTGTTCCCTCGTTTCACCAGCGTGGCATCAATGGCACTGAATCCCGGTTCGTAGAACAGTTGTGCCTTTGAGAAGGTCTTGAAATCCTTGGTGGTCATGTAATACAGCCGGTGATTGTTGCGATGGTCTTCCTGTCCGTCGGGGAATTTCCCAGGAACACAGGATGCCCAGATGACAAGATACTGCTTCTTTACATCATCATAGAACAGTTCCGGTGCCCATGTGTTGACCGTGGAAGTATCCATTTTTGTCTCGATGAAGCGCTGCTTGCTCCAGTGGATGAGATCTTTCGATGAAGCATAGCCGAAACCTCGGTCGCCTCGCCAACTGCTTGTCCAAACAAGATGGAACGTGCCGTCAGGGCCTTTTACGATACTTGGATCGCGCATTACTTTCTGTTTTCCAACCATCGGGCGCAGGAAGGAACCTTGGATGCTGTCCCATTTAATGCCGTCGTAACTATAGATGAAACGCAGTCCTTCATCTGCCGGTTCGTGAAAAGAGGTAGACACATAGATGTCCTTTGCCCATAAGCAGGCAAAAGTGGAAATGGCTACCATGAGGGTGATAAGTCTTTTCTGCATTTGGATAATGATAAGTGTATATACATTATTATTGACGCGCGTATTGCCTTTTTGTAATCATGCGTGAAAGAGTTTCACAGAAACTCTTTTTATGCTCGGTTTTTTGATACAAAAATAAGTGTATTCACAAAAAAACAGCAAAAATGTTAGGTTAATCATGAGTTTTGTTGTAAATTTGCAATTGATTTAACTTAAAACTATAAGCGTATGTATAACAAAAAAATCAAATCAATGATTCTGGCAATGGCAGGTGCAATTGTCATGAGTTCATGTATCGGTTCCTTTGCACTGTGGAACAATGTGAAAGATTGGAATACTTCAGCAACCAATAGCAAGTTTGTAAATGAAGTGATTTTCTTGGCGCTGAACATCGTTCCTGTTTACGGAATCTGCTATCTGGGCGACGTGTTGATCTTCAATTCTGTTGAGTTCTGGACGGGCGACAACCCCATTGCCAAGAACGTGGGAAAGACCAGAGACGTTATCGGCAGCGATGGCAAGATTTATGCCGTTACCAATCTGAAAGACGGTTACGTGTTCAAGAACGAGGCTGGTGAGGTGCTTCAGTTTACATACGACAAGAAAGAGCGCGTGTGGAGCATCGAGACAGAGCAAGGCACAGTGAAACTGCTGAGAGTGAAAGAGAACAACACGGCTGAAATCTATCTGAAAGACGGAAAGGCCATGGACATCACATTGGATGCCCAGGGCGTGTATGCCGCTCGCATGGCATTGCAGAACGGCCTTTATTTCGCCACACGATAACACGTGTTTTTAAATAAACTCCAGCGTAATCAGGCGCTGTGGGGAGAATATCTCCTGTGCAACCTCTTGTAGGTGCGCAGGAGATATTTCGTCTATCTGCGCAAACAATTGGTCAATGTCTTTCTCTTTGCCGTTGTGCAGGAAACTCTTGCCGAAGTCAAGCGCGAAATTCTCACGATTGTCACAGGCGATGGCTATCTGTCCCTTGATTTGTTGTTTGGCAACAGACAGTTGCCTTGAAGAGAGTGGCTTTTGCATCATCTTGTCCAATTCGTGGCTCACCAGCCGCAGACAGCGGCTCACATCTTGGGGATCGCAGCCGAAATAGGTGCACCAAGCCCCCGTGTCGCTGTAACTCACCATAGAACTTTCCACCGTGTACACCAGCGCATTCTTCTCCCGAAGTGCAATGCTCAGGCGCGCGCTCATGCCCGGTCCGCCCAGGATGTTGTTGAGCAGATAGAGCGGTATTCGCTTTTCGTGATGGAAATCGTAGGCCCTGCTGCCAATCATAACATGCGCCTGATGGGTGGCTCTGTGGCTGATGACGGTCTGGGCATGCAGAGGCGCAAGCAGACCGGTGTCTGCGGGCCGCTGCTCTTGTTTGAAATCAGCCCGAGGCCCCATGTCGAGCCTGTTTTCAAGAAGTCTCAGCAACTTGTCGAAATCAACGTTGCCGTAGGCGAAGAAGATGGCATTCGACGGAACGTAGTGTCGGGTTGTGAAGTGCAGGGCATTTGCGGTGGTGTATGTGCGGAGACGCTCTTCCGTTCCGAGTATGTTGTGTCCGAGCGGATGTCCCTTGAACAAGATGTTCTCAAATTCGTCGTATATCAGTTCTGCCGGTGAATCATTGTAACTTTCTATTTCATCGCAGATCACATCTATCTCTTTGTCCAGTTCATGCTGTGGATAAGTGCTGTGGAACACGATGTCGCAAAGCAGGTCGACGGCGCGCGTGAGATGCTCTTTCGTGATGGCTGCATAGTAGACGGTGTCCTCCTTGTTGGTAAAGGCATTGAGGTCGCCCCCCACGCGCTCCAGGCTGCTGAGAATCTGCAGGGAAGAGCGTTTAGAGGTGCCTTTGAATGTGGTGTGCTCGCAGAAATGTGCCAGTCCCTCCTCTTCAGGCTTCTCGTGGCGTGTGCCTGCCGCAATCTGGAATCCGCAGTAAACCACCTGCGAATTGCTTGGCAGGCAAATCACTCGCAGTCCGTTTGTCAACTCTGCGGTTTGATATTGTTTCATGTCCTGTTCTGTTTTCTCTTGCTTCGGAATTGTGAAGGCGACTCGCCGTAGGCTTGTTTGAATGCCCTTGAGAAATAACTGCTGTCGTCGAAGCCGCTGTTCAGCGCGATGTCGCTGATGGGCAGGTCGGAGGTGGTGATCTGCTTCTTGGCCTTCTCAAGGCGGATACTGGTGACATACGCGCCGATGGAGATGCCGGCGATGTTTTTCACCTTCCGGTTCAGTTGCGAATAACTCAGGCACATGTCGCTGGCAAGGGTGGACGAAGAGAAATCCTTGTCGCAGATGGACTCCTGGATGCGGCGTGTGAGTGTCTCGAGGAATGCGGCGTCAGCCTGGTTCATCTCCATTTGCTTGTCTTCGTTTTCTTCGTTCCCGGTCAGGTTTTCTTTGCCATGAAGCAGCGCGCGGCTGATTTTCTCGCGGAGCAGTCTTCTGCCTTCCAGCAGCCGGTGAATGCGCGAATAGAGTTCCTCGGCAATAAACGGCTTCACCAGATAGGCGTCTGCTCCCGCGTCGATACCTTTCAGTCGGTCTTCCTCCTGTGTTTTTGCAGTGATGATGATGATGGGAATGTGGTTCAGGTCGTCTGAGTGCCTGATTCTGCGGCACAGTTCGTAGCCGTCCATGTTGGGCATCATCACGTCGGTGATAATCAGGTCTGGCACGATGTCTTCGGCCTTGGCGAAAGCATCTACTCCGTCTTTGGCCGTGGTCACGTTGTAAGAGTCCTTGAGCAGCGACGTCATGTATTTAGAGATGTCTGCATTGTCTTCCACGAGCAGGATGGTTTCACGGCTTTCCAGTAGGTCGGCATTGAGCGATTCTTCCTTTTGCTGGTTTCTGTCCTCATCGGGCGTTGCGCTGATGCTGCTCAGGGCGGGGTTCCACGGAGAGGTTTTGCCGTGCTCAGTCTTCAGTGGGATTGAAAGTGTGACGACAGCGCCCTTCTCCTTGTTGTTGGCTGCCTTGATGCTGCCGTTCATCCGGTCTACAATCTGTTTCACGTAGTTGAGTCCGATGCCGGTGCCGTTGTAGGAAAGTTGGTGGTTGTTGCTGCCCTGGAAGAACATGGTGAACACGTAAGGCAGATCTTCTTCGGGGAATCCGCAGCCGTTGTCGCTTACGACGAGCACGGCCTGGCTGCCGTTGGAGTCAACGGATACGTTGATGTCACCGCCCGGCGACGTGAATTTCAGCGCGTTCCCAATCAGGTTTCTCAGTATTTTCTCGGTGTATTCTTCTACGAAGTCCATCTGGATTTCCTCTGTCTGTGAGTGGAAGTTCAGCGTGATGCCCTTGGTGGCCGCATACTGCCGGTAGCCCTCGACGGCCATTTTGGTGTAGAGCACGATGTTGCCCGTAACCCATTTCTCCTCTTCATAGTTCTTCGACATGATTCGTGAGATGTCGAGCAGTTGGTTCACCAGTGACAGCAGCGAAGAACTCTGTTTTTCGATAGTGGCAAGCGTGTCGGGCATGTCGTTCTGCGTTACTTTCTTTTCTTTGAGTTGATGAGCCAGTCCCATGATGATGGTGATGGGCGTGCGGAATTCGTGTGTGATGTTGGTGAAGAAGGCGTTTCGCATTTTCTCCATTCGCTGGAGCGAGCGGTTGGTGCGCAGTCGCATCTGGTGGGCATAGATCATGAAGCCCAGTGCGGCTCCCGTGAGGGCCAGTATGATGAGGCCGATGAGCAGGATGCTGCGTTTCTGTTTCTGCTCTTTCTCAAACGATAGTTTCATGTTGTCGTAGTCCTTGCGGCTTTTCTGTCTTTCATAGTTCAGTCGCATGGTCTGCAGTTTGTCGATATTCTTTTCGTTGACGATGCTGTCGTTGATGTTGTCGGCCTCTTTATAGTAGTCGAGTGCCAGTTGGGGGTTGCCCGCTCTGGCCTCATATTCAGACAGAATCTGGTAGATACCGGCAATATGCTCGCGTGAGTGGATGGCCTTGGCCGTGGCATGTGCCTCCACAATGTATTTGTGTGCTTCCTCCAGGTTGTCGGTTTTCAGGTAGATGCGTGCCAGAGCGAGCACCGACTCCAGCCAGTGCCATCTGTCTTCGCTGTCCGACATGATGCGGTAGGCCTCGGCATACTCTTTCAGTGCCAGGTCGTATTGCTGCCTGTTCTCGGCTATTCTCCCGAAATGGTTGTGGCAGAGCGAAATGCCCAGTTCGGAATTCACCTTGGTGTTGTGTTCCAGCGACCGGTTGTAATACCACATGGCCGAGTCGATATCGCCGTTGTGCTCCTTGATGCTTCCAATGTTGGCAAAGTTGATGGCCATGCCCAGGTCGCTCTTCAGTTCCGTCTCGCCCATGAGAGCCCGTTGGAACACCTTCTCGGCATTGGCATAGTCGCCCAGCGAGAGTTGGATGTTGCCGATGCCGTTGAGCGTGGTCACCAGGTTTTTCCGCGCCTGGAACGAGGTGTCGCCTTCTAATTTCTCGCAGTAGTCGAGGGCCGTGAAGTGGTAAGTCAGCGCTTCGTCGAGCATGCCCATGCGCCGCAAGTCGGTGGCCACATTGTTGTTGGCCTGCACGATGATAATGGCATCGCCCAGGTCCATGGCTTCCTGAAGTGCTTTCTGATGGGTGTCGAGGGCGCGCATGAAGTCGGAGGACTCTCTGAAATGCTTTCCCTGCGCGATGAGGCTTGCAATGGAGTCGCGTTTCTCGTCAGTCTTTTTCTGGCTCGCCTTGTTTCCTATACAGGAGTTTAACAGCAGCATAGCGGCTAATATGGCCAAAAGGTTCTTCTTTTTCATCATGTCGGTTAGGCTTATAGTCCAGTTGTTCAACGTTGAGATTAAGCATAGTATGTCAAACAGAACGTTTTGCAAAGATACGACAATGTGCTGACTTTTGCAAATATTTTGTCATGAAAAACCATCGCTGCCGCCATGCTGTGCATACTGATTGGTGCAGGCTGATGTCGTAATAGTCCCGATGAAATGGGCGATTTCTTGTTGTAATGGTCTGTTTTTTGTGCCGTCGGCACAAACCAATGAAAAAGCCTGCAAACATCTCTGGCACGACGAAAGATGCATTTTTGATGCAGCAAACCAATGGTTTTCATGCAGCAAAAGCATGGTTTTCATGGTGCATAGTGGTGCTCTTGCAAAGTAAATTAATTTAATTTACCGTGCAAATCAATTTAATTTACTTTGCAAATTAATATAATTTACTCAGCAAATTAAATTAATTTACTTTTCCTTGGCGGCCAAACCGATGCTCCATTCCAGTAGTTTTCTGCTTGCATACCGCCACTTTTCACGCTTCAGTCTTACCTGTTGATGCGCGTATATGTCTATCCGGTTCCGAAGCCGGTCTGTTTTTTCCTGTCAAAAGCGCATGCTTGTTGTCGGAATGAAAAGATAATCCAAATGGCATGGCAGAAAAATCCAATTCTTTGTTTTTCGATTTTCAAAGTTTGCGAAAATGCTCAAAAAGTCCTTTTTTTTGCTCAAAAAATCCTATCACCTTATATATAATAATGCTAATTTTGCAATCGGTAGACAATGCCCTCGCAGAAACGGCGGTGCAGATTGTCGCCAAGAAAAGGAAAAATAACCAATAAAACAATAAAGTTATGAAAAGAAGACTATTCACAACGATGCTCTTGCTCGCCGCCATGGTGACGTGGGCGCAAAGGTGGACGGCTCCGACGGGGAATGACTATCCGGGTGAGACTCCCATTTACCTGCGTATCGCGCTGAACGGAGAGCGCATAACGGGCAACAGCAATGTGGACATGGAAGTTGCTGCGTTTGTCGGCGACGAATGTCGTGCCGTGACCAATTCGCTTGAGACGGTATCTGCGACGAATGGTTCTTTTGAAGGATACAACCTCAGAGTGTGGGGCGATCCGGCGAAAGACAACGGACAGACCATCACCATCAAGGCTTTCTATCAAGGTGTGGTGTATAAGTTCAACCAGACATTCACCTGGAACGGGGAGACCGTCCAGCCCATTCCCGTTGACCTGAACCTTGAAACCGTCAGCAACCTTGAGGTGGCCGATGAGGGGCTTGAGACCATTGAGGTTCCGCTTCCCGGAACCAAGGACATGTCGAGCCTTGTGCAAATATTCTTCAATGGCAAAAGTGCCGACAAGGTGACCGGCTCACAGGTGGACACCGACGAAACGGAATTGTTCCTGAAATGGGATGCCGGAAATTCGGCCGCGTTTTTCACTGTCGACGACAACGGACTGCTCACAGCCGTGGCCGAGACCGGAGAGAATGATGGCTATCTGGGTGTTTCCATCTATGTGAACGACAAGAAAGCGGTGAACGCAGACGGAACCATTGGAAAGGAAAGTCTCTATCGTTACGTCGACCCATTCGGTTTCAGCATCAGTATTAAGAAACCAACCGTACCCGTGACCAACATAACATGCGATATACAAGAACTAACAGTTTACCTCTATGATGATGTAAGAAACGCTCTCAGCCAACACATTAGCGTATCACCAGAAGATGCAACCGACGCCACATGGTATATTACGGACACCAAGAACCTGGTGCGTCAAGACATTGCCAACGAATCTGGTGAGACAACACTCCTTATTTATCCCAACACACCAGAGTCTGACCAGGTGCAGCCTGCAACGGTAGCACTCACCGTGAAGGTTAGGCCGACTGGCATCTCTGCCAACCCAACCACCATCGACGTGGAACTGGGCGACAATGTGCTCGATGCCATCAAGAGGGTAATCACCCTGACTCCGCAAAGCGATTACATCGACGATGAGTTGACTATCACGCCTGCCGATGCCACGCTGTATAATGCGCAGACGGGCATTGCCACCAAGGTGGGAACCACCACCGTCACGGTGACACCGACAAATGCCGAAAGTTCTAACTTGCCTGCTGCTCCGTCGGTGACCATCACGATTAACGTGAAGAAGAGCGTTACCGCCATTGCCCTGGAGGCCGGCGAGATTACCGTTTACGTAGGCGACAATGTGAAAGATGCCATCAGCGGCCGGGTGACCATCACGCCGACCGATGCCACGGAGAAGGCATTTGAGATTGTCGAGGTGGGCGAGACATTGCGCATCTCGGATGATCTGGCAGCGATGTCAGGTGTTACTGCCGTGAAGGTGCAATCGGTTGACAATCCGCAACTTGTTTCCGACAACAGCGTAACTGTAAACATCATGGAGCGTCCAACGGGCATATCAGTGAGTCCGGCAGAAATCACGGTGAACATTGGCGACAATGTGTATGAAGCCATTGAGCAGATTGTGACGCTTGAGCCGAATCTCACTTATTTGGACCGCTCACTCACGCTCACACCAGGCAATAACGTTCTTTACGACAATAGTTATATTGCCAACAAGGTGGGAACCATGACCGTTACCGTAACGCCTACGGCTGCCGTGCCGGATGCAACAGGCGCTCCCGTACCTTATGCTAATGTCACCGTAACCGTGGTTCAGCCCGTTGCAGGCATTACGCTGAAGGGCGATGCCATAACGGTTTATGTGGGCGATGACGTGGCTGCTGCCCTGCAGCCGCAGGTGACCATTTTGCCCGAAGATGCCACAGACAAGACCTTCGAAGTGGTGGAGACAAGAACGGAGAATCTGCTTTTGAAAGGCGGAGAAGCCTCGTTGCCGGGAATCACCACCGTGAAGGTGACAGCCAACGGACTTGAGTCGGAAAAGACGGCCGAAGTAACTGTGAAGGTTCGTCCCGATGCTATTTCCGGACCCGACGAACTGACCGTGAATGTGGGCGACAATGTGTTTGATGCCATCAAGAATGTTCTTGTATTCGATTCGAAGCGTTATCCAGATAGTGAGTTTATCGACGACGAGATGGAACTGTCTACCACCGCTGAATCAGCACTCTATGATTCTAAGTATGTGGCCACGACAGTGGGCACCATGAGCGTTGTCGTGACGGCAGTGGCCACCAAGAATAGTGATGCCGCCGGTCCGTTGACAAAGACCATACGGCTCACGGTGAAGAAGGGAGTCACCTCGCTTACCGCTACAGAAACCACCGTTACGGCCATGGTCGGCGATGATGTATTTGCCATGATCGACGAACTGATTACGGTGAATCCGGAAGATGCCACCAACAAGGCCTATTCGCTGAAGCCGGACAATGCTTCGCAGGATGCATTCAGCCAAGGCATCGCTACGACAGAAGGCACTTGGAAACTGATTGCCACCTCAGAGGATAATCCCGGCGCATCGCTCGAATTCACGGTTGTGGTGAAGACTCCTATTGCCCTTACCTATGAGTCGCAACTGGAAACCACCGTCGGCGGTGAGGTAACGCTCACGCTGACCAAGGTGGCAGGCACCGACGGCGTGGATGCCAGCAAGGTGGAAGTGCTTATTGATGATACCGACTTGGGCAAACCGGCAACGGCCACACCCGATGCTACCGGTTTGGTATGGACTTTCAAGGGTTTGTTAAGCGGAATGTATACGTTTGTCGTTCTTTACGACGGTGTGCCACAGATGAACTCGAGCCAGGAAGAGGCTGGATGGCTGAGCATCTCTCAGGTGGTTGCTCCCTCTGAGGGTTGGGATTGGATAACAATCAATTCCCTCGCAAGCCGCACGACTTCTATTCTGCTGCGCAATGCCAACGGATGGGATCCCATATTGACCGGCAGCAACGGCAAGATTATTGAAATCCGTTCACAGAAGGCACTGCTCTACAATGATCCTACGCTCGGTCTGTTTGGCGACATCACAGAACTGAAGCCCGGCGACGGTATGTACAAGATCAAGTCGGAGGGCAGTGTGGTGTTCAATCTCGGTGAAGACGTGACTCAGATATCTGCTGACGCCCTTCCACAGACGGCCAAGGGCTACGTATGGCTTGGTTATCCGCATCTGGTGGATCAGCCGCTCTCAGCATTGGCTGACGCTCTGGCCACAACGGCAGAAGAAGGCGACATGATAATCGGTAAAGACAACTTCGCAGAATTCAGCAATGGCGAGTGGGTGGCTGCCGACGGCTTCACCTTCAAGGCCGGCAAGGGATATATGTATTACACGGCTGGTGCTGGCGGCAAGACCGTTGATTGGGGAACGCCGGTGGCCGTGGATGATACCAACAACCCGAATCCTGCCAAGTCGCTTCGCAGCAATGCCTGGAACTATGATGCCAGCCAGTTTGCCGACAACATGCCTATCGTGGCCACTGTGCAGGGCGTGGATTTCCTCGACAACTACTCCATCGGTGCATTCGTTGGCGACGAGTGCCGCGGTGAGGGCCGCGTGGCTGCCGGAAAGTATATGTTCATCAATGTGGCCGGCAAGGGAGGCGAGACGGTTAGTTTCAAACTCTACAACAAGGTGACAGGAGAATACACCAACCTGGGCACGACGGTTTCCTATGGACAGAAGGTAGGATCGGTGAGCAAGCCGCTGACGCTTCTTGCAGGAACAACCGGCATTAGCAGCGTGGGTGCTGATTCTGAGGGAGCAGCCATCTCCTACAGCAATGGCGCTGTATGCGTGAACGGAATGCCTGGCGCACTCGTCACGATTACCAATGCCGCAGGCAGCGTGGTGCGCACCTCTTCCGAGGCAGTGGTTTCTCTCGATGGTCTTGCCAACGGCGTATATATCGTGACCGTGAGCAGCGGTGCACAGCGCATCAGCAAGAAGATCTTAAAGTAGTAGTTATTCTCGGGAGTTGGGCATGCGTTGGCATTCCTGACTCCCGATACCTTATGTTTCCTTTTTACCTACTAATATATAAATTAAGCATATGAACAGGAAAAGAGTAAAGATAACAATAGCCGTGGCGCTGGCTGTGTTGTCACCCAAGGTTGTTCTGGCCCAGGACATCATACAGATTGCCAAAAGCGACCCGTTGATCATCACGGGAGCAATCGGTACGCAGAACACCTATTACCACTCGTCGATAGGCGACGGGTATGCTTCACCCCTTAGTAATATGTTCTATGCTAACCTGAATATCAGCGTCTATGGGTTCAGCATGCCTTTCTCCTTGATTTATACCAACGACAATCTGGACTTTAACTATCCTCACATTTCGTTCAACCTTACGCCGAAATACAAAAACTGGACAGGCTATATCGGCAAGAGTGCAATGCCTTTCAGCCAATATGTGATGGGCATTTCTTTCAACGGAGTGGGATTGGAGTATAAGGACAAGACGTTCAGGGCTGGTGCTTTCTATGGAAAGTTCAATTCTGCCATCAACGACGATCCCTATAATCCCGGCGCACGCGCCCCGCAGTATCGCAGAATGGGCTGGGGATTCAAGGTGGGCTACGGCTCTGCCAAAAACTATATCGACTTGTATCTGCTCCGCGCCTACGACGTGCTGGGCTCTCTCAACGAAACTTGGCGCGAGCAACTCAACGCGCAGGAGAATCTGGTTGTGGGCCTGAAAGGGTGTGTTTCCATCAAAGACTGGTTGTCGCTCACAGCGAATGTGGCCACGTCTGCCATCACCACCGATAAGCAGGCAGAAAGAATTACAAGCGGAAAGGCTACGGATTATGACGATATCTTCAAGGCACGCTATAGTTCTCTCGTGCGTTTCGCGGGAGACGTGAGTGCCAACCTGACATTACCTAATTTTAATACGTCGGTGATTTATCGGTTGGTGCAGCCCGACTACAACTCGCTCGGCATTTACCACATGTCGAACAACTACCACAGTCTGGGACTGAACATGAGCACCTATCTGTTTAAGAAGATTTCTTTGGCTGGAAACTTTTCCGTGCAGGAAGACAATCTCACCAACGAACAACTTTATACCACACGGGGATTCGTATACGGGGCCACCGCAGGAACGCGCCTCGGCGAGCGCTTCAGTCTGAATGTTGGCTACAATGGCTATTTGCAGACGCAAGGAAACGGCACGGCCATTGTCAATGACACCACCCGCGTGAAGCGTGCCATGAACAGTTTCACGGTTGTGCCTTCCTATATGGTGGAAACGGATAATTTCAGCCATGCCGTGTCTTTCTCTGCTGCTTATACGGAGAACAAGGATCTCAATAAGTTCTCGTATGGAATGAGCGATGTGACTTCTGTGGCGTTGGGAGCCTCTTATGCCATAGGAGTGAACGACTGGGCCACTGACTTCTCGGTCAGTCTGAGCCACCAGTTGTCAAAAGGATATGAAACAAAATATACCAGTGACGTGGCATCGCTTACGGCAGGTCGCTCTTTCCTCAAAGACGATGCCCTCTCTGTTGAGACAACCGTGTCATTATGCTACAACGAAGTGGAGCATCAGTCGAAGAGCCTTTCCGTGGGTGGTGAGGTGGCCCTGGGCTACACGCTCAAAGATGTGCATGTGTTTTCTCTCTCTGCCGGTGTGAACAAGTATGGCGACGTGAATATTACGAAGACACGTTCCAGTCTTGATGCTACTGATATCACAGCCAGTTTCACCTACACCTATACGTTCTCCATCTTTGAGATGAAGAACCCGAAGGGTGGAGCGAACAAGAAAATGTAGGCATATGCTGACGTGATGATTAAAAACAGAAACCAGTAAATAGATTCAGATATGAAAATATTCAGGTCAACCATAACAGCCTTGGCGCTTTTCCTGACAGCGATGGTCTCGTTTGCTCAGGATGTGACGATAACAGTTTCGCCTGTGCAGAAGATTCTTCCGCCGCAAGTGCTGTCGTATGTGTCCAATCCCGGCAAGTATTTCAATGTATCTATCACAAATAATACTCAGAACACCCAGAATATATACATGGGCTTGCAGTTGGAGCAGCGGTTCCCATCAAGCGGATTGTTCGTTTCCACACCTGCCAACCGGATTCCGCGGCAGCCTATTTCGGTGGGACCGAATGCCACGCGCCAACTAAGCCTCGTGGAAATCAAGACGATGTTCAATCATATTCCGTCGAATGAGATTTCCACAACGCCTGGGCTTTTCGATGATTATCTGAATGGTTCTTTTGGTTTGTTGCCTGAAGGCGACTATGTGGCTCATCTCACTGCATACAGATGGGACCCGGCTTTGGCAAATCCCGTGGTGGTGAGCAACCCCAATAGCGGAACGTGCTATTTCACCGTGTGCTATAAGGCGCAGGCTCCCAGTTTCATCACTCCGATGATTATGGGTACGGAACTGTTGGCAGTGGCCAGTGTGGATGAGACCAATGCGCAGTTCACATGGACCGAGTCGATGATAAACTGCAACCCAACCGCCTCGCAGTTTCGTTATGATTTCGTGGTGAAAGCCTTGCTTCCCGGCCAGCAGCCTGACGATGCCATGGAGTGGAACCCTGTGGTTTACCATTCTGACGGACTGATGGTTCCCATGTGCATCATTCCTCCTGCCGTGATACGGAATTTAGACAAGACGAAGGTGTACATCGCGCAAGTCACAGCACGCGAAGTGGGGAAGAATCCCTTGAACTATATCATGTTGGAAAACGGAGGCAAGAGCACGTATCGTATGTTCCGTTTCCAGAAAATCACATCAACGATAAGCACAAGATCAATCACTGGTGGCAATGGGCTTTCTGGCAATTCTGGTATCAACCCTATTTCCGGTGGTGTGGTTCCCCCAAACATCGGCGGCACGCCAAGGAGCCTGAATCCGAATGCCGTGCAGTCTGGCAATAAGGATGAGGACGACAAGAACAAGAAAGATTACGGACTAAGCCTTTATTACGGCGTTCAGGAGGAGGTTGACGAGCAGGCCATGTATACTTTCCGCAATCCGGAACTTGTAGACCCTCTTTTCTTTGAAGGTTCTGCTCGCAAGGTGTTTTTGGAAGACGACATCAAGGTTTCTTGGAAAAAGGCCTGGTTTCTGGGCGGAGAAGGTGAACGCCCCGACACGGTGAAGTTTAACTATCGACTTGGTCTTTACAAAGGAGAATGCGGACAAGAGTTCGAGGATATTTTCCAGTCGGCCCCAATATATTCGATAGAAACCAAAGAGACGAGCCACACGATATCTTGGTCGGCCATCAAGGAGCGCGTGAAGGTGAACGACTATCTGGTGCTGCATGTGGTGCCCTCCACACAATCTCCGTCGATTGCTTTTGTCAACGACAGTGTGAATGTGAAGGATTTCGCTCTGACTCAATTGCTTTCCAAGAAGTATTTCCAGTGTTCCGATATGGTGGAAATCACCAATACCACACCCACCAAGAAGTCTGCGCAAGACTTGAAAGGAAAGGTGGTAGGGCTGGGACAGTACCAACTCACCATTGACGAGATTGCAAAGGTTTCTGGCAAGGATGCCTTCAAGGGCAAGGGTCATGTGGAGTGGAACCCGATGGGATTCACCGTGATGGTGGCTGTTCAGTTTAACGAACTGTACATCAATACGGATGATATCGTGTATCAGGGCGACGCGGTGACTTATCCAAGTGAAACAAAAAAGGCCACGGATGCTGAAGTGGTGGACAAGATTCTCTCGGACACGGGCATCGACCAGATTATTGCCGATACAGGTATTCCGTATGCTGACATGATAACCAGCGGTGGCGTGGGCGCGCTGAAGGATATTGCCAAGACCTACGACATCAGCAAATATTATAAATGGGTTCGCACAGGTGAATATCTGTATGATAATTTCCTGAAGGGTGATATCGAGGACCTGCATCTGCCGCTGAAACTGCCGAAGTCTCTCAACAAGACAATGGTAGACATTCAGATTGCCAGTATGAAATTCTCGCCGACGCATGCCACGATGAATGTGATTGGTGAGGCTGCATTGCCGAAGAGTAACTATACGCGAAATGAAGTGCTGGTGTTCGGCGCGCCGCGCATCTGTATGAGCCCCGACAGAGTTCTGCCAGAGGCGGGAGCCATCAGTCTGCTCTCTAATTTCAATATTGTTGACCAGTCAACAACGTTTGAAATGAATTTCAAGGCTCCCCAGGATGTGGTTAATCCCAAAGACGGATGCTACCTCAGTTGGAAAGCCGACGAACTGGAACTTGTCCTCCTTGACATGGACATGCTCATACCCAAGTTGAAAAAGGTGGACGCTACGGGCAACGCTACCAACGAGAAACCGACAATGAACATCAAGATGAGCATCGCCTCTTGGGACGATTTGGTGACCACTGTCACGATGGACGACTTTGAGGTGGACGGACTGCAGGGATGGACATTCAAGCCGGGACAAATCACATTCGACTATTCTCGCTGGAGAGAAGGCGGAACCATGGATTTGCCGGATAAGTATAGTTTCGATAAATTTGACTATACCAAGCAAGAACTTGCCGCAAATCCTGGTCTATGGCAGGGACTTTATATAAATAATGTGAGCATCCTCTTTCCGAAGACGCTCCAGTTCACTGGTGCGAAGAATACAGAGAACGGGCGCTTGAAGATCTCTGCTGAGAAAATCATCTACGACAAGTCGGGTCTGACCTTGGCTCTGAAAACAGGCAACCTGTTAGATGCCAAGACGGGTAAACTTGGCGGTTGGGCATTCTCAATCGACAATCTGCAGATGGATGTGCTGCAGAGTAAGTTCAAGAATACCTTCTTTAATGGCAAGTTCGATGTTCCTTTGCTTGAGGGAACCATTGGCTATCAGTGTGACATCACGAGCCAGGGCCTGAATGCCGAAGGACAGACTCAAGGATATGACTATACCTTCACCACGCAGCAGATCAATGGACTGGAACTGGACTTCTTCCTTGGAGCGGCGACCTTCAAGAAAGAGCAGACATTCTTTGAACTGACGGCAGGAACTGGGAAAAACACCCGCGTGGAACTTTGCGCCGGTGGGGAAGTAACGATTACTGGTACCAAGCAGATTGATTCGGCATTGCCTTTCGGCATCAAGATGCCTCGCGTGAAGTTTGCCAAGATGCGCGTGGGTAACTTCCCGCTGGCAGAGTCAAAGTTGGTAAAGACCATCACCACGAGTAACTCTTGGACACTGTTGGATATCAACAAGGCAGCCGGTTTCAAGGAGGAATATTCATTCACCAGCACATCATCGGGTAACAATTCATCCACGGTCTATTTCGGTCCGGGAGCCTGGAGTTTGGCTTCCTTGCAGAAGAATCTCGGTCCTTTCGGCTTCACGTTGAAGAAATACGGACTGAAGAACGAAGGCAACAAGTTGGGATTGAATCTGGCGGGTACGATCAACTTCATGGAAAACATGATCAGTGCTGATACGGATATCACTATTTGGGGCAAGGTGAATTTGGAGAATTTCTCTGCTTCTTATAGCAATACGGATTTCAACAAAGCCGGGTTCAGCATGAGTTGGGCTGGTGTAGAGTTGAGTGGCAGCCTTGACACCAAGAATAATGGTAATACCAGCACCAGTGGATATTCAGGAAAACTGCACTTCAAAATGCCTGGCGGCATTGTGGAGATTGACGGTGAAGGTGGTTACTATTCGTACAGCACCTCTACTGCAGAGACCAGTGTGGAGAACGCCAACAATTTCAAATATGGCTATTTCATAGCAAAGGTTGGTGGAAAGGGCTTGCACATACCTCCTATTGTCATCAATGAAGTGAAAGGTGGCTTCTATTTCAACTGTACGGCTGCAAAAGACAAGAATGGCTATCCCACCCCACGAAAGGGTTTGATAGGTGGTGTCTTCGGACTTGGACTGGCTACAGAGGGTTCTGACAACCTGTTGAACGGAAAGTTTGACATGACGGTTGTCTACGACTCTAAGTATAAGTGTCTTTCCACTTTCTTGATGAATGGCACGCTGAATGCGCTTTCCACCGGTGGCGACGACGGTATCATCTCTGCCAAGGCTACGATTGCATATCAGTGTCTGAAAGACAATAGCGGCTCAGGTGGTGCTACACGTACCAAGGATCAGTATTTCTCACTCGACTTGAGTTGTGATGTGAAGATTTCTCCAGAGGATGTAGCAAAGGCTGTCACAACAACTATTGACCAGTATGTTCCTTTAATGAATGAATTGGAAGGCAATATCAGTGTCGTAACCGGAAAGATCAAGAACTCTGCCAGCCAGTGGGTTCCTTTGGCCAATGCCGGATTGAACGAGACGATGGGAACCGACAGCAAGAACAATTCATTCAAAGATGGTGAGAAAGCACCAGAAAACTCTGACAACGGCAGTGGCAAGAATCAAAAGAACAAAGAGATGAAAGCCAGTGCAGGTGGACATATCGCCTTGAACTTCAAGGTGACGAAATATGAGAACTACACTTCTTTTAATAAACCGAAATGGCACATCTATTTGGGCGAGCCGGGCGATGGAACTGAAGCCAGCGAGGAAGAGAAACGTTGCGGCATCAAGATTATCGACCTGAAGGCCAAGGTGGTGACGGTAAAGATTGGCGCCAATGCTTATCTCTGTGTGGGTAATGAACTGCCTAACAACGGTGCTCTTCCGCCTATACCTTCTGATATTCTGAGTTTCCTCAACGGTGGTTCCAAGGGTTCTGGCGTGGAGCAGGCCGATGCGGCCACGGTGAACCGCTCGCGAGAGGCAGCCATGGATAAGTTCCTGAAGAATGCAGAAATCAGTGGTGGCGTGATGTTCGGCTACAAGGCCTATGGATATATTGATGTTGACTTGGGTTTGCTTTATGCTTATCTCGGTGCAGTGGCTGGAATCGATGTGTCGCTGACCAAGATTAACAGTTTCTGCAACGGAAAGCAGATGGGTATCAAGGGTTGGTATGCCACTGGTCAGGCCTATGCCATGCTGGAGGCCAAGATGGGCATCCGCATCCGCTTGGGATTCTATAACAACGACTTCGACATCTTGCATGCCCAGATTGGTGCCATGCTCAAGGCCGGATTGCCTAACCCGTTCTGGATGGTGGGACAGGCTCGCGTGAAGTTGAAACTCTTAGGTGGACTTATCAAGATCAACCGTGCGTTCAAGTTTGAGTGTGGTTCTGTCTGTCTGCCATACCTTGGCAGTCCGCTGGACAACTTCGACCTGTTCACCAACTGCTCGGTTGGCGGTGAGAGCAGGCAGGAAGGCTGGGAGGATGCCGAACCAATTACTCCTTCCACGCAGATTGTTGTGGAGACCAGCACCGAAATGGCAACCCGCCTGAACCTCTATGATGAGAATTTCGCACAGCAATTGGCATTTGACCGTGGCGGCGACAACGACGACTACAAAGAGTATTCCAATCGCTCTTATACCTTTAATTTCGCAACGAGATACTCCAGGCGCGAACCTGGAAAGAATATAGGCAAAGATCCTGTACATACTTGGACAGATGTTCCGGGCATAGGATTGACAGAGTTTGAAAGTCCAAACAAGGAGGGTGGCAAATATCAAAATGACAGTATCAACTACGGAAGAGATTACATCGCCGTGGTTTCCGATGGCAACCGCCACCGCATCTTGTTGAGCAACAGTGTGCTGAGGCCTAACCGCTATTATAAGTTGTGGCTCTATGGAAATGCCAAGGAAATCAAGGATGGATTGGAAAGAGACCCGTATAGCATGGATACCCTCAACGGCACTTACGGCAACTACCCGTGGAGCACCATGAAGGTGTATTATTTCCGTACGGGCAATTTCAATGCATTCAATTCCTCGCCGTCGATAGGCATTCAGGAAGATGTGGCATTGGCATTCCCGTCGCCCGACGGTCACATGGTTCTCGACACATTGAATGCCACTCCCAGTGTGTATAGTGCATACAAGGTGGACATCAGCCGGCCGAATATCGCTTTCTTGAGAGATGTCAGTTCGAAGTTTGAAAACAACCGACTGAAATGGGCTCTCTATGATGAAACAGCCCAAAAGTATGTCAGCGAGGATGTGTCAAATTACAAGTCTAGTTATGCATATGATAACTTGAACTGGTTGCCCGACAAGAAACTCATCGAGGAGAGCAATCTCGATCCGACACATACGTATGTCATCAAACTTGAATATGTAAGGCCAAAGACCGCCGCCGAGAAGCAAGCCGAGGCTGATGCGAAAGCCGCAGAGGAAGCGGCCAAGGCTGCTGAAGAGGCTGCCAACGCATCTCAATCGTCAGGCGGAAGCCAGTCGGGTGGATTCAAGCATGTTGAAGGCAGCGGTTCGGGAACCCATTACTTTGTTCATGGAGGAGTGGTTTATGAAGAAGGCAGTGTGCATCAGGCAGCCGTTCTGCAACAAATACAGAAGAAGGAGAGATTGTTCGATGCTGTGAAACAGGTTGGCACCACATCTTCCTTCGTTAACGAGGCCATCCTTACTCCTATGGAAAAGAGCCGCACTTCAGGTTCATCCACGGCAAAGCGGGCTTCAACCAGTTCGTCGACGGCAACGAAGGCTTCTTCCAGTTCGTCAAGCAGTTCTGGAACCAACACGCTTGAGCGCTATCGGAGAGTAACCACCAAATACGTTCCGCTGGTGATACAGACTCCGTTGCGAGGAAATACGAATACCAGAATGGTTGGCAACATCAACGATGTAGGAAAGGTTGGCAACGTGGGCAGCAACGTAAAAATGCAGCAGCCTTCCGCACAGCCTGTCGTCAATAAAGAGCAGGCCGCAAAGAATTTTGCCGTGTCCGTGGGAAATATCCTTACTCCTCAAAAGAGTGCTTCTTCCGTCGGGCAGATACAAAACGTGGATAAAAAGAATTCTTCTCTGGTCGTTGCCAACAAGGTGGTGAATGAATCTGAAGCAAAAAGAGTATCTTCTTCCAACATGGCCCGACCGTCAGCCGACAATATCTCGTTCAATAACCCTGTCACGAATAAAGAGGTGACAGACATAAAAGAGATGGCAGATCGTAACAACAGAGACCTGGTCTTCACCAACAAGCCGTCAATGACGACTATTCCTAAGACGAAAGATGAAATCATTGCACAGTTCTTCCCCAATGGCAGACCGTCGAAAGGGAGATTAGGCAAAATGACCGTTGATGAAATCATTGATTATATAGAGAGTAAGAACGTAGATCGCGTAAGACCTGACATTGTAGAGGAAGTCAAAGCCGAACATAATGTTAAGGATGATCCTTATTTCGCGAGCCATCAAAGTGGCAGCGGCGGAGGTGGCAGCAGTTCTTCTTCTTCGTCATCGTCGCAGCCAGTATGGTCATGGCCGGAGCCCACTGATCAGGAGAACAAGCATGTGTTGCTGTTTGGAGTCAGGGTGAAGCCATCTGCCGTCCTCAATCCTGTGACAGAGCAAGTCATCCAAGAGCCAATGCTTTCTTACAGTTATCCTTTCATGGGCGACCAGGAAATGGGTGTTGCGCATAAATATAGCATGAGTGACTCCCCCAACGACTATGATCTGGCATTCGATCAGAACGAGGCTCTTGTGAGTGTAGAGGGTGAGAGCGGAAAGAAGTCATTACGTCTGATAGATCCTTACTATTATTACAACTATCTGGGAGGTTATGCCAATGTTTCCGGTTGGGAAGCCAAACGATACAAATATGATGATTATCCCAATCTCTCCACGCAGGGACTGATATTCACCTCAAAGTATCATACGGTTACGCCTACATTGTCGGAAGACCCGAAGCATTCTTACAATTTGGCGCAGGCAGCCCGTACCTACAGGAATTATACAAACACAGAAGACCAGATGAATCAAACCTGGAACATTGGATCGGCTGCCGCACGCATTGGAGGCATCCCTTATGGCCCCATCCCGAGCAAGAGTAATTTCCAGAATTATCCTTGGATTACAGATGAAGGCTTCTCCTGGATTAAGCCCGTAGCCTATACGAGTTTCGCCCCGTATTATGCCAAGAATACGGTTTTGACGCGTGACATCTTCGAGCCCTATACCCAGTTGGCCAGTTTCGTAGATGCCGTTCATAGGGCAGCACGTTATTTCTACGATTTCTTTGAGGACGAGCGCGGGTGGTTTAACGACATCTACCGTGGGTGCTACATCAACTCTTATTCTTATTTCATTACAAGTCAGGGTGAGTGGCAGAACCATCTTTTCCAGTCTTCTGAAAAGTCAAGGATGTATACTGAAATACGCGACACGTTGGATAAGTTTAATATATATGAAAGAACTGCGCATCCTTCCTATTACAGTGCCGAAGTACAGCGTTTCATCAACGACTTCTGCTGGGGAGCATATAGCAGCGAAGATGTCATGGATGGTTTCACCGATTTCAAGGAGTTTCTCGACGATATCTACGAAACGAGGACGTACAACAGCCAAACACATAATTGGCAGTTCTCCATTAGCAAAAAGGACAAGAGCAAGTGCCTCGAATGGATAAATAAGTACAAGGCTTCTGGAACAGCAGATGACATTTATAATAAGATTGCATTTTTGGTCTGTGCGTTTGACGATTTCTACAATCCGTTCCAAGGCGTATACACCGCAGTCTACAACTATCATAATCCTGTATGGGACGAACTCTGGGCTTCTTATCTGCGCGGCAAGTCTTCGATGTTCGACGACTCTTACATGTTCCAGATGCCCTATCAGCAGATACCGTTGATGTATGCATCGCGCTTCAAAGGGAGCAATAGCGACAGCAAGCGCACCAAGTTGGAAGAAGTGCTCGTGGGAATGGGTGGGAGCCATCCGCGCCGAAACCGTGACGAGGCCGACAAAATTTGGTATCGCATAGAAGGAACGAAGGGTGCCAATTATTCCGACTATGAGAGGTTTGATGCCGGTAACACGAAATACGTGAAAGGAGTCATCATAGAGCGTCACCGCGCTAACACGTTCAGTTTCCTGAAAGGTGCATACGAAGTGTACAGATATCCTGGAGTGGACAAGTTCCCTGAAAGTGACAAACGCATGGCGATAGATTTGAACAAATAAAGAAACAGTAAAGACCATGAAGATATATAGGATACTATTCATGCTGGCAGCATTGGCCATAGCCGCCGTGCCGGTCAGTGCTCAGGTAGAGACAGAGGAGGAAGAAGTGATTGACACCTTCCCCAGCCGCAACCTTGCCGTCTCGCAAGACAGTGCTTTCGTGGGGTTCAATACCACGGCCATCCGTCTGATGACCCGTGCCTACGGCGACAGCATCGTATTGCGATGGGGCGTTGACGACTATCCCACCTGGCGGCAGTTGAATCATTATGGTTATAATGTTTTCCGGCTCTCCATGCAGGGTGCCAAACTGGAAATAGACACCCTGGCCTTGGCACTGAAGCCCTTGACGCTTAACCAGATGAGAACCAAGTATCCCGACGAGCGCGATTCGCTGGCCTATCTCGGCATGCAGTTGTTATACGGCCGCGGCCGCACAACACTCAACCAGACATTGAGTGCCCCCGGAACCGTAGGCTCGCTGGTTGAGGTGCACGACGAGCAGCAGAGCATCGTGGGCTATGCCATGTTGCTGGCTGAGTGGCGGCGCGATTTGGCGCGCGACATGGCACTGGGTCTTGTCGACCGCAATGTTCAGGAGGGCAGAGTCTATCAGTATGTGGTTCAGCCTGCCCATCTCGACTCGTTCCATATCATCAATCCGGGATTCGTTGAGGCCGTACTGAACGAGAAGTTCAAACCGGCGGCGTTCGACGTTGAGGTAACAGGCAAGCCGGTATCCGACATCCAACTCAACCTGGAATGGCCATCCTCGCCTTATTCCAGTTTCATGGTGGAGCGTAGAGAAGGCAACAGCACACAGTGGAAACCCATCTTCGACCGTCCCTTTGTGCCATTCCTCAGCCAGGACCTTCCCGACGACTCGCCTGTGGTTTGTGCCGACTATCCCGGCAAGCCCGGCATCTATCATTATCGGGTGATGGCCTATGATGCCTTTGGTGACATGACGGCTCCGTGCAAGGAACTCACCGTGGACTTCAGCGACAGGGTTCCGCCTTCGGCACCTGTCCTGCAGCGCATCTTCATCCATCGCACCGACACCACGGGTGTTGTTACGCAGGCCACGCTTTATTTCACCAAGGACAAACTGGAGAGCGATTTCATTGGATACATTCCGTTCTATTACAACGAGCGCATTGCCGAAGGCAAATGGATTCCGCTTACCGACAGTCTGGTGGCTCCCACCGACACGGTGGTAACCGTTGACGTAACGGGCCTGGAGTCGGGAATGATAGCCATTGCCGCCTACGACACCTTGTATAATGTGAACTATTCGCTGCCACAGACCATCCGCATCGACGACCGCAAGGCACCTGCGCCTCCGACGAACCTGCGCGCCCATACGTCGCCCGATGGCACCGTGGTGCTCGTATGGACTCCTTCTGACGACACCGATGTCGACTACTATGATGTGTGGTTTGCCAACGACCCCTCCCACGAGTTCAGTTTGAAACAGAACGTTTACAACGATACCGTCTTCATCGATTCATTAACGCAAGATGTGAACCAACGCTATATATATTATAAGGTACGCGCAACCGACTATTCCACCAACATTGGTGAGTTTTCCGAGGTACTCCGCGTACTCCGTCCTCATTTCGTTCCGCCCATGCCGTGCCGCCTGCTCAGCAACAACGTTGATGAAGAGCGGGTACACATGACGTGGGTGGCCAGCAATGAGGCCGACCTCCACTACCACCGGTTGTTCCGCAAATTGGAAGGCGAAGACCTTTGGACGCTGCTGGCAGTGTTCGATGCTGACTCGGTGACGGCTGTCGGCGACACCATTGTCTACGACGACCGCCCCGATGCCGTGCGCAGCGGCAAACGCTATCTCTATGCCATGGAGACCTATAATCTCTCTGGTTGCAGTTCAGGTCTGAGCAAACTCTATCCGTTCTATTTCGAGGGTTCCAGTCTTGTCGACGTTCCCATCAGGCTCAGCGGTGCATACAATGCAAGAACGCACGAAACGCGAATCGCATGGGAACTCACCAAGAAGCCCGAGGAGAGCGGCTACTACTACTGCATCTATCGCAAGGGCCCCGGCGACGAGCGGTTTGAGTTCCTCATTTCAGCGCAGGCAGACGAACTGTCGAACACCGACTTCCTGCTGAAGCCGGGCGAAACGGCCGACTATTATGTGCAGATACACTATAACGACGGGCGCGACTCGCGTCGCTCCAATATCATCTCTGTTACGGCTCCGGCTGAATAATAATACATAGGTAAGGATGCTAAAATGTATGATCATGAAGAATGAAGCAATCAATCGAGTGAGGACCATGCTAAAGGGCATACCGCCCCTTCTGCTGCTTGTCCTTTTGCCCCTGCTGGCCAGTTGCGGCGACTTCTACGAGTTCGACCAGCAGGAAGCCATAGAGGCTGGCGAAATGACGCTGGGCAGGGAGAGCGTCGACCTGATGGTGGGCGACCGCTTTGAAATTCCCGTCTCGTTCCAGCCCGCAACATTGTCGAATGAGGAAGTCTTCTGGCAGAGCAGCAATGAAAATGTGATTACTGTGGAAAACGGCGTCATCTCTGCCGTGGGTGAAGGCACAGCCGTGATAACGGCCATATCGGTGTCGCGCCAGTATCAGGCCTCTTGCACCGTGAACGTTCATCAGCAGTGGTCGTTCAATCCTTACAACTATGCCTACGACATGGTGTTCTATGCCGATATCTCCGTGCACGGCGAGAAATTCTCCGACGACATGTACGTGGCCGCTGTCTGCGACGATGAGATTCGCGGCATCGCCCAGTTGAAAGAGTACAACGGCACGCCCTACATCCTCATCCGCGTGTACAGCAACTTCACGCAGGGCGATGAAATCAAGTTCAAGGTATACAAGCGCAATTCCGCCCAAGTGGAAATGTTCCCCAACGTGGTGGTCTTCGACGGAGAGTCGCATGGCTCGCTGTCTCATCTCTATCCGCTGACGATTGAATAGAGGCATCCCCCATGTCTCTGTGAGAACCCTATTCCGCCAAACAGATAAACGATAAACGAAGAAGGTATGAAAAAGATAGCATTTGGTTCGCTGACCCTTACCCTGGTCGCCATGCTGGCCTCCTGCACGCTCTATCTCGATGAGCCAGAATACGATGAGAGCGACTACGGATTCGACGAACCGGTAACCGAACAGACTGATTTGTATGAGGTGACCTATCAGTTCAACGAAGGGGTGCACTATATTCAGCAGGAGCCTGTCGACGACTATATCCTGATGCGCGACGACTCCATCGTGTATTACGCCGAAAATACTCCCTCTGATCTGCTGCCCCATATGGGAGAGATCATCTACAGCGGTTTCTGCAATATGTTTCCTGATGGCTTCGCCCGCGAGGTGATAGCCATGGAGAAAGAAAACGGCATGTATAAATTGTCATGCAAGAAAGCCAACCTCGATGACGTTTTCAAAGAACTGGAATTAGACCTCAATGTAGAAATCGACCCCGATGCCCCTAACCCTGATGACAACGAGTCGCAGACGCGTGCCAGCAGTGACATCCGCAACGACCTGGCCGATGCGAAAGTTTACAGCAAGTCGGTTAACTGGAGTTTCTCTCTCGATGCACCTACCTTCCAGAACCTGAAGGCGATATACAATAAGAACCTCACAGAGAGTGAAGCACGCCAGCGCGATGCCACGAAGAAGAAATATGGAATCAGTTACGATGGAAACATGGCTTTTGACATTGACTACAAAGTCACCAAGTCGTTCATGATGCATTTCAACAAGGGAAAGCAGCAGTTCTATTACAAGATGACCGATAAGACGGAAAAGACCTTCAGACTTAAGGGTCAGGGGTCTCTGGCTTTCCGCATCAAGTTGTCAGATGTGAGTGGACTCGACAAAGTGTTTGGCAAGCGCCTGCCTCTGGTTAAGGTAATGGCCGGGCCAGTGCCCATCATGGTCTATATCAAGCCTGAAGTGGAGTTCTCCGCCGGTGTCAAAGGTTCCATTTACGGATCGTTCACTCAGACAGACACTTCCGTATCGGGTTTCTATTATAACTCAAATAGTGACAAAGGTGTGTTAGAGCAGCCCCAGGACAACAGCCCGTGGACCATGAAAGAGAGTGAAGGAACCGTGGGCATTCAGGCTGGTTTCTATGCCGACCTGAATATCAATAGCGAAATCGGACTCTCCGTGGCCGAAGGTCTCATCGACGGATATGTGAAGCCGTTCCTCGATCTGGAGGCCGGGCTCAATTTCGATATCAACAACAAACTGGGAGATTTGAGCAAGCCCAACGATACCTATTTTGGTGCAAATTGCCAGTGGGGTATAAACGCAGGTTTGGCTATCAATGTGCCAGTGGTTGATGCCGAACTCTTCCGTGTGGAGGTGGGGAAGAAACCTTCAACCTTGTTTGATGTGAAATACAACCTCTATCCCAGTGTTGATGAAATCAAGGTGATTGAAGACAAGGCGGGATCGGCCTATACGCCCAATTACCCCATCTTCGATTGCTCTGTGGTCTATCATGAGGGCTGGATGGATATCGAGAACCCGCGCGTCCTCGTTTATACCTCTCCCGATAACAGCAGTGAAAAGCCCAAACTCGTATCCACGTTCTACCCCGTTTCCACCAGCAAAGACAAGTTGACAATCACCCAAGACTATGTGCTGGGTGCCACCCAGGAGGAAATGGTTGCCGGAAAGGGCATCAAAAGAGGCACACCCTATGAGGCGCGTTTCGTCGTGACGCGCAACGGAAAGGACTATCAGATAGGCGAACAGTATTTCTCCACACGCGCGCCAATCATGAAACTTACCAGTTTCCGCCAGTTGTACGGCGGCACCTATATTCCCAGAGCAGGTGAAGGCGCGGGAACGGCTTTGGCCAACAAAGACAAGATAGAGTACCGCTTCCGAGTGGAATGTTCGCTCAATGCCGCATCCAAGATGTACAACGCAGGCTATCATCTCGAAGTGAAAGACAATGAAGGCAACGACGTGTTTTCTGGCGATTTCCCAATCTACCGCCAGTATCCTCTTTCTAACAAGAGCGGAAAGGTGGAAAAATGGACGAACATCCCTGACGGTGTCCGAACCATGGAAATCCGGTTGCTCTCCAACGAGCCTGCCACGTTCCAGATGCAGATGTACCCCATTGTCTATCTGCTGAATGAAAACGGCAGTTACACCAAGAAAGAATATCCCGAGCGCGGCACCTCGTGGGAGTTGTTAGATGTAAACATCAACAAACTCTCATCTGAACCCAACCGCGCGGATATCGTCTACGATCCCAATTGGTGACGCTCTCCTGACTCCGCAGCGTCACATCGCCATACAAGAACCGGCATTCCAGGCACCGTGGATTGCCGGTTCCTTTGTTCCTATGAGCCAGTTCCACGTTTCAAAGAGCCAGTTCTATATATACAAAGTGCCACATTTCTCGCATCAAAACGCCACATTCCTCATTTCAAACCAGCGCCCTGCTTCAGCAAATTAATATAATTTACCGCGCAAATTAATATAATTTGCTTTTCAAATTAAGTTAATTTACTCAGCAAATTACATTAATTTGCTTTTCCGTAGCAACGTTTTCAAAGCATCAAAGTGCCGCTTTTGGGGAAGAAAAACAAGTGTTTCTTTCGTATTCGGCTCGATTATTCCGTGTCGTTTCTAAGATACTTACTCAAGTTTCTGAAGTAGTTAAGTAGTCAGTAGTTAAGTAGTTAAAGCCAAATGTCTGGAGACAAAATATCAGCAAACCAAGTAATGGCTTCACTACTGACCGAAGGACGAGCGAAGCGATCACTACTTAACTTCTAA
>ODAI014006068.1_pt1 | contig 31124 bp, 27 predicted proteins | sample 1539321 | NCBI WGS metagenome assembly ODAI01 (sample SAMN02144231, study PRJEB22623) | gut metagenome | biome: sheep rumen | host: Ovis aries | place: New Zealand
ATCGGCTATGAAAATGTTGAGCATTTCAACAGGCTTTTCAAAAAGACATACGGCTGTACTCCCGTGCAGTACAGGAAGAATCAGGACAGATAAATGAAGGGCTGGCTGATAGTCAATTCGTTCGTAAAGTGGGACAAGTTCAGTGAGATATATGAGCTTTTGTTAAATGCCGCCAAAAAATGCTCTGTTCTTCTTGAAATGAAGACGTCCACTGACATATTCAGCAGTGTGTGCGGGGGCTTTGAAGAGTACGATCTTCCTGATTTTGCCATATTCTGGGATAAGGATATCCTTCTTGCAAGGCGACTTGAAAATAAGGGACTGAGACTTTTTAATCCTTCTGAAAGCATTGAACTGTGCGATGATAAAGGACAGACGGCCATAGTTTTATCTGAAAACGGCATAAGGACTCCGGTTACATTTCTGTCTCCTAAAGCCTATCCCCAGTTTGGCTGTACGGATTTTGCATTTTTGAGAAAGGCGGAGAAGAGTCTTGGTTATCCCATGGTCATCAAGGAAAACAGGGGATCTTTCGGAAAGCAGGTTTATCTTGCCGCTTCCCCGGAAGAAGCCGAGGCGCTGATATCATCCTTTAAGGAACATCCCTTTATAATGCAGGAATATATAAAAAGTTCCGCCGGACGTGATGTCAGGATCAATGTTGTGGGAGACAGAGTCGTTGCCTCCATGTACAGGTATAATGACAACGACTTCAGATCCAATATCACAAACGGCGGAAGTATGAAAAAATACGAAGCAACAAAAGAGCAGGAGGAGATCGCCGTAAGGGCATGCAGGGCGCTGGGTCTTGATTTCGGAGGCGTTGATGTACTCTTTGGAGATGATGGGCCCATAATATGCGAAGTAAATTCCAATCCTCATTTTAAGACCACCATGGAATGCACCGGTGTTAACATGGCAGAGCACATTATAGGATATATAATTGACCGGTGCAGGTCATAAAAGGTCCGGACGAGAGATCAAGTGAAAAGCAGTAAAGCTCTTCTGATCTATGCGGAAGAAGATATAAAAAAGAATGAATGGTTTATCGGGCGACTGATCGAAAGTGCTGCAAAAAAAGGGACCGTTTTGGATACGGTCACTGTAAGCGGGGCTTTTGATCTTTTTTCATGCATGGATAAGGAGCAGGAAACTTTGCGTCCCTTATTTGTAATAAACCGCTCCAGGGACCGTAAGATTTCCGAACTGTTTGAATCAGCCGGGGTAAGAAGCTTCAATAATTCGGAAACCATAGGAATAGGAAATGACAAATATGCTGAGTACGAGCTTTTTAAAGAGCTTGGCATAGGAGCAATGGAAACATTCAGGGCGGACTTTTTTTTAAGCGAGCCGTCTGAATGCATTGAAAGGCTTGGGGAGATCTTTGTACTTAAATCTCTTGCGGGGCACGGAGGAAATGAAGTGTTCAAAGTCAGGGGGATGGAGGAAGTACGGGAAATCATCGCTCCTTCCGATCCTTCAGGCTGGCTGGTACAAAGGCTTTGCGACAGCCCAGGCAAGGACGTGCGGATATATATGATGGGGAAAAAAATAGTCGCATCCGTCCTCAGAACATCGGATACGGATTTCAGGAGTAATTTTTCTCTCGGAGGAAAAGTCACCCTTTTTGAACCTGATGAGAGGATGAAAGAAACCTGCGTTAAGATTAGCAGCAGGCTGGGATCGGATTACATCGGTATTGATTTTATTAAGGATAAAGGCAGGTGGGTGATAAATGAGATAGAGGATGCCGCCGGTGCAAGGATGCTCTATCAGCTTGGAATAACCGATATTGCTGAATGTTTTATGGGTTATATTTTTGAAATGACTTAACAAAAATGAAAAAATGGGATAGAATATTGCAATGTGTACGGTAAAAAAAGTACCGGCCTGTTTTGAAAGGAGTTCTTCGTGTCAGAGAATAAGGAAAAAACCGCAGATAATGAGATAAAGGATCGGACTAAGACAAAGTATGATCTGAAAATGGAAAAGCGTGCCAGGGAGAAGGAGCGCGAGAAAAGGGAGCTTATGGCCTGGAAGATAGGCGGCGTGGTCATATTGCTTGCCATCATTGCTTTTGTTGCATCCTTCCCCATAACAAGATATATGGCTATCAATGAGTCCGTATGCACTGTTGGCGGCAGAAATGTAAAGAGAGTGGAATATGATTATAACTATAATATGATCAAGAATTCTTATCTCAACAATTACGGATCATCCCTTACTTATTACGGAATAGATCCTTCAAATATCGAAGACCAGATCTATCCCAGTGATCCTAACAAAACCTATAAGGATTATTTTGAAGAAGAAACCATCGAAAGGATCAAGCAGACGGTTGCACTCAGCGGAGAGATCGAACGTGAAGGTTATACCGCTGATGTCAGCAGGGAATATGATGAGTTTGTAAAGACCATGAAGGAGACCGCAAAGTCTGCAGATGTGAATCCTTCTGAGTATGTAAAGGAGTCCCTTGGCGAATATGCCACCATGGGAAGACTTGAGAAATATGTAAAGGAGTCCCTTCTCATTTCAAAATTCACCGATGAAAAGCAGAAGTCCTTTGCTCCTTCCGATGCCGACATCGATGCAAGATATAAGGAAGATGCCGACGATTATGATCTTTTTGATTATTACCTTACAAGGATAGACGCAACTCTTCCCACCGCTCCCACCGAGCTTGCAGACGAGGGAGCTGCAGTTGCGGCGGACGGTACTTATACTCCTTCCGACGCAGAGAAGAAAGCGGCAATGGAAGAAGTTAAGCCTCTTGCGGACGAAGCAGAGGGAAAGGTATTTGAAGAAGGTGAACTTCACGAAAGAGAGACTTCTTCCGTTGTAACATATCAGATCCGCAACTGGCTCATAGATCCTTCAAGAAAAGAAGGTGACAGTACGGTTATTGAGGCTGAGATCCAGAACTGCTACTATGTTGTAGGTTTTGTTTCCAGATATATGGATGAGGAGCAGACCATCAGCCTCAGGATAATATCCACAAACGAGAATAACGGAAGTGCCATCATTGATGAATTCAATGCAGGCGGCGCTACCGAGGATGTATTTGCCTCACTTGCGGATAAATACAATGCTATCGGTACTTCTGAAGGCGGTCTTTATGAGGGACTTACCCCCGAGGCTCTTCCCGGAGATCTTCCCGAATGGGCAGATGCAGCGGAGAGAAAGGCCGGAGATGTAACCTTTTATTATGATGAGAACTCATCCGCAACATATGTATGTTATTATATAGGTGGCGGTAAGCCTTCATGGTATTACTCCATCAAGGGTATATTGGAAAATGAGAGCATGGATGATTATCTTAATGGACTGACCGGGACCATCACTGTTGAAGATCCCAAGGGTAATCTTCATTATCTGACTATCCCGGCTGCGGAAGAAACCACACAGCCCTGACAGATGAATGCACTGCCAGGAACAGGTAAGTGACCACAAATGCGGCCTTATTAAAGGGCCGCATTTTGATTATATGAAAAAGCTTATGCGAATAGATATCCCAAAAGACGCAAAATATATACTGGATACCCTGAGTAACGCGGGATTTGAATCCTACATAGTAGGAGGATGTGTAAGAGACTGCGTTCTGGGACTAAAACCCGATGACTGGGATATTACCACTAATGCCCTTCCTTCGCAGGTAAAGGAACTTTTCAGAAGGACTGTGGATACGGGGCTTCAGCATGGTACTGTTACGGTAATGATGGGGGATACCGCTTATGAAGTCACCACCTACAGAACGGATGGTGATTATTCAGACGGAAGACATCCCGATAATGTTACGTTTGTTTCTTCTCTTGAAGAAGATCTGAAAAGAAGAGATTTTACCATAAATGCCATGGCCTATAATGAAAGTGAAGGGCTGGTGGATCTTTTTGACGGATGCGCAGATCTTAAAAAAGGCGTGATAAGATGCGTCGGAAATGCGGATGACAGGTTTTCGGAGGATGCGCTGAGAATGCTGAGGGCCGTGAGATTTGCGGCAAAGCTCGGATATGACCTGGATCCTTCCATATACGGATCCATAAAAAAACACGCGAAGGATCTTTCAAAGGTATCCGCAGAGAGGATAACCACTGAACTTACAAAACTCCTTATTTCGGATCATCCGGAAATGATAAAGGATGCATATGAGACGGGACTGACAAGCGTCTTTTTTCCCGAATTCGATGTTGCCATGAAGACACCCCAGAATCATATTCATCATTGCTTTAATGTAGGGGAACATATCATAGAATCCGTAAGAGTCTCGAAAAATGACCGTATCGTCAGGTTTGCCATGCTTTTGCATGACATAGCAAAGCCTGAGGTCATGACCATAGATGAAAAGGGAATAACCCATTTTTATTCCCATCAGACGGTTGGGGAGAAGATGACAGGTGAGATCCTTCGAAGATGGAAGCTGGACAATGACACCATAAGGCGGGTATGCAGACTTGTTAAAAATCATGATGCCGGAAAGGGACGGGAGATAACTCCGGCTTTTACCAGAAAAGTAGTATCCGTTATGGAGGATGATTTTGAGAGACTTCTTGAGGTCATAAAGGCGGATGTGCTGGCCCAGAGTCTGTATATGCGCGAAGAAAAATTAAGATCCATCGACAGGATGAGGGAGCAGTATCTGACCATCATGAAAGAGGGCGACTGCTGTATGCTTAAGGATCTTGCGGTGAACGGAAGGGATCTTATGGAGATCGGATTTAAGCCGGGGCCTGCTCTTGGAGATGTTCTTCAGAAGCTTCTTGAATCCGTTATAGAGGAACCTTCACTTAATGAAAGGGATATACTGCTAAAAAAAGCATCTTCCTTTCTTAAGGATTTTTCATAAAATATTTCACAAAGGGAATATATATGAATAAGCATTTTTTAGATCTGCTGAAAAATAAATCTGTGAGGGCGGTTTTCATCGCTTTTTGCGGCGCATTGATGATCCCCTCCTGTTCAGGGAGACAGTCTGCGGATCCTGCAAGCGGCGTGCAGCCCCGGGAAGAGACCGAAAGCGATACCGGTTTCATTTTATACGGTACATATGATTATGATTCGGAGGATTCTCCCGTTTTAGTAAAAAAAGATACGGAGCAGAAGACACTTACTTTTCTTAATACCGCTATCGGAAAAAGATATACTCTCGGTTATGACGGAACGACGGAATTTTACGACAAATACGGGAAAATGATATCCCTTGAACAGATAAGCGAAGGAGATATCCTGAATGTAAGATTCGTCAAAAACAAAAGACATCTGACATGTGCGGGACTTTCTTCCGATGCCTGGGTAAAACCCGGGACCGACCAGTATATCATTGACAATGTAAAAAAAGAGGTGACAATAGGGACCGATATATACAAGATATCGGATTCTGTTTTCTGTTATTCCGGCAGAGAAGAGCTGTTATATCAGGAATTGAACAGTGTGGATGTGCTGAGTTTTTCCGGAGTAGGCACAACTGTTTACAGTATCGTCGTGGATAAGGGGCATGGTTATCTGAGACTGTCCGGACAGGAGTATTTTGTGGACGGATGGATCGAGGTTGGAACCAAGTACATCCAGAAAATAACTGAAGAAATGCTGCTTACGGTTCCTGAGGGAACGTATAATATCGTGGTATCCGGCAGCGGAATGAGAGTGGACAGGAGCGTTACCATAAAGAGCGGCCTTGAGACGGTCCTTGATCTTTCGGGGATCCAGCCTGAAAAACCCAAGGAAGGCCTGGTTCTTTTTTCACTGACTCCTTCTGATGCCACGCTTTACATAGACGGAGAAAAAGCAGATACTTCCGCCGGTATCAAACTGACATACGGCCTTCACCAGCTCATGTGCTCCGCTGAAGGATATAAAACGGTTACCAGGTATCTGAGCGTGGGAGAAGAAAATGCGGGAGTCAGCATAGTTCTTGAAAAGGAAAGTGCCGCAGATACTTCGGTCCAGACCGGCCCCGATACGGGTGAAGGGGACAAAAAGGACGATACCGACGGTAAAGACGGCAAGGATAATAATGACGATAAAGACAGTAATGACAGTAAAGACGATAAGGACCAGTCACAGGCATCTGACCAGACCACTTCATCATATGATAAGGTATATATCAATGCCCCTGCAGGTGCGGAGTGCTATCTGGACGGAAATTATGCGGGAGTCGTACCCTGCTCCTTCAAAAAGGAGGCAGGATCCCATGTGATCACTCTCAGTATGAGCGGGTACAATACCAAAAGCTACACTGTCAGCGTTGATTCTTCCGCAGGAGATGTGTCATATTCCTTCGCTGATCTTGAAAAAACAACTAAATAAAACCCATATGGGGGATTTTGATAATAATCCTGAAAATACTTAAAGAAAGCCCCTCAGAACCCGTCAAAATGCCGTAAAATCCTTGACAAAAGGGGACAAACTGTTTATAAGTATTATAGTGATTTCAAAGGAAATCGCGATAAAACTGTTTTTTGTATAGGAGGAGTAATATCATGAACAAGACCGAGTTGATTGCAGCTGTTGCAGATTCTGCTGATCTTTCCAAGAAGGACGCAGAGAAGGCAGTTAAGGCTTTCACCGACGTTATCACCAAGGCTCTTAAGAAGGGCGACAAGGTTCAGCTTGTTGGTTTTGGTACTTTTGAAGTAGTTAAGAGAGCAGCAAGAGAGGGAAGAAATCCCCAGACCGGAAAAGCTATGAAGATCAAGGCTTCAAAGGCTCCCAAGTTCAAGGCAGGTAAGGCTCTTAAGGACGCTCTTAACTAATTTACGGATCGACGTAGGATTATAGAGATGAGTCTATAACAGCGCACCCGCCTGAGATTTCAGGCGGGTGCACTTTTTGACATGATAATGTATCGTGAGTTGAGATGAGACTGGACAAATATCTTAAGGTTTCAAGGATAATAAAAAGGAGAACGGTGGCCAATTCAGCCTGTGATGCGGGCAGAGTCACCATCAATGACAGACCGGCAAAGGCTTCTTCCGAGGTAAAGGAAGGGGATATTCTGTGTGTATCCTTCGGTAACAGAGAATTAAAAGTAAGAGTCACGGCAGTTAACGAAACGGTAAAGAAGGAAGAGGCCGTTTCAATGTATGAGGAATTGTGATGCGCAGGAAGGGCAGCGGACGCAAAAAACAAATGACGGCAATGGAGAAAAAGCGCAGAAGAAACGGAGTCTCCGGTTATATTCTTCTGGCCGTTATCGTTTCGCTCATCTGTCTGGTAGTTTTCATACAGATCAGGGATGTCAGGTCAAAACTTAAAGTATACGAGGAACAGGACCAGGCGCTGGATGAACAGATTGCGATCCAGCTTGAAAGAGAAGAGGAACTCAACGAGCTTGAAAAATATGTTCAGACCAAGGCCTATGCCGAAGAACAGGCGCATGAAAAGCTGGGACTTGTAAATGAAGGTGAGATCATCTTCAGGCTTGAGGGCAATTAGTGAGGTTTAAGGCAGAAAGAATCTTTGATGAATATATGGGAAGCTTCGACTGCAGCGGTAATGGAGACCGTTTTATAGTCGGAGTTTCCGGAGGGGCAGATTCAGTCTGCCTTTTGTTTTTGATGAAGGAATATTTTCCGGCTAAAAACATCCGTATCATACATGTGAACCACATGATACGCGGAGCAGAGGCGGATGAGGATGCCGGTTTTGTAGAGGATATATGTAAAAAAGAAGGTCTGTTTTTCAAAGAGGTCAAAAAAGATGTGCCTTCCTATGCAAGGGAAAACGGACTCAGCGAAGAAGAAGCAGGGAGACTAATCAGATACGGTATTTTTGAAGATGAGGCCCTTGAATGGGAGAAGGAATTAAAGGATTCCGCCGGATCCGTTCATATAGCCGTGGCACATCATCTTGAAGATGATGCGGAGACTTTCCTTTTCAATCTTTTCCGCGGGAGCGGGATAGCCGGTCTTTCCGGGATAAACGGCGGAAGAGAGAGGATAGTAAGGCCTCTTCTTAAGGCATCAAGAGAGGATATAGAAGAATACCTGAGGGGGAAGGGCCAGATTTTTAAAACCGACAGGACCAATTCGGATCTTTCCATATCCAGAAACAGGATCAGGAATGTGATCATTCCGGAAGCTTCGAAAATATGCCCGGCCTCCGCTCTTCATATCAGCCGTGCATCGGAAAAGCTTAAGGCAATATCCGATTACCTGAATATCAGAGTAAATGAAGCAGTAAAAGAAACGGTATCATTTGAAGGCTCAAGGGTCAGGATCGGAAGAAAACAGCTTGAAGGTCTTCATGATGTGATATCTTCCATGCTCATCTTAAGGGTCCTTACTGATATGACTCCCATGAAAAAAGACATCGGGGAAGTTCATGTAAACGAAGTAATGGATCTTGTGAAAGGGCCTGCCGGAAGGCATGCGGATCTTCCTTACGGCATCAAGGCAGATGTGACTCATGACTACCTGATCATAAAAGCCGAAGGTGCGGATGATATAAAGGCCCGGGAAGAGCCTCCGTCATACACCGCAGAATATATGAAGGCATATGATATGACGGATGAAGAAAAAAAAGAGATCATTAAACCATCAGGCCCTGCATGCGACTACACTAAATATTTTGATTATGATAAAATAACCATCATCGCGGGAAATGAGCATGTAGAGGAAGCTCCTTTTTTTGAGATAAGACACAGAAAAAAAGGAGATCATCTTACTGTAAAAAAGGCAGACGGGGGAATGGGTCGGAAAAGTCTCAGTGATTATCTGACAGACCTGAAGCTTTCTTCCGAAGAAAAGGACCGTCTCTGGGTCTTTGCCACAGGAAGCGAGATCTTATGGGTGGTGGGATACAGAATGTCCGAGTCGGTCAAAATAGATGAAGGAACCGTTACTATCTGCAGGATTAAAATGGAGGATACTTATGGCAAATTATCATATTGAGGAAATGCTTTCAGAAGAGGAAGTCGATCGCAGGATCCAGGAGATAGGCGATCAGATAACCAGGGATTATGCCGGCAAACAGGTTCATCTTGTATGCGTCCTGAAAGGCGGGGCCTTTTTTATGTGTGAACTTGCCAAGAGGATAAAGCTCGACACATCCCTTGATTTTATGAGCGCATCAAGCTACGGCTCCGGCACAGAATCCAGCGGCCTTATTAAGATAGTAAAAGACCTTGATGAGCCCCTTAAGGGAAAGGATGTCATTGTGGTTGAGGATATAGTGGACAGCGGCAGGACTTTAAGCTATCTGCTTAAGATGCTTAAGGAAAGGGAGCCTAAGTCACTTAAGCTCTGCACGCTTCTTGATAAGCCCAGCCGCAGGGTCACCGAGGTTGATGTTGAGTATACAGGTTTCCAAATCCCCGATGAATTCGTTGTGGGATACGGACTTGATTATGACCAGAAATACAGAAATCTCCCCTATATCGGGGTTGTAAAGTTTGATGATACGGAGGAATAAGAGTTGGAAAAAACTGCAAAAAGTCCTTTCAGGTCATATCTGTGGCTGATCTTTGTCATACTGATAGCAGTGTGGCTCCTTCAGACCCTGAAGGGAAACTCCGAAACATATTCATACGGGCAGATGAAATCAGATCTTGATGAAGGTTCGATAGTTTCGGCGAGCATCACCCCGGATGCTGCGGGTAATGCCGGATATGTAACGGTAGTGTTTAAAAACGGACTGACACAAAGAGTGTATGTCACGAATGTAAGTGATTCGGAAAAGCTTCTCAGGGATAATGGCTTAGACCCTGTCGTAAGAGACAGATCCATGGTCAACTGGGTGGTAAATATACTTCTTCCAATAGTCCTCCTTGCGGTGGTGATGGTATTTTTGCTGTCGGCCATCCTCGGACCTCCTCCTTCCCAGAGTGCAAACAGCAAGATGTTTACATTCGGAAAAAGCAGGGCCGTCATTACTAACGGTGACGGCAAGATCACTTTTGAGGATGTGGCGGGACTCAGGGAGGAAAAAGAAGATCTTTCCGAGATAGTGGACTTTCTTAAAGATCCCGCAAAATATACGAATCTCGGTGCAAGGATCCCCAAGGGAGTACTCCTAGAGGGCGCACCGGGAACAGGTAAGACCCTTCTTGCAAAGGCTGTTGCCGGAGAAGCAAAGGTACCGTTTTTATCGATCTCAGGTTCCGATTTTGTGGAGATGTTCGTGGGTGTCGGAGCTTCAAGAGTCAGAGATCTTTTTGAAGAAGCAAAAAAACATGCACCCTGCATAGTTTTCATAGATGAGATCGATGCTGTTGCAAGAAGAAGAGGAACGGGCCTCGGCGGCGGACATGATGAAAGGGAGCAGACCTTAAACCAGCTCCTTGTGGAGATGGACGGATTTACCGAAAATTCCGGGATAATAGTAATGGCTGCCACAAACAGAGTTGATATACTTGATCCCGCCATATTAAGGCCGGGAAGATTCGACAGAAAGATCACGGTACAAAGACCGGATGTAGGCGGCCGTGAGGAGATACTTAAGGTACATTCAAGAAACAAGAAGCTGTCGGAGGACGTGGATCTTGAGAAGATAGCAAGAACAACCGCGGGATTTACGGGTGCGGATCTTGAAAATCTTCTGAATGAAGCGGCCATCGGTGCAGCAAAAGGCAATCACCCTTTCATATCCATGGAACAGGTCAATAATGCCTTTATCAAGACGGGAATAGGTACTGAGAAAAAGAGCCGTATCATATCCGAAAAGGAAAAGAAGATCACCGCATATCACGAAACCGGTCACGCGATACTCTTCCACGTGCTTCCGGATGTTGGCCCTGTTTATACGGTTTCCATCATCCCCACGGGAGTGGGAGCTGGGGGCTATACCATGCCTCTGCCTGAAAAAGATGAGATGTATCTTACCAAGGGAAAGATGCTTCAGGATATTATGGTTTCCTTAGGAGGAAGGATTGCCGAGGAGATCATTTTCGGAGATATCACCACCGGAGCAAGTGCTGATATCAAGCAGGCTACAAAAGTTGCGCGCAGCATGGTCACCAGATACGGCATGAGCGAAAATGTTGGTGTTGTATGTTATGACGACGATGAAGACGAGGTATTCATCGGAAAAGATCTTGCGCATGCCAAAGCCCACAGCGAAGAGATCTCCGGACAGATCGACCGGGAGGTAAGAGCTATAATAGATGATTGCTATGCCAAGGCAAAGGAGATCATTCTCCAGCATGAGGATATCCTTCATAAATGCGCCGCGCTCCTTCTTGAGAAGGAAAAGATCGGAAGAGAAGAGTTTGAAGCTCTTTTCAGTGAGGGATGATTGTGAAAGATGCACAAAAGACGGTCGTGTCTATCGTGAAATTTGTGAAAGATTGGTATAGTGCATTTTCAGGGAGGGTGCTAACATATGGTTGTACCCCCAATACATTTTGTTTTGGAAATACCCCAAGAGATAGATTCTCTGGAGAGAAGGCAGCTTCCCCGGCTGCCTTTTTTCTTTTGCTTGTACTGACAGACAAAATAAGATACAATATCTTGTGGTCTATGCAAGGTACCGGAGGTTTTGTATGCATTTAAATCTGGAGCACAGTAAGAAAGTGCTGGCTGATCAGCAATACATTCTGACCATGAGACCTGTATTCAATATCAGGGCTCTTTATTCCGATACCACATCTAATTATCTTATTCCCGAAGAACCAAATCCCGGAGATATTGCAGCCATCCGTTTCAGGACGGCAAAAAACAATGTGGATTCTGTTTTTCTGATCATTGACGGTGTCCGTAAGAAAATGTCCAAGGTCTTTACAGAGAGGCATTTTGACTATTACGAGATCCGGATAGAAGTTCCCGAAACAAAGATGTCTTATTATTTCGAAGCTTCATCAGGTCCCATGAAAGTGTATTTTGATTCAAGAGGCGTAGCTCCGGAGCACTGTGAATACTATGATTTTGTTGTATTTCCCGGATTCTCCACTCCCGGGTGGAGTAAGGGTGCTGTCATGTATCAGATATACGTGGACAGATTCTGCAACGGGGACAGGACCAATGATGTTGTGGACAACGAATATGCCTATATTGGCAAATGCGTGCACAGGGTAGAAAACTGGGACGAAGTACCTTCACAGCTTGATGTAAGAAATTTTTACGGAGGAGATCTGCAGGGCGTCCTTGATAAGATGGATTATCTTAAGAGTCTCGGAGTAGAGGTGATTTATTTTAATCCGCTTTTCGTATCTCCCTCCAATCATAAATATGACATTCAGGACTATGACCATATAGATCCGCATTTTGGCAGGATAGTTGATGACGGCGGGGAAGCCCTTAAAGATGGTGATAACGAGAATGCCCATGCGACAAAATATATTAAGAGAGTTGCATCAAGGATCAATCTTACGGCCAGTGATGAGCTTTTTGCCAAAGTGGTAAAAGAGGCACATGAGCGCGGAATGAAGGTCATACTGGACGGAGTCTTCAATCACTGCGGATCCTTCAATAAGTGGATGGACAGGGAACGTATTTACGAAAATGCTCCGGGTTATGAGAAGGGGGCATACGTAAGCCAGTCAAGCCCTTACAGAAATTATTTTTCTTTCAACGATGAGAACGGATGGCCTTATAACGGCGCATATGACGGATGGTGGGGATATGACACTCTTCCGAAGCTTAATTACGAGGGTTCGGAGGAACTTGTTGACTATGTGCTGAAGATAGCCGCCAAATGGGTTTCCGAGCCTTTTTGCGCCGACGGATGGAGACTGGATGTTGCCGCAGATCTTGGGCATTCACCTGAATACAACCATAAGTTCTGGAAAAAATTCCGCAAGGCAGTCAAGGATGCGAACCCCGATGCCCTTATCCTTGCGGAGCATTACGGGGACAAGAAGGCATGGCTTCAGGGTGATGAATGGGATTCCGTAATGAACTATGATGCATTTATGGAGCCCGTGACCTGGTTTCTTACAGGTATGGAAAAACATTCCGATGATTTCAGGGAAGATCTTTTGGGAAATGCGGATGCCTTTTGCGGCGCAATGAAGCATCACGGAGCCACATTCGCAACTCCCAGCATGCAGTCGGCCATGAACGAACTGTCTAACCACGATCATTCGAGATTTTTGACAAGAACTAACCATATGGTCGGAAGAACGGGAACCCTGGGTCCTGCCGCCGCGGAGGAAAATATAGACAAGGCAGTCTTCAGGGAAGCTGTTGTTTTGCAGATGACCTGGATGGGTGCCCCCACCATATATTACGGGGATGAAGCCGGTGTGTGCGGTTTTACCGATCCCGATAACAGACGTACATATCCCTGGGGACATGAAGACCGGGATCTTATCAGTTTTCACAGGGATCTTATCGCTTTAAGAAACCGTCATCCCGTTTTTAAGACAGGTTCCATAAAGATCGTCGATACGGATTATAATTTCCTGGCTTACGGAAGATTTGACCGTAATGAACAATATCTGATCATAATAAACAATAATGCCGGGGAGATCTCCAAAAAACTCACGGCTTGGGAGATAGGGACTACGAGATCAGGCGTAATGAGGACGGTTTTTTCAACAGGAAGCGAAGGGTATGCGCTTACCGGAAAGGAGTATACTTTATCGGGAGGCATACTGGATATAACACTTCCTCCAAAGTCGGGTACGATTCTTGCTTTTTATAACCCTGTGTGATAAACTTTCACAATGCGGATTTAATAGATTTCCGAAATCAGAGGAAACAGATCCTCGCAGGCGGGTATGGCGAAATAGGTAGACGCAAGGGACTTAAAATCCCTCGGGGGCGACTCCGTGCCGGTTCGAGTCCGGCTACCCGCATTTATTTACAAAAGCCCGGATTTAGAGATCCCTTTTGGGAATGACAGAGGATAATATGGTACTTCGTAAATATATGAAAAAAAACCTGTGTGTGGCACTTGCGGCATTTACCGTTCTGGCTGCATGCGGCAGGCCCGATGATTTCAAGCCTTCCGAGATAGAATCCGATCCCATTGGAACCGAGGTAGTAGAAAAACCCACAGATGGAGAAAGCAACAACGATCCCGGTCTTATGGCCATCGGAGAAAGATATGAAAAAGACGGAAAGATAGAGAGCTATCTTACCGGAGAGTGGATCGATAAGGACATAGCGACCCGCAGACCTTTGGCCGTAATGATCCCCAACAACAGGAATGCTCTTCCCCAGTATGGCATATCATGCGCTGACGTGGTATATGAAGCACCCATGGAGAAATGTGCATGCACAAGACTTATGGGTATTTTCCAGAATTACGGAGATCTTGAGTATATCGAGCCCGTAAGAAGCAGCAGGCAGTATTTCCTCATGGAATCCCTTTGTTATGATGCAATCTATTGTAACTGGGGACTTGCCGTTCCCTATGTAGGTCCGCTCATCAACAGCGATCTTGTAGATAACGTAAGTGCTTCCGTACAGGGAATCGATGTGGGAGCCGATGAAGCGTATGCCAGGGATAAGGAAAGACAGAATCAGGGTTATTCACTGGAATACACCGGATACCTGACACTTGAGGGATATGAAGCCGCAGTTGACAGGCTGGGATATGATACGAAGTATCCCACGAAAAACTATACTTACCCTCTTCAGTTTGCAACCGATGCCCATAAGGCGGAATATGAAGGATACCCCTCCTCTTCAAAGATCTATCCCGGAGGAAACAAAAACCAGAGCGGAGCAAACGGATACAGCGAGCTTAATCCTTATTTTGAATATAATGAAGAAGATGGCCTGTACTACAGATTCCAGAACGACAAGCCTCACATGGATGAGTACAACGGAAAGCAGGTTGCTGTGACAAATCTGATCGTCCAGTTCGTTGACGGAAAGGTCCTTGATGACAGCGGATATATGAGTTTTGATATCTGCGGTACCGGAGAAGGTGTTCTGTTTACAAACGGAAAGGCTGTTGAGATCACATGGGTGAAGAGCTATCCCGTAGACTCGGATCTAAATTATACGGAAGGCGTATATGAGCAGACCAAGTATTACGAAAAGTCCACCGGCGATGAGCTGATCCTGAATAAGGGAAAGACCTGGGTATGTCTTGTATGGGATAAATACAAGGAATCCACATCATACTGAAAAGAAAAGATACTGATAACGAAAAGAGGACCGTCAGGTCCTCTTTTTTGTGCGCGCTTTTTTGTCCTAAATGATCGTCTGTCTAAAGTATCATAATGTGAAAAGGATCATAATATGAAAAGAATCGTCAGGTGGAAAGAAGGATCCTGTCATTATCAAGATCTTCGCCGACTTTCTTTTTGAACTTGTCTATAAGGTCTGATGTTGACAGGGAGTCTCTTTCTTTTCCGCTTACGTCCAGCACGATATTTCCGTCATTCATCAGAAGCGTACGGTTTCCTATGGTCAGGGCCTGTTTCATGTTATGGGTTATCATCAGGCAGGTGATATTTCCCTCGGATACTATCTTTTTCGTAAGTTCGATGACTTTTTCCGCAGTGCCTGGGTCTAAAGCCGCCGTATGCTCATCAAGAAGCAGGAGCTTGGGAGTTACAATGGTTGCCATTAAAAGCGTAAGAGCCTGTCTCTGGCCTCCCGAGAGAAGACCCACGGGATCTCTCATCCTGTCTTCAAGTCCCATCCCCAAAAGGGACAGCTTTTCACGGAAGTTTTTCTTATCCCTTGATGATATCCTGCTGAAGGGTGATGTGCCCTCCGAGGATCTGAGATATGCAAGGGCAATGTTTTCTTCTATGGACATGGAGGGTGCGGTACCTTTTAAAGGATCCTGGAACATCCTGCCTATTATACGGCTCCTTTTGTGCTCCTCAAGGAAGGTGATGTCCTGTCCTCCCAGGAAAATATATCCTTCATCTACATAGAAAGATCCTGCAACGGCATTAAAGAGAGTGGACTTTCCGGCTCCGTTTGATCCGATGATGGTGATGAAATCGCCGTCCTTAACGCTTAAGGAAAGGTCTGATAATGCTTTCTTTTCGTTTACCGTACCCGGAGAGAAGGTTTTGCTGATGTTTTTTATCTCAAGCATTTTTATCTTCCTCCTTAGCAGCGAGTTTATTTGTTGCGAGTCTTTTTTTCCGCAGGAAAGATGTCTGCTCCTTAATGGTGGGGAAAGCTATGGCAAAGGCTACAACAAGTGCGGTGATAAGCTTAAGCCCCTGTATGGGAACTACCTTTGTATAAAGCACTACGGCATAGATGACTCTGTAAATGATGGAACCTGTTATTGCTGCGATCGCGCCTTTTCGTATGGATCTTTTACCAAGAACCGTCTCTCCTATGATGAGACATGCAAGTGCAATGACCACAATACCGGTTCCGCTGTTGATGTCTACGGTATTCTGATACTGGCCCACCATTGCTCCCGAAAGAGCTGTGAGGGCGTTTGCTATGCAGAGGGCAACGGTTGTGGTGAATCTGGGATTTACGGATGAAGCTCTTACCATATCGGGATTATCACCGGTAGCTCTTATGGAAAGCCCGAGTCTTGTGGACAGGAACCAGACCAGAAGGAGCGATGCGAAAAGAGTGATGATAAGAACCAAAACTATATCAGAAAATGATCCGAAGATACCCGTTTTTCTGAAGAGGGTAAAGATCGTTTCCGTCTTAAGGAGATTTACATTTGAACTCCATCCCATGACCATGAGATTGACGGTGTACAGTCCGAAGTTAGTGATGATACCTGCAAGGATCGAAGGGACACCGAACCTTGTCTGAAGCATTGCGGTGACAAAGCCCGCCAGAGCACCGGAGACCATTGCAACAGGTACTCCCAAAAATGGATGCGATGCAGCCGCCCATGTGACGGAAACCGCGGCTCCAAGTACAAAACATCCGTCAGTGGTAAGATCCGCGATATTGAGTATTCTGAAACTTAAAAAAAGTGCAAGAGGAACGGGAGCATATAAAAAACCCAGTTCCAGAGCTGTTTTTATTATGTAGAGCAATACAAACCTCCATCAGGCGCATAGCGCATTATACAGTAAAAAATATCCGGCATTTTCACATAAGTAAAATGCCGGATATATTATATAACAAAATCAATAATTATTCAGCAGAAGTGGTAACTTCTACAATTTCACCGTAAGCTGAAAATCCGCTGTAATCAAGGTTAAGTGCTGAAGCAGTCTCGGTATTTACAGTAACGATACCGCCCTCCATGGTATAGTAATCATTCATGTCTGCCATTCCTGAGGTAACTGCCTGATAAGCAAGGTCTGCGGTTTTCTTTCCAAGCTCGGTATAATTTACACCGCATGTTGCAAACGCACCGTTTCTTACAAATGAATCGGCTCCGGCATAGTGAGGGATGCCTGCTGCTGCAAGATCTTCATAAATGGCGAGCTCTGCTGCCATGATGACATTGTCAGTGGGAGTGAAGATTGCATCCACACCCTCTGCAATAAGAGAAGAAGCTGCCGCAACGACTTCATCGTTGGTTGCTGCTGTCTGCTCTGAGTAGGCAATTCCCTTAGAATCAAGGATCTCTTTTGCCTGTGCAATGGGAAGTGCTGAGTTGGTCTCTGAAAGGGAATAAAGAAGACCAACCTTTTTGATGGAAGGATTAGCTGTAAACATCATCTCCATAACGGTCTTTGTGTCAAGCATGTCGCTTGTTCCTGTTACATTGTCGAATCCGGTAAGGCCTGCGCCCTCGGGATCTGAAATAGCCGCATATACAACAGGGGTCTTGGAAGACTCGGCGCTTGTTGCGGCAACCTGTGCAGCCATTGTTGCTATGGGAATGATAACACTGCATCCGTCAGCTACTGCCTGATCGGAGATCTGCTTTAATGTGCTCTGATCGTTCTGGCCGGAGTATACTTCATAAGTAATGGTTACTCCCTTTTCTGCAGCGATGCTGTCAAGCTCTGCGGTGATCGCATTTGCTATCTCATCGAGAGAAGCATGATCCAGCTGTTTGATGACAGCGACCTTGATGGTGCCGTTGTCTGCGCTCTTTCCGCATCCTGTAACGGAGAAGATCATAAAAGCAGCCATCATCATACAAAGTGCTTTTTTGAATACATTTTTTTTCATAATTGCTCCCTATTTCCTTTCTGCCTTTGGGGCACTCCTCAAAGTGTTTATAATTATTCATAAACACTGATTAAAGATAATACATCCAAGAGGTCTGTTCGTCAATTATTATCTTGCGGGGTTATGATTATAGATATACAATGAAATCTGTGTATATACACAAAAAGTTTCAGATATGAAATAAAATACATAGACCGATCTGAAAAAAGATCGGACCGGAGGAAGTATGAGACAGGAAACAAAGTGTATCCAGGCAGGATATGAACCTAAAAACGGCGAATCCAGAATGATCCCCATAATCCAGAGCACCACATTTAAATATGATACCAGTGAGGATATGGGAAAGCTGTTTGATCTTGAGGCCAGCGGTTATTTTTACACAAGGCTTCAGAATCCGACCAATGATCTTGTTGCAGCCAAGATTGCCGCATTAGAGGGCGGAACAGCTGCAATGCTCACAAGCTCCGGTCAGGCTGCCAATATGTTTGCGGTGTTCAATATTGCAAATTGCGGAGACCATATCATTTCATCATCATCGATATATGGCGGAACCTTCAATCTTTTTAATGTGACCATGAGGAAGATGGGTATTGATTTTACCTTCATTTCTCCCGATGCTTCGGAAGAAGAGATTCAGGCAGCGTTTAAGCCAAACACCAAGGCAATCTTCGGTGAGACTATAGCAAATCCCGCACTTACGGTGTTTGATTTTGAAAAATTTGCAGGGGTAGCCCACAAAAACGGTGTTCCCCTTATTGTTGACAATACCTTTGCAACTCCAATCAATTGCAGACCTTTTGAGTGGGGTGCAGATATAGTCACACATTCGACCACTAAGTACATGGACGGTCATGATGTGGCTGTGGGCGGATGCATCGTTGATTCCGGAAAATTTGACTGGATGGCACATGCTGACAAGTTCCCGGGACTGTGCACCCCGGATGAGAGCTACCACGGTATAACTTATGCGGAGAGATTCGGAAAAGAGGGAGCTTTTATCACCAAGGCGACTGCGCAGCTTATGAGAGATATGGGTGCGATCCAGTCTCCCCAGAACGCATTTTACCTGAATATGGGACTTGAATCCCTTGCGGTCAGAATGCCAAGACACTGTGAGAATGCTTTAAAAGCAGCCCGCTTTCTTAAGTCCAGCGATAAGGTTTCATGGATCACTTATCCGGGACTTGAGGGAGACAAGTACTACGAACTTGCAAAAAAATATATGCCTTCCGGAACCTGCGGCGTCATTTCTTTCGGAATAGAAGGAGGAAGGACTGCAGCCGAGAGCTTTATGAAGAAATTAAAGGTTGCGATGATCGCAACACATGTAGCTGATGCACACACATGTGTCCTTCACCCGGCATCTTCAACACACAGACAGCTTTCGGATGAGGAGCTCATTGCAGCAGGCGTAGGCCCCGATCTTATAAGATTAAGCGTCGGTCTCGAGAATGCGGACGATATCATTGAAGATCTTAAACAGGCACTCGGATAACTGAGAAAACGGAGACTGTATGGAGAGCGTTCAGGAAATAAAAAACCGGATACTTAAGGAATTTGCCGATAAATACGGTTCATCTGAGGGAGCCCGTGTCTTTTTTGCCCCCGGAAGAGTCAATCTCATAGGGGAACATACCGATTATAACGGAGGACATGTTTTCCCCTGTGCTCTTACCATCGGCACTTACGGGGCGGTAAAAAAGAGGGATGACAGAAGGCTCAGATTCTATTCAATGAATTTTGAGGACAAAGGAGTCATCGAATCATCCTTGGATGATATAAAACCTCTTCATGAGAATGAGTGGACGGCATATCCAAAGGGAATGATATGGACCTTCGGAGAAAAGGGATACAGGATAGAGACGGGATTTGACCTTGTTCTTTACGGAAATATCCCAAACGGATCGGGCCTTAGTTCGTCGGCATCGGTTGAGGTTTTAACCGGAGTGATCCTCAGGGAACTTTACGGGTTTTCCGGTATCACCAATCAGGATATCGCACTTTTCGGACAGTATTCCGAGAATAAATACAACGGCGTTAACTGCGGGATCATGGACCAGTTTGCCATTGCAATGGGAAAAAAGGACAGCGCCATCTTCCTTGATACCGCAACCCTCCAGTATGAATATGCTCCCATAAAGCTTCACGGAGCATCTTTAGTGATAGTCTGCTCCAACAAAAAAAGAGGACTCGGGGACTCCAAATACAATGAAAGAAGAAGCGAGTGCGAAAAGGCTCTAAGTGAGATCCAAAAACTTGTTGATGTAAAGAGCCTTGGCGAACTTGACGAGCCTACTTTTGAAAAGGTAAAGACTCTTATAAGGGATGATGCGGGATGTAAGAGAGCGCGCCATGCCGTGTATGAAAACAGAAGGACAATAAGCGCGGTTGAAGCTCTTAAAAAAGGTGATATCGCCACATTCGGACAGCTTATGAATGCCTCCCATGAATCCCTGAGGGATGATTATGAAGTCACGGGGCCTGAACTTGATACACTCTTTGACGAAGCAAGAAAGATCCCCGGAGTCATCGGTTCAAGGATGACCGGAGCGGGGTTTGGCGGATGTACGGTGAATATAGTCAAGGATGATAATGTTGATGAATTTATAGAAAAAGTCGGAAAAGCATACCTTGAAAAAATAGGATATGCCGCTGATTTTTATGTGGTAAGTATCGGGGACGGCCCCTGTGAAGTATAGGTAGTATCAGTTTTCATCAAGATATCGTAAAATAACGGACCTGCTTGTTGCATTAAGAGTTTCGGCAACTTCTCTGAGCCCGGATATCTTTTCGGGAGTATTGTTTTCTTTGTAATAAGCAGCCAGCCTTTTGTAAACACTGGTTACGTCTGCGTGTATGCGGACCTGCTCTTCAAGTATGGGAACGGCTTCTTTTGCATAACCGTTTTCCCAGAGGATATCGGCCCATTTTTCGTAGGTCTGCACCAAAAGGGTGAACCTGTCATCATAGGAAGTAAGAACCGGGAGATTAGCGACTCCGTAGCGAAGCTTAAGATCGGTGTTTGTTATGCCTGTCAGGTTAACGATCTTTTCCTTTTTAAGCTCTTCGATGATGCGTCTGCAGTCTGCAATCTCTTCATTTTCCGGCATCAGATCCATAGGGAAGGCACTTGTGTCCGGAGTTATGTATATAAGATCATCGAGAGGCTTCTTCCTTGTTTCATTAGCCTTTCGTTCTTTTTCCCAGAAGGCAGCCCGGGAGGATTCGTCAATATTTCGGTTTCTTCTTATGGCATGTCTGATGACTAAGATGAGTATTATGAAACTTGCAAAGAAAGGGTACTTCATACTATAATACTTCCCAAAATACGATTAAGAGGGCATTTGCACCATGATGAATTTTCACAGCCGTAAAACAAAAAAGATCTTTGCAGCCGTAATTGTGATCATACTTGCGATAGCAATGCTTGTTCCGATTATAGCATCAGCCCTTGTCTGATTCAATTGTCAGAGGCGCCGGAGAATAAATCTATGAACGAAAAAAATGGCGCGGATTCAGGCTGCGCCTTGTTTTTTATTATGACAAAGGGCTATGCCGGATCCTATGGAGCGGCCCTAAAATGCATGGAAAGAAAGACATGCCCCGACGGTTTCAGGGAAGATATCTGGATCAGACTTAAGGCATGGGCTGAGCGGATCCTTGATACATATGATGATTCCCACATGGCAGGAAGCATCCATGAAGCCTTATGGGAAATAGGAAAAGAAGGTTTTGGCTTTAAAGTAAATCTTAGGGATATACCTGTTGAACAGGAAGCTGTCGAGATAGCGGAAGCCCTGGATCTTAATATATACGATCTGGCCTCTTCGGATTTTGAAGCCGCCGTTTTCGGACCGGATATTCCGGAAGGGTATTCGATCATAGGATATGCAAAAAAAGGCCGCGACAAGCTGCTCATAAACGGGGATGAGGTCTCGTATCTGAACAGGCCGCCATCGCAGACCTGATGATAAACAGTGACAAAAAGGAGATCATGTCATATGGAGTTTAGAGAAGAATTACTCAGGATCATTGAAAAGAACAGCCGTATAGACACAAAGGAACTGGCGGTCATCATGGGTGTTACTGAAGAGTCCGTCATAGAGGAATTAAAAGCTCTTGAGGAAGAAGGAACCATCTGCGGTTATCATACGATGATAAACTGGGATAACCTTTCAACCGAAAAGGTCACGGCTCTTATTGAGGTCAAGGTCACTCCCCAGAGAGGACAGGGCTTTGACAACATTGCAGAGCGTATTTACAAATACCCCGAAGTCGAGAGTGTTTACCTTATGGCAGGAACCTATGACCTGATGGTAATCCTGGAAGGAAAGACGATCAGAGAGGTTTCCGGATTCGTTGCCGAAAAGCTTTCGGCACTTGATACCGTAACCGCAACGGCAACTCATTTTATTCTTAAGAAGTACAAGGACCACGGAACCATCCTTGCAAGAAAAGAAGAAGATTCAAGGGAGATTATCACACCATGAGAGATCCTCTTGCACAAAAAGTAGTAGATATAAAGCCTTCGGGCATAAGAAAATTTTTTGACATAGTAAGTGAGATGAAGGACGCTATCTCGCTGGGTGTGGGTGAACCGGATTTCGACACTCCCTGGCATATAAGGGATGAGGGAATCTACGCCCTTGAAAAAGGCAAGACCTTTTACACATCCAATGCCGGACTTAAAGAACTCAGGGTGGAGATAGGAAATTACCTCAAAAGATCCCAGGGCGTTGACTATGATCCCCTTAAGGAAATGCTGATAACCGTCGGCGGATCCGAAGGCATAGACATGGCACTCCGCGCAATGTGTGACCCCGGGGATGAGGTTTTGATACCCCAGCCCTGCTACGTCTCATATGAGCCCTGCACCATCCTTACCGGAGCAAAGCCGGTTATCATCGACCTTAAGCCGGAAAATGAATTCAGACTTACGGCAGCTGAGATCGAGGATGCGGTCACGGATAAGACCAAGATCCTGATCCTTCCCTTCCCTAACAATCCCACCGGTGCCATTATGGAAAAAAGCGATCTTGAGGCTGTTTCAGAGGTTGTATTAAAGCATGATCTGTATGTGATATCCGATGAGATATATGCAGAGCTTACATATAAGGGAAAACACGTATCCATCACGACCATTCCGGGAATGAAGGAAAGAACCATCCTCATAAACGGTTTTTCCAAGGCATATGCCATGACAGGATGGAGACTCGGATATGCCTGCGGTCCGGAAAACATAATCGCACAGATGACCAAGATCCATCAGTTTGCAATAATGTGTGCACCCACCACCAGCCAGTATGCGGCGGTTGAGGCAGTTAAAAACGGTGATGAAGACATAGCAAAAATGAGGGAGAGCTATAACCAGAGAAGAAGATTCCTTTTGAATGCATTTAAAGAGATGGGAATTGAATGCTTTGAGCCCTTCGGTGCATTTTATGTTTTCCCCTGCATAAAAGAATTCGGAATGACAAGCGAAGAATTTGCCACAAGGTTTTTGCAGGAAGAAAAAGTCGCCGCGGTACCGGGTACGGCTTTTGGAGACAGCGGTGAAGGATATCTCAGAATATCCTATGCTTATTCCCTTGAAAGACTGAAGGAAGCAATGACAAGGTTTGACAGGTTTGTAAAAAAACTCCGCGGGGAGAAAAAAGCCTGAACATGGCAAGACTCAGATCCAAGGGCGCAACGATGGATCTCGTGCGCAGACACAATATCACAGCCAGAAAAAAATTCGGGCAGAATTTCCTGACAGACGACAGTGTTCTCGATAAGATAGTTGAGGCAGCAGGCGTATGTGACAAGGACCATGTGATCGAAATAGGTCCGGGTCCCGGAGCACTTACAGAAAGGCTTGCAGAACATGCCGGTTTTGTCACTGCGATAGAGATCGATCCTCAGATGATCCCCGCTCTTGAAGAGATACTTGGGGATAAGGACAATGTCCGGGTAATATGCGCTGACGTCTTAAAGACGGATATGGGAGCCATTGCGGAAAAGATCCCTGATAAAGATCTCAAGGTCGTTGCAAACCTCCCGTATTACATCACCACACCCATAGTAACGGGTCTTTTGGAAAGCGGCATAAGATACAAAAGCATCACCGTAATGGTCCAGACGGAGGTTGCCGCCAGGATGCAGACAGGTCCCGGTTCGAAAGATTACGGAGCCCTTTCCCTTGCAGTACAGTACTATTCAAAGCCTGAGATCGTAACGGATGTACCGCCGGAAGCATTTATTCCCAGACCCGGAGTGGGAAGCAGCGTGATCAGACTAGATCTGTATGACAAGCCGCCGGTATCCGTATCGGACGAAGCATTAATGTTCCGGATAATAAAAGCATCCTTCATGCAAAGGCGCAAGACACTCCAGAATGCACTGAAAAACAATCCGGATGTGAGGATCCCGGCTGAAAAAACCTCTGCAGCCCTTCAGCAGATGGGGGCGGATCCCATGATAAGGGGCGAAGCCCTGACACTTGAACAGTTTGCACAATTTACCGATCTCATAAAAGGATAAACAAGGCCACCCGTAAGGGTGGCTTTATTTGTGGTTTTCCACATTTTTTCCGGATCATGACCACAATATCTTTTATTTTTGACTTCCCGAATGTGGAAAAATCAATATTTAGTACTTTTTTCACAAAAAATAACCAAAAAATGAGCCTGATTTATAGACAATGTTTTACTAATTATGGTATACTTTCGAAGATTGGATAAATATATGTTGTGGTTTTTCTTATTTTCCAGGGAGAATGACAGTGGATAAGTACGAATACAAGGTAAAACTACAGGAAATATACAAACTTATAGATGAAAAAGAGTATTTTGATGCGGTAGCCATAGCGGATACCATCGACTGGCACAAAAAACCCGTTGAGACTCTTGTTCGTATAGGCGATCTTTACAGGAAGGTAATGAGGTACGATGATGCCATCGAACTTCTTAAGCTCGCTTATGACAAAAGTCCCGAGAATAAGAATATCTGCTACTATCTGTGCAAGCTCTACATCAAAAAGAAGTACATTGTCCAGGCTGTTTACGCATTTAACGAATTCGAAAGGATCGCAAGAGAAAACGATCCCAGAGTCTGCAAACTCAAATACATGAGGGATGAGATGCTGGGTGTTGAGATCGAGCAGAAGATAGTCACCCTTGAAACCCTCAAGAATATCGAATATACGGAAAAATGGGCTTACACCCTTGCATATATGTATTACAAGGCAGGCCGTGAGGCTGACTGTATAAGGGAATGCGACGAGCTCATTGCATATTTTGGCGACGGCAAATATGTTTATGCCGCAATGCGTCTTAAGAAAGAATATACCGATCTTTCCGCAGAACAGCAGAAGATATTTGACAAGTGGAAAGAGGACAGACCCGGTGATGCAGATTCCGGGACAGCCCGTATCGATGAGCCCACAAAGGAGATCCCGGGTCAGGAGATATCCTACAGCCTGCCTGAAGAGGGCGGTACCAGGATAATAACCGATGATGAGATCAGAAAGATAAATGAAACTGCAGGCGCTCCGGATCAGACAGTTGTCTATGATCCTGCCCAGGTTCAGATGGCGCTTGAAACCACCAATCTTTCCGATGAGACCAGAGTGTTCAAGGGTATCAACATTCCCGAGGAGCCCGAGATCCGCATCAAGCCCGTGGATGTAGGCAAATACAACACAATTGATCTTCAGAAGGCGCTTGCTTCCGAGGTAAGAAAGGTTGTCGATAATGAGTCGGACCTGTCGGAAAAGGATGTTACAAGGGCTCTTATGGCACCCATGATCGATCCGGACACAGGCGGACTTGATAATCCCGAGTTTGCCGAAGCAAAGGATGAAGAATACGATTACGATACCTCAAGGATGAATGAGGACAGATCCGCCGAAGAAAAATCCGGCGAAGATGAATCTTCAGAAGAAATCGCGGAGACCGAGGTTTTCTTTGATGATGAAGAAGCCACAGCACCTTCCGAAGAAAAGTCATCAGAAAGCGACTATCCTCTTTTCAGCGCTGAGAATGTGGAACCCGATACAGATGACCGCATAGTTACCGAATCCGAGGGAATAAATACATATTATCCCAAGGATATGTCAAAGTACGGAAAGCTTACAGACACACAGGCGGTCAGAGTCAAGGAAGCATCAATGGAACATCCCCCCGAAGAGATAGCATCTTCTCTTTCACAGGGTGATGACGGACAGATCAGGCTGGTACTTCCCGACGATACGGAGATCATAAGACAGATAACCGGCCAGATGAACATTTCCCAGGTCCTTGAGGAGTGGGAAAGAAAGCAGGCCGATCTTGAAAACCAGCTCCAGCAGGAGTTTCACGACCAGGTTAAGGTTCAGACCGGTGAACTTTTTGACCACTTCGAGACAGAGATCCTCAATTCCCTTCTTGAAGTACTTGAGAGAGAGTCTGATGAGGAAGAGGAAGCAAACAGGACGGTTTACGAAGGAAGCATTTCGGAGTTCGATGAGCTTCCCGATGAAGCAAGGCTTGAAACCGGACTTATCCCCGTAACCCAGATCTCGGAGATCACTGAAAAAGAAAGCGGAGAAGAGGCTGCGATCCAGCGTATCCGTGAGAACCAGGAAAAGATAAGACTCGTTGGTGAAGATGATTCCGTAAGAGATCTTACCAGGGAAGAAAAAGAACTTTTCGGACCTTATATCCAGAGCAGGGCGGCAAAACGCCAGCTGGCTGTTTTACTTGATTCCCTCAGCATGGCTTCGTATACGGGGAATGCCATTCTTGCGGGTGACGACGGAATAGATGTGGAGAACCTTGCGGTAAGGATCCTGAAGGAAGTCAGAAACAGCGATCATAACCTCTTCGGAAAAGTGGCAAGGATCAAAGGTGAATCCTTAAACGGCAAGAGCATAGAAGCCACCATGAACGTCCTTGAAGGCGGCGGACTTATAATAAGCGATATTGCCCAGATAACTGACGAGACAGCGGATAAGCTTGAAGATGCGCTGATGAGAGAAGGCCTGGGAATAATCGTGATCATTGCTGACAGGAAGAGAAATGTTGAGAAGTTCATAGAAGCTCATCCCACTCTCTGCGAAATGTTTACCGCATATATGGAGGTCAAGGCTCTTTCCGAGAAAAAACTGGTTGCCTTTGCAAAGAAGTATGCCCGTGAAAGAGAATATGTGATAAACGAAATGGGAGAACTTGCACTTCACACCCAGATCAGCATGAGACAGTCCAACGACCATGCAGTTACAGTCATGGAAGTTAAAAAGATAGTCGATGATGCGATAGCACATGTTGAAAAGATTAATGCCGCGCATTTCTTTGATATTCTTCTCGGAAAGCGTTATGATATTGAAGATATGATAATCCTTGGCGAAAGAGATTTTGCCTGATACTGTGGAGGGTATAAATGGCATCGGAAAAAAAGACAACTGCTAAGATGACTTCTAAAACAATAAAAAATACCAATGCAAAAGAAGCCGCTAAGGATAAGACCAAAGCGGCTTCAAACGCATCAAAGAAAACTTCCGTACCTGCTGCCAGAAAGCCTGCGGTAAAAAAGACCGCGGCAAAACCTGCTGGTACAAAGAAAGCAGCACCTAAAAAGAGTGCAGTTCAGACACCCGAAGAAGTATTCATCTCACAGGATGATATGTACCTGTTCGGACAGGGCACACATTATGACATTTATAAAAAACTCGGCGCACACCCTTCCGTAAAGGACGGAAAAAAAGGATTTTACTTTGCCGTATGGGCTCCCAATGCACTTTCGGTTCACGTCATAGGATCCTGGAATAACTGGAACGAAGCTGAAGGAGAAATGACAAAACTCGGACCTGTGGGAATCTGGGAAGTCTTCATCGAAGGCATAGGAGAGGGAGAGATGTACAAATTCCTGATCTATGCTGATGACGGCAGCAAGCTTTATAAGGCCGATCCTTATGCAAACCGTGCAGAGTTCAGACCCGGAACAGCATCCGTGACTGCCGACCTTTCCACTTTCAAATGGACCGATGACAAGTGGGAGAGTGAAAGGGATAAAAAAGACTGGTACAAAGAACCCGTGGCTATTTATGAATGCCATATAGGATCATTCATGAAGCACCCTGACGGAACCGAGGACGGATTCTATAATTACCGTGAGTTTGCAACGAGGATCGTCGAGTATCTAAAGGAAATGAAATATACCCATATCGAACTGATGGGTATCGCAGAACACCCCTTTGACGGTTCATGGGGATATCAGGTAACAGGATATTACGCACCCACGGCGCGTTACGGAACACCCCAGGATTTCATGTATCTTGTAAATGAGCTCCACAAAGCGGGAGTGGGAGTTATCCTTGACTGGGTGCCTGCACATTTTGCAACCGATGCCCACGGTCTCGGAAAATTTGACGGACACTGTATTTACGAAGATCCCGATCCAAGAAGAGGAGAGCATCCAGACTGGGGTACCAAGATCTTTAATCTTGCAAAACCGGAAGTAAAGAACTTCCTTATTGCCAACGTACTGTTCTGGCTCAGGGAATTCCATGTGGACGGGATCAGGGTTGATGCGGTAGCGTCAATGCTTTATCTTGATTACGGAAAGCGTGACGGCCAGTGGCTTCCCAATAAGTACGGCGATAACAAAAACCTTGATGCCATAGTATTCTTCCAGCATATGAATTCGGTTGTAAGAGGAACCTATCCCGGATTTATCACGGTTGCAGAGGAATCAACCGCATGGCCCAATGTTACGGGACCCATCGGAACCGAAAGTCTCGGCTTCACATTCAAGTGGAATATGGGCTGGATGCATGATTTTTGCGAGTATATGAAGCTTGATCCCGTTATGAGAGGCGGAGATCATTATGGCATGACCTTTGCCATGTCCTATAACGGAGCCGAGCATTACATCCTGCCTCTTTCACATGACGAGGTGGTCCATCTTAAGTGTTCAATGGTGGAGAAGATGCCCGGGTATAAGATCGATAAATATGCAAACCTGAGAATAGGTTATACATATATGTTCGGGCATTCCGGAAAAAAACTCCTCTTCATGGGACAGGATTTCGGTCAGGAAAGAGAGTGGAGCGAAGCAAGAGAGCTTGACTGGTTCCTTTTGGGAGAAAAGCTTAATGCCGGAATGAAGACGTTTATGGGAGAGCTTTTGAACATCTACAGAAAATATCCCTGTCTTTACCGTATTGATGACAGCTGGGAAGGCTTTGAATGGATGAATGCGGATGATGCTGACAGAAGCGTTTATTCTTTCGTAAGAAGAGATGAAACAGGAAAGAAAAATCTGCTCTTTATCATCAATATGACACCCATGAAATGGGAAAAATATCTTGTTCCGGTACCCAAGGCAGGCGATTATAAGCTGGTCCTTAATTCCGATGAGGACAGATTCGGGGGATTCGGAGGAGCATATCCCGCAAAGATAAAGTCTGAAGAGAAAAAGTGCGGGCTTAAGGATAACTGCATCGAGCTTGATATGCAGCCTTTCAGCGCCGTCATCTACACATTCTGAGGAAAGATGCGGTATTAAAGGTCCGGACTAAAGAAATCGGGGATAATAACCGAAATTATAGGTGAGTGCATGGAAGCGCTCACCTTTTTTAATCTGTGGGAAGGATCCCCAAAACGTATATTTTCAGGAGATATGATTTGAGGATCACATTCGAAGGCGCTAATCCGTCAGAAGCAATTAAATTCATAAATAAAAAAAATACGGAAAAACCCGGAGTATCAGATGAAGGTTTTTCCGCTTCAGCTATGTCTGCCATGGTGGATATAGGTAATAATAACCTGAAAGTTCCGGGAAGTGACAAGCAGAAACATTCCCTGCTTGCCGGAGCTTCAAGGGATGCAATGCTGGGAACGGGGGTCCTTGAAGATTACAGGGTTGTGATGACACATACCCTCAGCGGTGAGGATCTTAAGAAAGCGGAAGAAGACGGCTTTGACCTGAAAAATATGAACCCGGATGAGACTGTTACCATTCTTGATAAAGTCAAGGCAGAAGTGGCAAAGGGCGGAGAAGTTGTAAGAGGATTCAATGATGATCTTGATTCCCCGGTACTTGAAGAAGCCGCAAATGCGGGACTTGAAGGCATGATCAGCGAGTCTCTTAATAATGCCGGTCTTCCTGAAACCGAAGAGAATGTAAAAGCTGTAAAAAATGCGGTGAGCCTGGCTTCCGCGCTTGAAAAGCCCTCGGAAAACCAGATCGCATATATGATCGATAACGAACTGGGAACCACTATAAGGGATTTTTATGTAGCAAAAAATGCATCCGCAGATCCCTTCGCATCAGCGGAAAAGATAACGGATTTTGATGCTCCCGAAATGAAAAATATCAAAGAGAGCATGAAAGAGGCGGCCGGAGTTCTTGAAGATCCGGAAGAAGGATATGAAAAAGCCAAGTGGCTGTATGAACATGATCTTCCCGTTACAAAAGAAAACATCTTAAAAGAAAAGCAGATAATGGAGACCGTATTGCCTGCGGAGGCACACTTTGCCGCTAAGGCTGCGGCAAATGCCATTGCAGAAGGGCTTAGCGCTGACCGGGGAGATCTTTACAGCCCGGAAAATATTTATGAGAAAGCATTAAGACTCGAAGAAAGATATTTTTCGGATGAACTGTATGAAAGATCCGATATCTCAGGGAGAAGACAGATCGAAGAGATCAGACTTTCCATGACTGCAGAGGTAAATGTCACTCTCATAAAGAGCGGTTTTGCCATTGATACAGCCCCCATCGAAGAGCTTTTAAATGAGCTGAAGATCGCAGAGCAGGCAGTTGCACTGAAGTATTTCCCGGAAACGGCGGGAGCTCCTGATCACGATGACAACGCTCCGTCAATGAGCCTTGGAACCCCCGAAGATGCGGTAAAAGCTTACAGGCTCATGAATTCCGTAAACGAAGCGGTAAAAAATGTCGCTTCGTCCCCTGCATCTTCTCTTGGAATATTTGCGGTAAGACCTTCGGCTGAGATAGCTTTCGGAGAGTTTGAAAAGATAGCTCTTGGAGAAAAAGAAAGGCTTCACAGAGCCGGAGAAAGCTATGAAGCACTTATGACTGAGGTCAGAAAAGATCTTGGAGACAGCATTTCCAAGGCGTTTGCGGGCATTGATGCGATCGCTTCGGACCTTGGCCTTGAGATAAATGATGAAACAAGACGTCATATAA
>ODAI014075490.1_pt1 | contig 31109 bp, 25 predicted proteins | sample 1539321 | NCBI WGS metagenome assembly ODAI01 (sample SAMN02144231, study PRJEB22623) | gut metagenome | biome: sheep rumen | host: Ovis aries | place: New Zealand
ACAGCCTCACTATGATACAATAAAACTACACAAAGGAGGCACAATATATGGATGAACAAAAAAAGTTTATAGAGAAACTAAGAGAACAATATATCAAAAATCCTCCGGAAGGTATGACCTCATCTATGGTCAGCAGGATGAGTGATGACGATTTACTGGATATGTCATACTTTCTTAATGAAGATTTATATGATGACGATGTAGGTGAAGAAGGGTTTTATATCTTCTAAAATCTATACCATCTGTTCTCTATGCCTGCTTTTGCAGGCATTTTTTGTTCAAGAGTTCTCCGCTAGGAGAACTTTCCTATAAAGTAAGAAAAGCACTTACGACAGGGTAAGTGCTTAGTTAAAGTATTTCAATTATACTCTTCCAATCTCTGTATAAATCATCCCATTTTTCCCGCGCTCCGAGCACATAAGTGAAACTCCTGATGCCACCATACTGCCTTTCGGCGGATCAGAAACAGGAATAGGTTTTCCGTCTTTATATGAACTCTTTCTAATCAGCGTAATGTGCGGTGAGAATCTCTTTTTATCAAACGGTATGCCCTGTTCGGAAAGCTCCCGACGCAGTCGTCTCACATATCCTATGAGTTGTGGATTATCAGCAAGTCCAACCCAGAACAAATCTCCAAAGCTTCCGACTCCGTTCAGGCTGATTTTAATCGGACGAAACTCCACCCGCTCCATAGCATCAAGAACCCTTTCAGGATTACCGTAATCACCGATAAATGCAAGTGTGATATGCAGATTCTCCCGTTTGGTATAGTTTCCCGTCACACCCTGTCTTTTAAGATTATCCTGAAAATCTGTTAATGCGTTAATTATATTTTCTTCAAATTGAATTGCGATGAATAGTCTCATAATTTACCAAAACCTCTTTTCGTTTGCATGAGCATAATAAATATCACTCCCCAAAATACTCTTTTATCTCCTGCATCCTGCTCATCTGATCCACTCCAAACATACAACGGCTGTTACAGTGTCCACAGCGGATACAATCGCCCGCTTTAGTGTCCAGCGCATGATAATGCTCCCTTGCCATATCATCTCCGATTTTTGCCAAATCGTAGAACTTATTGATCATCCCGATATCAAGTCCCACAGGGCATGGCTTACAATGGTTACAATATACGCACTTTCCGTTTGCCTCCGGCGGAGCAAAGCTACCTATGATACTGTAATCCAGATCCTCCTCGCTTTGCTCATAAAACTTCAGCAAATTTTCAATCTCTTCCACACTCTGTGCTCCCGGCAGAACCGTGAGGACACCGGGCTTATCTAAAGCATATTTTATACACTGATACTGTGTCAGTGCCTTACCGAAAGGAGAAGTCTTTGCAGACAAAAGCTGTCCGCCCGAAAACGGCTTCATCACCGATATCCCTATCCCCAGCTTCTCACATCTCTTATACACATCCGCGCGCTCATCCACGCCGCCATAAGCATAATCTCCGTGATTATAATCATACGCCGGATTCACAGAGAACATAAGCATATCAATCAAATCGGTATCGATAATCTCCTGTATCACGGAAGGTGTATGTGAGGAAGCTCCTATATGCTTCACAACTCCCTGTTCTTTCATCCCCAGAAGATAATCAAGCACTCCATTATTCTGATACTTCTCCCAGTCCGAGCTTTCATCCTGACAATGAATGAAACCGTAATCGATATAGTCCGTCTTCAGATCATGCAGCTGCCTGTCAACAGATCTTTTAACCGTGTCAAGATTAAGCGTCCATCCATAAGCTCCTTTGGAATAATCCGCTCCAAAATGTATCTGATACATCACTTGATCACGTACATCAAAAAGAGCTTCGCCAAATATACCAAATGCTCTTCCGTCACCGGCAGCAAGGTCAAAGTAATTAATTCCATGCTCATAGGCATAGCGCACAGTCTTGACAGCTTCACTATGCTCTGCCTCTCCGATATAAGCAGTCCCCATACCAATCTCACTGATTTTATCTTTTGTGCGTTTGTTTGTTCTGTATTTCATATTATTATGGTTGATCCTTTCTCCTTACCAAAATAAAAATCACATTATTCAGCGTCTGTCAACGTAATTTTTTCAAATGAGCCGTTATAATTTCTGTTCATTTGCATAACACAAAAGGCAGGTCATTGTTCCGACCTGCCTCTTCTTAGTTGGGAATCTATACCCATGATTCTCAAGTAGAGCATTTCGCTCTTTTCTTGATTTGATTATAACATATTGAATTAATAAATACAATTAAAACTAGTGTTACTCTTTTTATATTTCGAACTGGTCATGATAAAAAACGTTCAAGTATCTGTTCCAACTTACTCCATTTCAAGCATCGCCGCTTTAACGGACCGCTTCCATTTTTCTTACCTACCATATTATAAAGCTTTTCTGCTTTTTTTACGAGAACAGTGTGATTCTGCCTGCAAAAATCCAACTGATCAATCATCAGATTCTTATAACATTTCACTTCCTGACTATCTTTAGAATTAATTTTAAGATCTACTTCCCTCAAAACATCCTCGCGGACAGGAATCATATTGTTAAAGTCCAAAACTCCAATAAGCTTTCCATCAGAATCTATAATACGATGGAAGTCAACTCCATTCTTCATAGTTTTGTGTTTATCCTTTGGAGAGCTCAAAGGAATGCAATACTGCTTCTCTTTACAAATAATAACAATACCAACAAACGGACGACTTCCCTTTCCCACCTGTGGCGATACTGAAAACACTCGATCATCACCCTGATTATGCAGATTTCGGATATATTTCATATTCACAGTGTATAAGTTAAGACGTTTCTGTTCCATGCAATCCTCCATAAAAAAGGGCTGTTCATATGAACAGCCCATCAACTTCCACTTTTGTTGGATAGAATCCCTCACGGTAGGACTCACCGCTGTTACAACTGCCACTTTGATGGTCATGCCATCCAGTAGGCCTCACTGCTCTTACAACTGCCACTTTGATGGTCGTGCCATCCAGTAGGCCTCACTGCTTTGCAATTAAATTATACAATCCATAATGATAGAATGTCAAGACCTCTTTACAAATTGAGCCGTTATAATATCTGTTCATTTGCATGAGCATAATAAACCACCTTAGGCTTGTACGACATCACCTTGTCCCAATCATCGACAAGCTCTTTGTTATCATCATAAGCCTCAAGAAAAGCAAGCGGTTCCAAATCTCCCACAATGCATATCCCCTCATCAAGAACAACCGACACGCTGTCCTCACTATGACTCGAAGTACAGATAATCTCTCCGTCTATACCAAGCTTTTTAAGAAATGCTCTGCTCTCCTCAAAGGAAAGCAAAACCGCCGCACTATCATCTATAGGCTTGTATCTAAGTCCCAGTTCCCTTGCAAATATCTCATCGGAATAATGAACCGCTCCTGCTTGTGATTCCATAAGAATCAGCCCCACTCCCTGCTCCATAAGCTCACTCACCAGACCTATATGATCAGGATGATAATGTGTAGCAAGAATGTAGTCGATATCCTTTACGGTTATGCCATGCTCTTTTATGCTTCGGTAGAACATAGAAAGCGTACCGGCATAATCGGTATCGACTAAGATATTTCCGGATTTGCCTTGGATAAAAAATGTATTTGTATTTCCGTATTTTAGTTTGGCAAGCATAGGTTGGTCTCCTGTGGGGTGGTTTTTAGGGATATTATATATTAGTTTTACACGTTTTTCAAAGCTTTTGTTGTTCTGCTTATAAATGAATTATCATTTTATATTCTTATTCCAAATTAAAATGAGAGCAGTGTGCCGCACATATCCAATGCAGACCTGCTCTCTTTGTAAGATTAAAATATGCTTGTTAATGTCAAGCAAGGCAGAAAAATAAACTTTTAGTTTATTTTATAGAAAGATAATTCCAAATTCTTTGCCATTTTTACTGTTAATACTTGTTTTTTCTTTATCACTATGATATTTTTCTTGAGTATCTTATAGAATATCACCTTAAATATTATTCGTATCTATCAGATAATCGCGTTTTGTTTTCTTTCTTCTATAGCAGAATCTAGTTATTATACAGCTTCTCCTTAACATTAAACGATTGTCCAATTAAATTGTATTTTAGGAATTTATACAAAATATAATTTTCCTTATCAGCCTCATGGGTAGACAATATGATTTGCTTATTTGAAAAATCATTCCTCATAACTTCAATCAATGATGCAATGTTAATATCATCCATAGTTTGAACAGGATCATCAATAAGAATAAAACCTATATCATCCGATGATTTTTTGATGTATTGTTTGTTCATTGCAAACAAAAAAGCCATTACAAAGCCAGATAGCTGGCCTGAACTAAATGTATTCAAAATATCATGTTTAGCGTCTCCATTTGAAACAAATCTCATCTCACCTTTATCTATAAACACTCCCAAACCATTTTGATAGTCTTGTAAAATTTTTCCGGTATAAATAAGCAGAGGAATCCTCAATTTTTCCAAAATCGTTCTCTTATAATCATTCAATTTAGAATCATAAATCTTCCCAAGTTTATTCAATTGCTCTCTAGTTCTTTTTAGTTTTTCCCTCTTGACAATCAATTCTTTAATCTTTTCTTTACATTTCACAACCCTATAATTCTCATGTTCAATTAATATTCCCAATAAATAATTCTTTTTTTGAAGCAACTTTTCGGTAGAAATCTTGCTTACGACTTGAGTTAATGTATCTCCATAATGTTTATCCAAATCGTAAAAGTCATATTGTTTCAGTAAACTATCAAACTCAGGGTTGGAAATAATAGATAACGCATTTGATAATGATCTTTGTATTTCTGATTCTAATGCATTATCTTTTACATCATTGTTAAAATCTGATTTTTTTAAATATGTATCAAGTCTTTCGATCTTTTGAATTCTACCGTTATCAGCAATGAATCTTTGATACTCCGTTTTTTGTGAGTTGAGTGAATTTATACTATTCTCATCTACCCCCTCAATGTACGGAGCTATAACAGGCGAAATCTTTTCTAGTTCTACATAAAGTTCCTCTTTTCTTTGTAATATACGTTGCGTAGCACTACCACCTTCTTTTTTAATTAAAGCGGCTACTTTTTCAAACCCATCACTTAACTCTTTATCTGACTTAAACGTAGTATTACAATATGGGCATATGTTAATTTTGCCATATTTACCAACATAGTTCTGATTTGCATTTCTAAGAGAAAATCTAGCTTCCTCAAGCTTAGCAAGAATATTTTGGTTATTTGAAAGACTTTTTTCTGCATCTATTATTTCCCTTGAAAGTGCATTTATCAATGAGAAATCAATGTCGCAAAGTTCTGGTACTAACTCTTTTAACTTCAATATATCCTTTTCGTCATATAAAGAAACATCCGACTTTTCTGTTATGAAAAATTTTGCGCTATTAAATATCTGAACCTTTTTATCAATAGTTTGTATCGCATTTGAAATATCTTTAACAGATACTTTACCTGCTTTAATATACTGTCTGAACAATATATAATCCTTTATAACCCACTGCGTATTTAGACTCTCAATCTCATCATTTTTTCTTTTACTTTTATAATCTTTCTCATTGATAACATAATTATATATTCTTTCAACCATTCTCTCAGCAGATTTAATATTGTCAGCTTCAGTTTTATCTATATCTGGATTATCCCAAAAAAATAATTCCTTATTATCTGAATATAAATTCAACTGGACATTATCTGTTCTTTGATTAACCAAATTTCCTCTATCCATATACTTCTTACACTCACTGACTAAGTTATCTATCTCAGCATTAACCGAATTTATTTCAATATTTATTGGGGTTGATGCATTAGTATTTTTTCCAATAAGAGTTGTAATAGTATCCCTCTTCTTATCAATCGAATCAGTCTGTAGTAGAACATCCATCGCATTTTTTCTATCTTGCACTGAACGTTTTAAAAAATGAACCGACTCAGCCTGAGAAATATAGTAATATACGTTAAAATCCTTTTTCCGATATTTTAGATCTGACTTTAATTCTTCGTCCCATTCATAATAGTTTTCTAAAACATAATCTAATTCCTCAGTTGTTACAAACCGATCTATAACTCCATATAAAACAGATTTTTCAACTTCGATATTATGATTTTCTTTTGAAATTTTCCCCAAAAGAGTCGTATAGTATGAATTTTCATCTTGAAGCGTTAATACAATAAATCCGTCCGCTCCTATCTCATTTAATAAAAGATTTTTACCTAGATTTGTCCTTTTACTTTCGATTTGCTTTTCTAATCTAGTAATTTGATTGGAAAATATAATTTCTATCGCATCAAAAAAAGTAGTTTTACCAAATCCATTTGGACCTGATAAAATAACTGGATTTTTACTCCTATCAATTTTAAATTCATAAAACCTCGAATTATCAAAGCATTTAAAATTCTTTACTCTTAAGTTCACTATTCTTTTGCTCATAAACTATACTCCCTCAAACAATTTTTCTAACTCAGAATTGATAAAATCATCCGAAATACTAGTCTGATTAATCTCTAAATACTTATCTATATCTTTAATTTCCTCAGATACCAACTCATCAAACTTTTGAATTTCTTCATCCAAAGCACCCTTCACCATATCTTCTAAAGAATTTTCATCCGAAGTAGCTCTAAACTGATACTGCAAAAAGGGAATTTTTGAAAACAATCGTATCACTAACTCATATGTGTTATTATGATTTTCTCCCTTCAATAACTGGTAGTAATAATCTTCATTGTCTGCCAAATCCGTTAATACAGACTCAATTGTCTTATCCTCATAATCATTAATTGCCCGTGTTAATCCTACTAATTGAATATCATTGTAGGGCAAGATATATCTCTTAAAATATACTGAGGATTCTTCAATAGAATATATAAGATTCCTATATTTATCTAAAATACTCATATTTGAAAATTTCACAACATAAATAGCTGATGTATTCTTATCGATTTGAGCAATCTCATCGGCATTTGAAAATGATTTTGCAATATTTTTTTTTAATGTCATCTCCTGATCATCGAAACTCACATATCGTTTTTCCAGATCATTTAAAGCATCTTTAACACTGTCTTCATTGTCTTCAAATTGGGTGCAATCAATATAATTAACAATAAAATATGAAACTATATTTTTATCTATATTTGCATAAAATTCAATATTTTTGTCTTCCCACTGCTTTATAAACTTATGTTCTTTAAACAGCCTCTCCAATATCATTTCCATTTATTTTAATTCTCCTATCGCTGTATTTTTGTTAATCAGGCGAATCACTTTGGGTCGATTTGATTCCTTTTTCATCTCATCAATACTTGCAGATGAGACATTATTGTTTCTAAGTTCCTCAAGTTCTTTCTCACCTAAAACATTAATTTTATCTTCATTAAAAACCAAAAACTGTTCATCTATGCTATCAGTAATGAGCACATCCGTTTCATACAACAATTTTTTGTCTACTTCAACACTTATAAACTGTCGAATTTTATTTTGAATCTCATACTGATCTCGACTCTCATCAAGAGTAAGTCTATACACTTCTAAATTATCTCCTATAGTTTGAAAGATGTTACTATTTAATAACTTCATTCCAGAAACCTCTCGTATAAGGTCACATAGCAAATTTGAAATCAGAGAATTAGAAGGCAAATTATTATTTCTTCCTCTTTCCGGCTCACACAATATCAGATTATGAATAATACTTATTTGATCCTTAATTTTTTTTGCAAAAATCCCCCTTATTTGTTCACTTAGATTACATAAATCATAATCACAACAATCATGACAATTCATTTCTGAACAACTTGTCCTTTTTTCTTGTGGATACACTGCATAAACATCTGCCACGGCTCTTAATACCTGATAATATTGATACTCTTTAGTATTCAATTCATCAGAATAATTATTTAAAATCACATCAAGTATATTTTCAAAGGATATCAAGCATTTATCATTACTTGATGCATTTTTGAGATGATCTGTGATTTTTTCTTTCATAAAAAGAAAAAGACGATCATATACAAATTTTGTATAATCACTATTAACAAATGTTCCATATTCCGGTTTTTTATGTAGCAATATATTCTTGATTGCTTCTTCTGCCTCATCCTTAATCTCATCGTTTGTATCGAAGCGTTTTGGATAGACCTTTAAATACTTTCGATCCGGTTCAGTAATCAATGAATCATCAATAACATTCTTAATCTCATTGCTATATGCATTTAGTAAATCAACGATATCAACCACAGCAGTTTTTACATTTTCAATATTATATCCTGCTGGATGTCTCGTATTTACCACATACTTAATAATACTATATGCACTTGCTTTCTTAGCATTTTTTGACACTTCTTCATAAACTATATAATCTTTTATATTTGCATCAGCATTCATCTCATTCTTTAAAATGACTTTTTTATCCAAGTCACCAAGGATTTTCTCAATTTGTTTGATTGTTTTTTTGCAAAAATCACATGGAATACTGGCAGAAGTATTTATATGAAAATACCCATCAGCATTATCATTCTCTATAAGTGCAATTAAAAATGCAAACTTATCATTATCACCTAAGTCAACTTTACCAGCTTTAACTTGATGTAATGATAAATACTTATTATCTTTTAATAATGAGAAATCTTCTTCTCCTTCAATTTGTAATTCGTAAGCGCTTAAATCATCGTTATTTATAATCAACTCATATATTTTTTTCAAAGTAACATACAGTGCAATATGCCCTTGATAATCATATGACGCCCAAGGAATTAATGCTGAAATAGGTGGTATGATTTTCATATATTATTCATTCACAATACTGAATGATTCTCCCTTCTCCAAAATTATCCTATCAATTTATTAGCTTTCTCTTTTATTTCATTAACTATATCAATACTCTTCTCAATCATTTTCTATATATAAACTAAATATCGCAAATATCCCTTTTATTATTATCGTGTTTGGCCAATTGTAACGCATTTCCCCACTCACCCTTAAACATGTATGAAATATTTCTCGATTGGGTTTAAGTTAAATACATTATTTTGATTAAAATTAATTGCCTTTTTTATACTCTCTATTATGTATTTATTTAAACTTTACTCTTTTGAATGATTCTCTATATTTGTATTATAGCAAAAAATGTTAGATTTTCAATCTAACATTTTCGAATTTTATCCTTTATTCATTTTTTGAACATATATACATATTATTTATTACTCTATATCTTACAATCAACACATTTTTTCAATAATTATTCAGTTATACCGGAAAATGCTACTGATTCATCAATTTTGTACATTAGCATACTAGCATACATCAATCTTCTTACTGCCTCATTTTTTGAAATTTGCTCCTTATTGGAGTGTGATTTCGGATTTCTTAAAGCAGATATAGCTCCAGCCATCATAAAATGTATACCATCCTGAACATTTTTACCACTTTCAGATTCTAATTCACCAACAGGCAACAATGGTGACTTCCCTGCAAAAAGTTTATGCATTAAATCCACCCCATCCGGGATTACTGTTGCTGAGGGTTCCAATTTTTTATATATGTCTTTTAACCTATCATTAATTTCTATAAAAGCATCTACTGTTGCATTTATATAGCTTCCATCCTCAAATAGTTTCCGTGAACTATTACATATATTAGGATGTATATATTCCCACATATTTTCTTTACTACTATTTATTTCTTTATCCAAAATAGTTAAAGCTTCAACTATCTGTCCCAACACGCAAGAATTAATAAACCATACACCCATTCCATTATTATAAAAAAGATGTTGTCTGAGTCGAGCTAATTCCTCACTTATAATTGGATACTGTTGTTTACAATCCTTAGCAATAAGAAGAATTGCCTCACGCATATTGGATATTTCCTGTACTGATGGCGGTCTATTTGGTAGTCCCGGCATTTGAGACCATCCTCTTAAAATTTGTTCTGTCTGCCGTATCCTAGTCATATCAATACTCATTTTTTTCTATCCTCTGTATATTATTCAAAAATATTTAGCTATCTATATAGTTATAATCAAAGTCTCAACTCATCATAAGTATTTTTTCATTTAAAAAATGTCAATTGTATTTACGCTCAATTCTACAATACGCTTCTTTTAATTTTTCTTTTAGTTCATAATTGCTGTTTAATTCAGATACAACCCACGGCTGAAGCATATATGGAAATTCAGGATTTTGCAAATCTATCACCGGATATTGATTTGATGCTTTTCCAATTATCATAAGTTGCTCCAACCATCTTACAGCGCCATCATTTAACGGCAATATATCCGTATGGTTATCTTCTAAAAAAAGATTATAAACAATAGCAGCCTTATAATCATCAAGACTTATTAAATTTGCTTTGGCTTTATTTATTGCTTTTTTTGTAAGTCTTTTTTTCCTACTCTTATTCCAAATTGTAGTCGTAATTCCAACTAATACAATAGAAAGTGAACTTAAAAAAACAATTGAAATTATAAAACCATATTTTTCTCTAAAATTCACCATATATAATTTTTCGATTATTATATTAGGAGAAAACAACACTATTCCGGAAGCAATTGCTAACCCAACAAATATTTTAATAGGTGCCCTAAATAAATCTGCTAAATTAAAATTGAAATTCATACATTTTTCTCCTTTAATCTTAGTATAGTTACACTAAACATTGACAATTTCATCTGTTATAATATAAAAATACATTTTTCATACATAATAAGTTGTTCTGATAATTTCAATGCTTACTGTAGTTCTCTAATAATATAAACACAAATCACACCATCAAACTGTTCTTTTAGCTGTCATACTTCTATCGCATAGATTGAATTAACCACAGTCTCAAAAAACGGCAGCAACGTTTTACTCTTTTTTAATTTAAATTCTTTATAAGCACCTCTAAATCAATTGTAAAACTTTCCATATCTTCTCCCATCATCTCAATTTATGAATTTGCTTAACCCACCATAAAAAGTCACATACTCACCCTTTATAACTCTTATAAGTGCAATACAAACATAAGTACTTTTTTTATATATTTACCACATATATCATATTAAAAACTTTAGTTTCGCACTAAAGAATCTTTTTTGTTCACAGCAACAAAAAGACATAATAATGTGAACAACACTCACCATTCTCAGTGTTTTACAATACGAAATTTCTTGTGAATTTACTGCTACTGAATAACCTTAGTCAATTTGTCTTCATAAAAAATCTCTACGAAACCAATATTGCCAACTTTATTAGTGCTTCTTTTAAATCCCAAAATTCCAACAGCTCATATTAATCAAAATCATATTTCCACAACATCATCTTTTGATCAAATATTGTTTCTTCAACAACCTTGACACAATCATCTGTCTTCTTTTTTATTTCATCGCCCCAAAACCTTAACACCGTCCATCCAAGATATTCAAGTTCCATGTTAATTAGTTTATCGTGCGCCCTGTTTTTTTCAATTTTATCAACCCAGAATCTCCCGTTATTGCCCTTCAAAAGACGTGGTTTTAGCTGTTCCCAATCTTTACCATGAAAAAACTCACTATCACAAAAAATTGCTATCTTATTTTTTGTTAATACAATATCAGGTTTTCCCGGAATCTTAGAATAATTCTTCCTATAACGTATTCCCTTTTTCCATAAAGCCTTTCGCAGAGTAACCTCTATTTGAGTATCCTTGGAACGAATACTCTGCATATTTTTTCTTCTCTGTTCTTTTGTCAGAACATCCGCCAATTTAACCTCTCCTTTAACAACAAATCACTTTAGGTGAATGAGGACTGAATGTGTCATTACCATTTTTTGAATTAACCTCCTGTATTCTCAGCTCATCTTCCGAATAACTATCACTCTCAACCCTTACTTTCAGTACATAGTAGAAATCTGCATAATGATCTTCTTCATTTGTATCAAATCCCTGATTTTGTAGTCTGTTTACAAGTTCAGATTTTGATATAAGCTCATTCGAAATAATCCTGCATAATACCGGTTCAAGTTTATAAAAGCCATCAGAATCTATCTGATTTTTGTAAAATCTAAAAAATTCCGCTTTAAAAACATCCTTATGATGAGAATAAACATTATTATCCTTAATAGCATAGAAGTAAAAAATAAACTCTGCACCTCGTTGTAATAATCCGCTTCCTTTCAAAAAATTATAATAATCTGTCTCACTATTACCGCGAATGTATCCTACAACAACTTTATCTCCTGTTTTCATGTATACTTCCGTTGTTTTTATCTTTTGACTTTTATATACTGATGGTTCACCTAATATCATTTCTGTATAATACTTTAATCGATTCAACCTGGAATTCTTTGTCACACTAGATTTAATCAATGAAAGAATAAATAATTTTAGCTCGTTCTCGCCAAGAACCTCTATACTTGGCTTAATTGAAAATGCTCCGACTCCAGGCAATATTTCATCATACAGTCTGAATGTTTCATTACCATTGTTATTTTTTTCATATGATCCGGGATACAAAACATAACTTCCTATTGTACGACGAATTGCATCATTATACGTATGCATTTTAAGAAGATCTCCACGCTTATATGTATTAACAACGGAGCCAATCTTGTCTTCTGTTAATTCGTCATCATCCTTTTCTGCATTTTTATTACCTATAAGAGAGGAAAGGTCTGTGATTCTATATTTTGCATCAAAATGAATGAAGCTTACAGCACCATCTGCAATCGCATCCTCTTCACCGTTGTATTTTCCTTTGATATATGAAATAGGGAAAACTGCTAAAGTATAGTCTGGGCGAAAAGGTCTTGAATAAGAGCCTTCATATTTTGTGGTTTTAAACTCTGTTTTTGAAAAAGTTCTGTTGTAATAAAGATTAATTTTTACTGCAAAATTAGGGATTTCAAAAGACTGACATGATTTCTTACCTTCTTCCAGCGTTATCGTAATTCCATCGTCTAACAATAAAAATGGATTATCATCTGTTTTAGTCACAACGCAACCCTCAATAGATTTAACAATCTTATATAGCTCAAAGAAAAGCCAATATTCATAAAGAAGTGCAACATTCTTCGATTCGCCTTCATAAATATCATCTTTCCCTTTCCAATTAAGCTGAAGTGCAAGATCCAGCATTGAATAAGAAGAAAATATTTGTGAATAGCCTTCTCTTTTTTGTAATATTTGGTTATTCATCGGCATTATATCCAAATCTCCAATTTCATTGAAGAATGTATCTTTAAATACACTTTCGAGTGACTTATGAATTGCCTTTGCCTCTTCTATGCATTCAACCTGCATTCTCTGACCATCTGATTGAAGAGCATCAATCAAATCTATACATATTGCATCAAATTTTTGTAATGCATATTTTACAAATCTGTTCGCAGGCGTATCAAGTCTGTCAAACTTGCGAGTCACTGCTACCATCTGTGGAACATAATTGTTATATACTTTTCCTTCTCCAGAAACATTCATCCAACTTCGACTATACGAAAACGGATTACGATAAAACTTTTTCGAAGGTATTCCTGTACCTATAGGTTTTAGCTCTTCTTCCTGATCAAAAACACGATCAGGATTCCTTTTTATTGATTCAAATAGTCCCTGAAGATTATCACCATAGCAAAATTTTCTTAAAAAAATAAACTGTTCCAGTAAGGTATTTTTATCATTCTCAGACAAACTATATACATTGGATGTAGATCCGTTATAATCAAGAAGTAATTCTGAACATACATCCGCAAGAGCCTCCGTTAGGCTTATGTAATCATCCTCATAATTCATTTTGTCGGGTATAACTTCAAACAAAAGTACTGTGTCCGATCCCGTAAAATATATCCTGGATCTTCCAAGATAATTAACGAACTGAAACGTCACTGAATCACGATCCCTGTCAAGTTTAAGAAACTTATTGCCTTCATTCTGAAACCTCGCAAGAACAGTTTCCTCTACACTTTCATTATCTATTTTTAGAATATATCTTTTTGTCTCAATAAGGCGCAAAATATAATCTCCGTCAAGTCCCTGTTCAATAACGATAACAGGTTGCTGCACAGAATCATCCTTAAAGTAAAATAAAGCTACATTCTCTCCCAGTTCAGAAGGGTATGTGTTATTCCAATCTATATAATTGTATGTTCCGACAAGATACAGTATCACACTGCACTTTTCATTTAACTTTAAGCAAATTGCACCAATCATATCCTAGATAAAACTTGCATACTGAACTGTGGCAAGTTTTCCTTTCATTTGTTCTATTTTTCTTCTGCTCAAATTAAGTTCTTTACCTTCCTGAGTACATACCTTTTCAAGCTCATCAAGCATATTACCAATCTCTTTTCTGTTACCATGAATCTTCGGAAGTACTTTTTGAAGCATCTGCTCATCTATGGCACAATACATTTCCTGCAAATTCCAATGACTGGATAATATAAAAGCCGCACTAAGATACTGTCGTATCTCCCTAACAGTTCTGTATGCGAACTCATATCCGTTCTTTTCAGCAATATCATATATTGAAATAAATACATTTTTAACCTCTGTCATCTGGTTATTACTTAATCCACATTCACCGTTACGTATTTCCTTTGCAAGGCGAAGAAAAGCCTCTGCAACACCCGATTTTGCTGGTGTAATCTTTGTCTCCTGCCAAGATTCATTAAACATTTTCATTACATCATCTCTATCTGGCTTAAACTCTAACACATTTGCCCTGTCAAGTACTTTCGGACTGAACATGTACGTTGTTTCATCAATATTTACCGTTCCTATAACAAAAAGATTATCTGGATATGGCAATCTTCCTGTTGCCTCTTCCTCATCATCTTTATTTTTGTATCCATCTAGTTCAAACGGATTATCCGGAGTTTCCATATGACTGAGAAAATCAGAGAAATATCTCTCCACATGACTCAGATTCATCTCATCCAGAATCAGAAAATACGGAATCTCAGGATTATTATTTGCTCTTTCTATCAACTTAAGAACACTTGTTTTTTCATATTTTCCTACGCCATTTTCAGCTAATGGATTATAAAAACCCAGCACTCTGGCATTATCTGTCCAATCCGCACCAACTGGAACTATCAGCCAGTTTTTTTCTCCATTTGTGTCTATAACCTCCAGGTATTCTGCAAATTGTTTCGATATCCTCGTTTTTCCCGTTCCACTATTACCTGTCAATATAACAAAAGGTTTTGCTAGCAATGAAGTGATATATCTTTTTGAAAATAAAGAATCGAATGTATCCGGTAAATCTTCTATAAGAAATGCCTGCTTTAAATAATAAAGATAATACTCTCCTGCTTCTTCTTTTATTTCAATGATATCTGAATAGTATTTATTCACTATTTTTATTAGTGCTTTAAGATAATTATTCCCCTGAGAGCTCTCAGTAACTTCTGTTCCAACCCATTCAGTCGTCAACTTGCATTTCTGTTCTTTTCCATTAACAGCAAAGAAGTATTCTGTTTCAAACACTCTTGGCTTTGTTTCCGATGCTTCTGGATAATACATGCTGGACGTCGGACGTGCAAACATATATCTCAGCCAATTTCCATCTGGTAATAAACCATCCGTATTTGATGTATCAATTTTAATATTTTGATCCATCACTTCAATCAGATCAATTATTCTTTCAAACTTATCAATTTTATAAATACTATCTACTATGATCTTAGCACAGTCTTTCACCAAAGACGGCAGTTTTGAGGTGTTTTCCGAATCTTCAAGCTGTTGCATTACTTCTTCTTCGATTGCATTATATAATTCAGGTCTTTTAGACAAATAATAAATCAAATTACCAAGATATCCAGACGAAGCATCAGGAACCGCTATCTTCTTCAACACACATGATCCAAAAATATCTTTCGTAGATCTTGCACTTTCGCCGTTAATCATCGATTTTCCAGGTCTGAACTGTGCATCGCCTGTTACAAATTTTATTAGACGTTCTCTGTCGGTTTCATCAGGAACAAGCTCTTTAAATTGAGGCAATTCATAATTCTGAGAAGAAAAAATCTTTATTCTGTCCTGTTTGCCTCTTATCTCTTTATCAAAAAAATCACCATATGGTTTTAATGCCTCTGCATATTTTTTGCAGAGAACAGCGAGATATAGCCACTGATTTGAAAAGAATACATAATTTTTATCTGTCTGAACAACAGATGTACGCCCATAAACATGAGCATAATTGCTTTCTTCCTTCTCCAAAACCTCTTGTATTTCATTTCTTAATTCATCAGAGATGGAAATCTCCGGTAAATGTCGAACATCAATACTTTTAGGCTGGATTTCTTTGTCCATTAAATCTGCAAACATCACTTCACACCTCCAATATCTGTTTTATAATCTGTTCTGAAACCTTCGTCACCACAGGTACAGCAACACTATTTCCAAATTGTTGATATGCTTTTGTATTTGAATCAGGCAACTTAAAATTCTGTGGAAATCCTTGCAAGTTAGCCGCCTCTCTAGGCGTAAGTTTTCTCGGATTTTTTCCATTTTGTTCTATCAGGATTTCACTTCCATCCTTGTAATATCTTCTTGATATAGTGCTTGTGTATTCTGAATTCTCATTAAATAAACAATATCCAAAACCATTACCTTTTTCAGTATTCTCTTCACGACGTCTTCTATGACCTTCCCACAATCTGTCAGATATTGTATAAACATCTGATACTTCTTTCTCAAGAATTGCTCCAACGGATGTTTTTTTATTTTCGGGTTCAGGATAAATAAAACTACTAATATTTAAATCATCTCTCCACAATACTATATATATTCTTGGTCTGTTTTGAGGTACTCCATAGTCCTTAGCACAAAGCACCATTTTTGCACATTCTTCTTTAAGCTTTGAAATCGGACCATTTTCTATTAAATCTTGTGACACATTACATCTATATCCCATTCCTGTTATTGTCCGCAAAATAGTTTTAATTGTATTACCCTTATCATTACTAATAAGTCCCCTGACATTTTCCAGAAGAACCGCCTTAGGCTGATGATCTCTGAGTATTTCGGCTATATGATAAAAAAGAGTTCCTCTTGTATCTTCAATTCCCTTCTTTAATCCAGCATTACTAAATGGCTGACACGGAAACCCTGCACATAACACATCAAAAGTGTCCGGAATAAGTTCTTTGATTTCCTTTTTTGTAATATCCCCAAAAGGTACTTCACCATAGTTGTTAAAATATGTTTCTTTTGCAGCTTCATCCCACTCACTTGAGAAAACGCAACGTCCTCCTAAGGATTGCATGGCGATGCGGAATCCTCCTATTCCTGCAAATAAATCAATAAAGGTAAATTTTGCATTATCATCTGCTACGAAATCTATATTATTGTATTTATTAAAGTCTCTTTTTGATGGAAGTAATTTAATATTAATACCATTTGCCCGAAGAATATCAGCATATTTTTTAGATTCTTTTATGTTTTCAAGCTGTATGTAATGACTTAAAAGTGCATATTTCTCATAAAAATCATTGTTGTCAGCAAATGCAATATTTTTCTTGTAACCAATGTTATTCATAAGTATTTCCTTTCATTTTTAATGAAGCCACATTACAAATATTGATGTTATAATCCAATATAAACACCGCCTTCAACAGTTCTAATCATCTATATAATTATATAATTTAAAGATAACACACTTATTCTTTCAAGTCTATTAAATTTTTATATATATAAAGACTATGTTTACATAAAATATAACAATATATCCGGTAACTATAAATACTTTTCTGATTAATAATGTATAAATATTTATAAATTACAGTAATTTGCAATTATTATCCAAAAAAGGAGAATGGTAGTATCCTTCCATCCTCCTATAAATCAATTATATTTGATTATATTTCTTTATCTTTAGCCAAACAATAACCACAATTTCCTAATTCAAACTCTTCATTGTCGGGAACAACAACACATCCCTTATCGCCGGACTATCAGTCATCAACATACAAAGTCTGTCGATTCCATATCCGATACCGCCTGTAGGTGGCATACCGATTTCGAGGGCGTTAAGGAAGTCCTCGTCGGTGTGGTTTGCTTCTTCGTCGCCTGCATCAGCGAGCTTGTCCTGCTCGGCGAAACGCTCGCGCTGGTCGATTGGGTCGTTAAGCTCTGAGTATGCGTTGCACATTTCCCATCCGTTCATGAACATCTCGAAACGCTCAACGTATTCCGGATTTTCCGGTTTCTTCTTTGTAAGAGGTGAGATTTCTATAGGATGATCCATTACAAATGTAGGCTGGATAAGATGTTCCTCCACATATTCTTCAAAGAAGAGATTTAATATATCGCCCTTCTTGTGTCTGTCTTCGTACTCAACATGCTTTTCATCCGCAATCTTTCTTGCATCTTCAAGTGTCTTTATCTCATTCCAGTCAACGCCTGCATATTTCTTTACGGCGTCAACCATTGTAATTCTTTCAAACGGCTTGCCAAGATCCATCTCTACACCCTGATAAGTGATGGTAGTTGTACCGAGTACTTCCTGTGCTATATAGCGATACATTTCCTCGGTGAGGTCCATCATACCGTTGTAATCTGTATATGCCTGATAAAGTTCCATGAGAGTGAACTCAGGGTTATGTCTTGTATCAAGTCCTTCATTTCTGAATACTCGGCCGATTTCGTATACTCTTTCAAGTCCTCCGACAATAAGTCTCTTTAAGTAAAGTTCGAGTGATATACGAAGCTTCAAGTCCTCGCCGAGAGCGTTGAAATGTGTCTCGAAAGGTCTTGCCGCAGCACCGCCCGCATTTGAAACAAGCATAGGTGTTTCAACTTCCATGAAGTCCTTGCCCGCAAGGAATTTTCTTATAGCTGCGATTATCTTTGAACGCTTGATAAATGTATCCTTTACATCAGCATTCATGATAAGGTCTGTATATCTTTGACGATATCTCATGTCGGTATTGGTAAGACCGTGATACTTCTCCGGAAGTATCTGAAGCGACTTGGTAAGAAGTGTTACTTCATTTACATGAATTGAAATCTCACCTGTCATGGTTCTGAATACATATCCCTTTATACCGACGATATCACCTACATCATACTTCTTATAGTCTGCATAGTTTTCTTCGCCTATATTGTCTCTTGCAACATATATCTGTATATTGCCCGACTTATCCTGTATATTGGAAAATGAAGCCTTACCCATGATACGCTTGCTCATGAGACGACCTGCCACACTTACCTCTATAGGTGATGCATCCATTATAGCTCGGCGTTCTTCGTAATCTTTCTTTCTTAACGGTCTTGCTTCCTCTTCAGGAAGTCCTGTCACATCTACAGGTGTTCTGCCTGCAAGCAACTCGCTTTCTAACTTTTCATATAAAGCCACACAATCAGATGTATGATGAGTCACATCATACTTAGTTATCACAAATGGATCTTTTCCTGCTGCCTGAAGCTCTGCGAGCTTATCTCTTCTTACCTTTAAAAGCTGGTTTATATCCTGCTCTTTAGGCTGTTCATTATTGTTCTTATTTTGGTTTTCTGCCATATCTTTTCTTTCCTAACTTTTCCTTTAATTTATTATCGGTTCCTTCTTATACCAAAAAAGGAACCGATTAATTATCATACTTCATTGCCTTAAGCAAGTACAACCTGTAAAAGCAAAAAATGCTTAAACTTATAATTTTATAATCAATTACTTCTTTCTTATATCAAGTATCTTGTACTGGAACTCTCCATCCGGAGCCTCAACAGTTACAACTTCACCGATTTTCTTTCTCATGATAGCTGCGCCAAGCGGTGACTCATTTGAAATCTTTCCTTTAAGAAAATCAGCCTCTGTTGAACCGACAATCTTATATTCTACGACTTCATCCATATCAATATCATGAAGTACAACCATGGAACCAAAGTTTACGGTACCTGCCTCTGCCTCATCCTCATCAAATACTTCTGCATTTTTAAGTATTTTTTCTATCTCTTCGATTCTTGCTTCGATATCACGCTGTTCATCCTTTGCAGCATCATACTCAGCATTTTCTGATAAGTCACCCTGTTCTCTTGCTTCCTTAATCTTTTGAGCAACTTCCTGTCTTTTATTAACCTTTAAGTCCTGTAACTCATCTTCTAACTGTTTAAGACCTTCATAACTAAGAATATTCTTCTTCTCTGCCATCTCAAAATCCCTTTCTACATATTGATGAATGCAGCCTGACACAAATATCCTTCAAATCATTCATCATATTATTTTACAAAATTTCAATGCTACAATTATACTCCATTAAAACTGTATTGTCAAAGAATAAATAGCATTAAAACTCTATTATCATTTTAACTTTTTGTCAAAAAAAACATCAAAAAAATTCTCTTTTTATGTCAAAAATATCTTTATTAAAACAATATATCCCTAAAACATAAAATCGGTTCGCCTCTATCAAAATCCCAACTATGATAGGAATCTCCATGACATCTGTCTTTTTCACTGCAATTTTGACATTTGCTACATCTGTCACTTAAATCAATTCTGAATTCCTTGAATCGGTTTTCCCATACATCCTTAAATCTGTCTTTTAAGATATTTCCCTGGACAAGCTCCGGTCTTCGCTCTATATCAAGACACGCTATTATATCGCCGTTTGCAGTAATGCTTGCGACATATAGCCCTGCCGAACATATGAAGTACCAATCCCTTATCTCATGCTCATACTCGGCTCCCAGATAATGACTACAGCCGTATTCCACAGGCTCGCCGGCCATTCTCTTATCTCTGATAAATTCCATGAGATACCTGTAATCTTCCTTGTTGAGTATTAGTTCAGGATGAAGCTTTGCCCTTCCCATAGGCTCAATATTTATAACTCGCCATGAATCAATATCCATTTTGTCAAATACATCATATAAGGCATCTAATTCGCCTATGTTTTGGTGTGTAACCACAGTTGTAACCTGAATAGTTTTGAACCCACCTACATCTATAAGATTTTGGATACCCTCCATAGCTTTCCTGTAGCCACCTTTGGTCTGCCTGAAAGAATCATGTGTATCTTCCAAACCGTCTATACTTACAGATATTGTACCCATACCCGCCTCATGTAGTTTTGCTGCGACTTCAGGTGTAATCAATATGCCATTACTCGTCATTCCCCACTTAAATCCAAGCATATGAGCATAATTCATAATCTCAAAAAAATCTTTTCGAAGAAGCGGTTCCCCACCGGTTATGCAAAGCATATATCCTTCCGTTCCAAAGTCTTCTTTTACCTCATCTAAAAATGTTTTGTACTGTTCCAAAGTTAATTCTTCATTTTGCACATCTCCGCAGAAGCTTCCACAATGAATACAATGCTCATTACACCTGATGGTAAGTTCCAAAAACAGATTCTTAAGTAACGGCTTTTTCTTCAGACCTTCCCTATACTCTGAAAGTTGCTTCATATGTTTATATTTTGTATTGACATCCAACATGTAAATTACCCCACGCAATTTTCAAGCGTTCTTTAAGTCAGGCAAATCTCTTCAATTAAAATTTCTTATGCACTCTTTGTAAAGCCTGACAGATCACCCCATTAAAAATCTAACATATTTTCTTTAAAGCACCGAAAGAACACCCTAATTAAAATCCTCCGGCGGTCCATACACATCCTCCGGCACGTCATCTTCCGGATTATATTTTTCTGTAGTAACCTCTTCCGTAGTTTTCTCATCATCAAGTGCAGGAGGCGGTCCATAAACAGTTTGCGGTTCCGTTATATCGTATTCCTCATTTGTAGTTGCACTTGTGGAAGCCGTATCGGTTTTTTTATCATTTTTTTGAGACCTGCAACTTGTAAACCCTGCCAAAAACACACCACTGGTCAAAGCTGCAGCAATCAATTTTGTTTTTGTTGTTTTCCTCATATTTTACCTTCTTCCATAAAACACTAAATGTCTTTTTTGACTATCTCTCTGACTACATATTGCGGTGAATTATATTTTTTACATATAAATATATCTCGGAATCAATATATAGCTTGTTGAATAAATGCAAACAACGCAATATATTCCTATAATAATTGCAGCTCCCAGCCCTTTTATTTTATGATTACATCTGTTAAATATTCTCTCCCATCCATTTATAATCAAAAGATTAAATGAAATCAACATAGGGAGAAGGTATCTTCCCTGCGGTTCAAAATCGCTGAAATAAGAGTAACCCACACTCAATCCTATCGTAATAATGCACATTATAACCATAGCCAGCTTGACAAAAGAAAAAGTCTTATCTTTCGCGATACCGCAAAGCCTGCCGGGTATAAGGTTTCCAACTATACAAGCTGCAGCAACAACATACATTATGTTATAACACCAATCTTTAACCGGCAAACTCATATAGTCGAAATATCCTATAAAACTCTTTGCCGTTAATTCAATCCATTTTTTATCTATGAGCATTTCTTTCATAGACAATCCCGAATTATAAGGTGTAACTCTATTGGACGGTTTGTACATATCCCATGCATATTTTTCCCCATATTTCCTGCTGGTTGACAACCCCAGGAAATCTCCGTCATACAAAATAGCATTTCTAATAAACCACCAGCCCGATACTAAAAGTACTGTAATAAGTATCCATATAATTCTGGTCATGGCAAATTTAAATTTATGCTCTATGCTCTCATCATATATAACAGATAATATCGCAAAAATAAAAGCGGCGATGATTATTCCATAACAATTGTAATATGAAATCAAACATAATCCAATACCTACACCCAAAAATATGCAGGATTTCAAATTCCACTTATTGTCATTTGCATAAATCATCGCATATATAATCCATGCAACCGTAAACAACCCAAAAGCATCATTGTTTACATACGATGAAATAAATACAAACTGAGGCAAAATTGCAACACTGATAACAAAAGCATATTTAAAAACGCTTTTAAAGATCCGATTACTTATTTTTATACAAAGAAAAACTGTTCCAACCGAAAACAATACACTTACAAGCCTTGCAGCTATTAAAAGAGCAAAATCCGATGCGTTAAAAATGCTTGTAATCCACATAAAAAATGCACCTATTATATAACTGGTAATCGGTGTAAATCCATAAGAAAAGCCCCAGATCGGATTTCTTATCTCCTCAGCTCCGCCATGAGGCAGGCGACCATATTTAAAAATATACTCAGGTATATCATATCTCATATATTCATCAGGCGCATGATCATACGGAATAATAACAGCCCACATCAGATATAAGAAAAAGCATCCACATAATACACACGCCCAAAAACACTTTTCTTTTTTTATTTCATTCTTCATTAATCTTATCCTCTTTTATCGAACCCTCATTTTCAGATTTATCGTTTAATACATTGCCATCATTACTATAGAATATACAGGCCATTACAACACATATATCAAACAACAGGAAAAAAACTGTTGTATTTTGTATACCAAAGTAGTTCTTTTCTGAAAGAGCAATTACAGATGAATATATAAGAACTTTTATAGTAGCTGTTAATATTGAATCTTTGATTACAAAAACACTCAAAAATATAAAGACACTGCAAACAATCAATAGCATAATATTTATCAGGACAATTGTACGTTTAGAATTTTTATAATAGTTATAACCATTATGCAATGTAACGGTCATATCAGATATTTCCGCACCCGCTTCTATATTCTCAAAATCAATTCTTATATCGTTGATATTGCCTTTTAACTGATATTTATATACGCCGTTTCCCTGATTATCCATCACTATAACTTCTTTTTCACTAAATCCTTTTCCGGTATTATAATAAACAGATATATTAAGGTTATCCTGATTATTTTTTGTATTAATCTCCACACCATATATATATTTATTTACACCGGACACTGTCACATACGGATCAGCATCATCTATAGTCCATGAATTATTATTATAATGCATATTATTTGGAGGACATTCTTTTAAAGAATCCAAAACATAATCCGACCTGTCGCTCTTGTCAAACGGTGTTTCTATTTTAATGCAAGGTATGTTAAGCACCAAAACAACCGTCGCAATCATTAATATATATAAATATGCTGTTTTTATTATTTTATTTAACACTATTATTCCTCATAATTTTTCATTATTTATAATCAATGAAAGCATTCTTTCGAATGCTTTCATTTTATTATATTGCTATTTTTTAGTGATGGAAAAGTCTAATACCCGTAAACGCCATAACCATATCATAGTTATCGGCACACTCTATAACGAGATCATCCCTTACCGAGCCGCCCGGTTGAGCGATATATTTTACGCCGCTCTTTTTAGCCCTCTCAATGTTATCTGAAAACGGGAAAAAAGCATCCGAACCAAGTGTAACATCCTGATTCTGATCAAGCCATGCGCGTTTTGCTTCTCTTGTAAACACCTCAGGCTTAACCTTAAATCTCTTCTGCCACTCGCCTTCGCGAAGTACATCCTCATACTCATCACCCATATATACATCTATCGCATTATCTCTGTCAGCTCGTCCAAGTGAGTCTATAAATTGTAATTCAAGGACCTGAGGTGACTGACGTAAGAACCAGTTATCAGCCTTCTGTCCGGCAAGTCTTGTACAGTGAATTCTTGACTGCTGTCCTGCCCCTATACCGATTGCCTGACCATTCTTTACATAGCATACAGAATTTGACTGAGTATACTTCAAAATGATAAGTGAAATTTTCATATCAATAAGTGCCCAATCAGGTATTTCTTTATTTTTGGTAACTATGTTTGAAAGCAAATCTCCATTTACGTCAAGCTCATTTCTTCCCTGCTCAAATGTGATTCCATACACCTGTTTTTTCTCAAGTTCAGCCGGCACATAAGACTCGTCTATCTGAATAATATTATAATTTCCTTTTTTCTTTGCCTTTAAAATCTCAAGCGCTTCATCAGTATATCCCGGGGCGATAACTCCGTCTGAAACTTCTCTTTTGATAAGCTTTGCAGTATCCACATCACATACATCAGAAAGTGCGATAAAATCACCAAATGATGACATTCTGTCTGCACCCCTTGCTCTTGCATATGCACATGCAAGCGGTGAAAGCTCACCCAGATCATCTACCCAGTATATCTTTGCAAGTGTATCCGAAAGCGGAAGGCCTACAGCAGCACCCGCAGGTGATACATGCTTAAAAGAAGTCGCCGCAGGAAGATTTGTAGCAGCCTTAAGTTCCTTTACAACCCGCCAGCCGTTAAATGCGTCCAAAAAATTAATATATCCCGGCTTACCGTTTAGCACTGTAACAGGGAGCTCACTTCCATCCTCCATATAAATCCTCGATGGTTTCTGATTTGGATTACATCCGTACTTTAATTCTATCTCTTTCATAGTTTCCTCCTAATTTCTTTTTTCTGACTGACTTTATATAAAATGTACACGCATGGCAAGTGTTACTTAACGCCATGCTTAGCACATTTTATATAAAGCCAGTCAGAATACTTATTATCAATTCGGGATAAATAAATGTTACTTATTCTTATTTACTATCCTTGTCTCGTACTCTCCGCTTGCAATATCTATGAACCGCACAAATAAAGATACTTTATTGTCTTCATTTAAGCTCGACCATACTTCTTCTGTAAATGTTTCAATATCGCCTGATATTTTTACCCACTTCGGTTCGCCCTCAAAGCTTGGAAGAGGATTTCCGTCATGCATATATGTATGGATAAAATGTCCCTCACCGGCAACGGGATTTTCATATGCAAATGTATATCTGTTGCAAGCATCAGGATTTCCGTTATTGCTCTTAAGTATAGACATGGCATAGTTGAACTTTCCGCTTTCTATATGCATAATTCCTGAGATTCTTGGTGTATAATTTGGACCATCCGGTTCAAACTCACGGCATCTTAAAGACTGCTCAAAGGTGTTTTGCTTGTCCATGCCCTCATATATGGTATCCGTCTGGTCACCATTTGTAACTATAGTTTTATTGCCTAAAACCCTTACAGGAGCATAGATTATAAGGCTTGGATCTTCAAGCTTGGAAGGATCAAATGCCTCAGTCCTTATGCCTTCTCCTTCTTCAACAAATACTCTGTTTCTGCTGTTTGAGCTTCTTCCCATTATAAAATATGCAGTTACAGCTTTCTTACCATCCTCGGAAACACCGATTACGATACCTCTGCCCGGATAAGCATTGGTCTTGAGTTCATTTGCAATTGATAACATTTCCATCAAAAAATCCTCCATTATATTTCATGTATTTTATACCAGCCGTATAGCTGTATTTATCTTTTTATTCAGTATCCTTTATAATATCTCCACCCTGATCATTGGTCACATCTCCACTTTGGTCGAGAGATATCTTATCTCCCAAAAACTTCGGCTTAAATTTAAATAACGACCAGATAAAGTCTTTGTCTACAGCAACTATTTCTCTAAAATCTCTTTTAGTCTGTCCATGATATCTGATTTCCTCCGCCGCTACTCCACTGGCATCCATACCAAGTTTTTTCGCAACATAAATCGACCTGTATAAATGGTATTTCTGGGTAACAATCAGAACCTTTTTTGCACCAAATATTTCTTTGGCACGATACATGGTATCATACGTCGAAAATCCGGCATGATCCATAAATATATCTTCTGAAGGGACACCTGCTTTTATAGCATAATCCTTCATAACCTGAACCTCATTATAATACTTGCTCCCATGATCGCCGCTCATAATAATCTTCGGTGCGACACCTGCCTTATATAATTCTATAGCCTTATCCAATCTGTCACTAAGCATGAGACTCGGTGTATCTCCATGCTTGACCGAAGCCCCAAGAACTATAATACAGTCTACATTTTCAAGATTAACAGCTTCTTCTTCATCAAGTATTCTGTCTTTTGAGCTAAGCCACACGAGTGTATTTATTCCGACTGTTAAAACAATTACAGCCAGCATGATTATTACAAGTATGACGGCAACCGCCTTACAAAACTTTTTAAATTTACTCATATTTTTAACCTATTACATAGACTTGTGACATAGGGTATATTTTCATTGTCTTGCGCATACCAACAAAAATATCCCTGTGTCACATATCCCACATCAATTTTTATTTATCTGTGTAGTTGTACTTAAATACCATAACAGAAAGCGGCGGCACATTTACACATATCGAATTCTTCATTCTGTCGCAAGGCTGAGGAAGTGCAGTTACTGTTCCATTGACATTTCCATGGCCTCCGAACTTTTCATCGTCTGAATTTAATATCTCTTCATATTTTGTAAGACATGGTGCACCTATCATGTAGTTATTTCTTTCAACAGGTACAAAGTTACAGATGAATAAGAGTTGATCTTTGGCAGTCTTTCCTCTTCTCATAAATGCAACGATACCTTCTTTTGCATCATCTACTTTAATCCATTCAAATCCCATAACCTCATTATCGTTATAATAAAGTGCATCATACTTTGTGTACATATGGTTAAGTGCTGCCACAAAATCTTTCATCTTGCTGTGAAGGGGCTGATCTAAAAGATACCAGTCAAGGCTTCTTGCCTCACTCCACTCACGCAGCTGCGCAAATTCCTGTCCCATAAAGAGAAGTTTCTTGCCCGGATGTCCCAGCATAAATCCGTATGCAGCACGAAGATTCGCAAACTTATCAAATTCAAAGCCCGGCATCTTATTGATCATAGAACACTTAAGATGCACAACCTCATCATGTGAGATTACAAGCACATAATTCTCTGCATAAGTATAAGACAAGCTGAAAGTCAGTTTATTATGGTTAAATGATCTGAAATACGGATCAAGCTTCATATACTCAAGGAAGTCATTCATCCAGCCCATATTCCATTTAAACAAAAATCCAAGTCCCTTAAGCGAAGCCGGTGCTGTAACTCCTGCCCACGCAGTTGACTCTTCCGCTATAAGATATGCCCCCGGATTTCTTTCCTCCATAACTGTGTTTATCTTCTGCAAAAGCTCTATAGCATCATAGTTTTCATTTCCGCCATCCTTATTTGGAAGCCACTGACCGTTCTGCTTACCATAGTCAAGATAAAGCATGGAAGCAACCGCATCTACACGAAGTCCGTCTACGTGGAATTTCTCAACCCAGAAAAGTGCATTGGCAGTAAGGAAATTACTAACCTCTTTTCTGCCATAATCAAATATATAAGTACCCCAGTCAGGATGCTCACCTCTTCGTGGATCCGGATGTTCATATAAAGGCATACCATCAAATCTGCCAAGTCCATGTGCATCTCTTGGAAAATGCGCAGGTACCCAGTCAAGTATAACGCCAATTCCCTTACTATGCATATAATCCACAAAATACATAAAGTCATCAGGAGCACCATATCTTGAAGTAGGCGCATAATAATTGGTAACCTGATAACCCCACGATCCGTCAAACGGATACTCCGCTATACCCATAAGTTCTATATGTGTATAACCCATTTCTTCAACATAGTCACCGAGCATCTTTGCAAGCTCACGATAGTTATAAAATCCAAAATCCGAATCTTCAATCTTTTTCTTCCATGATCCAAGATGAACCTCATATATAGACATCGGTTTCTTTATCCTGTCCACTCTTGAAACCTTATTTCTGTCATCCATCCACTTGGTATCAGTCCATTTATATTTATTTAAATCTGCTACGATATTGGCATTGTCCGGTCTTACCTGATTATAGTTTCCGTAAGGATCTGCCTTATATAAAATCTCACCTTCTCTTGTAAGAATCTGAAATTTATATACCGCACCCTCTTTTACATCAGGTATAAAAAGCTCATGTATGCCCGATGTGGAATGAATCTGCATCGGATTTAAGTTTCCGTCCCACATGTTAAAATCACCAACTACACTTACGCGTCGTGCATTTGGTGCCCAGACAGCAAAATATGTTCCTTCTACGCCATCTATCTTCATAGGATGCGCACCGAGTTTTTCATAGATATCATAATTCTTTCCTTCATTGAAAAGATAAGTATCAAAATCTGTTATAAGTCCATCAAATGCATAAGCATCTGCCGTTATAACAGTTGTCCCGTCCTGATAGTTAGTTTTTATACGATACTTATTACCCTTATACTTTTTCTTTGGAAAATAAGCTCCGTAAAGTCCTTCTGCCAGTTTAACCATCTCTACCGGATTCTTACCCGTAACCGATGTTACAAATACTGAATCCGCATGAGGTCTGTAAACTGTTATAACCTGTCCCTCACCGTAATCATGTATTCCGAGAATATGCTTAGGTGCATTTATCTCGCCCTTCGCAAGTTCATCATAAAGCACCCAGTTTACCCAATTTTCAAGTCTTTCTTTCATCCAAACAACCTCCGTAATTAAAATTTATGCGGTCTTCCGCAGAATAATATAAACCATCTTATTAAAATCATTAATATTATAAGCACTGCCACAAATAAAAGATAAGCAATCGCCATCCACCTTGCATAAGCGGGCGGTAAAATCTGAAGCAGTATATCCTTATCACTAAAATAACTGTAGTTTTGTCTGAAAACCATATCCCTTGCTGCTACGAAAAACTCTTTGCCGGATTTCATGAATATTAGTGAATTGACAGATGTCAAAAATGCAGCCAGCACACTTCCATATACAAACGGCATAAACATTCTTCTTTTTGAAAGGATAACAAATGCATACACCATACCTGCAAGCGATGCTATTGATATAAGCCATGCGAGTCTGTAAAACCACTTTATATGATTTAATCTATCCACATTATGCTTATCCAATTCATATCCGACAAGTTTATATTTCCCTTTAAAAAATGCCTTAAAATCTTCTGAAAGCTTCTCATAATTAGCTTTCATTTCAAAGTCTTCGATTTTTACCTCATATGAAGCATCGGTCCGGGTTGCCGTAACTTCATCAAAAAAGCTGTTATCAGCATTATCTTTTCCCGTCTCATCTATCTCTTTACCGGCCACATAATTATCAAAACATTTTTCATAAACAGTTTTATTCATACAAAGGATACAGAATGCAAAATTAACGATAAAAAGTGCAACGCATATGCTTGCCAAAAATGAAATCTTTCTGTATCTTTCCATAACCATCATCTTCTTGAATATAATTTAAATATCATAATTACCTTTCTTCACAAAAGCCTATAGAAACCGTCAAGGCAATCGCTCTTTCCATTGTACCATTTTTGTGATTATCTGTAAAGAAATCTTTGGTTATTAAAACGTGTTTTTGCTCACTTTACAGACTGTATTTTTCTTGCATAACGCCTGTATGCGTGATATAATTTTTACATATTTTGTTATGGGTGGTGAAATTATGGCAGCTACAGCAAAGCCAGCTGAAAACGTGGTTGCAACCTTCGTTCTTGATACGGCTGCGCCATATAATATTCTCGATTTTGATCAGGGCTTATGCGTCATGACAGGCTACTCTCCAAGAGAGCTTGCCGGTAAAATCTGTACCCTTGATAAGCTTCTTTACGTTGACGATTTTAGTGAAACTATCACTTCCATCAATTATCAGCTTAGTATATCCAATCTTATTTCATTTCAAAAAAGAATAGTTACCAAGACCGGAGATATACTCACTGTTTTATGTAACGGACAGGCATACTCATTAAATGATGGTAGAGATGTTCTGCAATGTGTCTTTACTGATATTACTCACCTTGAAACTGCAGCCAGCGAATCAACCAAGGCCAAAACAGACCTGGAAGTTTTTGCCAACACTGTACCGAGTGGTTTATGTAAAAACCTGCTTGACAATAACTTAAGTCTTATCTGGGCCAACAATTTCTTTTACAGCATGTCCGGATATAGCAAGTCTCAATACGAAGATAAATTCGGAAGAAGTATGCTCTCGCTTGTTTTCAGCGAAGACCTCGCTACAGTTATAGATGCACTTGCCAATCTTAAAGAAGAAGGCAAATCTCAGATAGTCAACTTCAGAATCAAATGTGCTTTTGGCAATATAAAATGGGTCAATGCGGTATTTGCCAATGCCGGTGAAACCGCAGAAAATTTTCCTGTTGTTAATATAGTCATGTCTGACATAACCAGCCTAAAAGAAGCAGAACTAAAGGCCGCTTTGGAAGAACAGAAATATCTGATTATTTCCGACATTTCCGAAGAGCTCCCATACGAATATGATATTGCTACGGATACAATTAAATTTGCCGATAAATTTGAAAATATATTTGAGGGAAGTTCTGTTATGGAGAACCCT
>ODAI010111755.1_pt1 | contig 31100 bp, 28 predicted proteins | sample 1539321 | NCBI WGS metagenome assembly ODAI01 (sample SAMN02144231, study PRJEB22623) | gut metagenome | biome: sheep rumen | host: Ovis aries | place: New Zealand
AAATGACGATTTTAATTAATAAAAACGGTATTTTTTATACCGTTTTTATTTAGAAAAATCGATCATCGCGCCGTAGCATTGTTCGTTATCTTGAACCCAACACCCCGTCCTTACCGGCGAAGGCGGATAAAAAACCGCCAAATCGGCGGTTTTTGTTTTATATTCTAAAAATGCATTATTTGCAGACTTCAACCGCCCACATTGTTTTACCATCAATCTTTGGATTTTTCACTGCAACACGGTAAGCAACTTGACCTTCATTTTCACAGTCACCAAAAACATTAACATATACATTTTCAGTATCCGCAACAATTACTTTGGTATCAAATGTATCACCCGAACCACCAAACATAGCATCTGCTTCCATTGCTTGGATAGCAGCCAATTCTTCAGTCATTGGACATTTATAGACATCACCACCCTCTCTATCTGTGGTTAATTTTTCACACCCAGAAATCAAAGTTTGTGGTTGTTGATTGCATGCGGACAATGCCATAACTGGCAAAATTAAAAGTAATTTTTTCATGTGATTTCTCCTTTTTGTTCTATACGCATGAATTCTAAGATTTTTCACACCCAAACACAATACAATAATTATCACAAATTATAACAAAGGGACGCAACGCGTCCCAAAAGCACAAAACTAAAAAACTAAATATCGAAAGATAATGTATAGATGCGCCGTTGTTTGCGAGCGTAGTGTACGTGTGGTTACATGAGCGAGCAAACAACAAGCAGATATTCTATTATATTTCGATATATTTCCCATCAATCAAATTCTGTTTGACCATAAAATGCTTAACCTTTTGCGTCGATGTCATCGGCAAATCATCGGTTGTCATTGCCATATGCGTCACCCATTTATATTTGGCAACGCGTTTATTAGCCTCGGCAACGGCATGCGACAGTTTTTCTGCGGTCATACCCTCTTCCACACTAAACACACCGTACGCAACCGTTTTACCACCAACAACATGTTCAAAAACCGCAACATTTTTGACACCTGGAATATCTAAAAACAGTGCCTCTAATTCATCTGGATAAACATTTTTGCCACTATCTAAAACAATCACTTGTTTTTTACGACCGGCAAAATGCAATTCACCGTTTTTATCCATATAAACCAAATCACCCGTTTTGAAAAATCCACGTTCGTCAAAAGATTCTTTGTTGGCTTCGTCATTGTTCAAATAACCACCAAACACTTGGTGACCACGAACCCACAACATACCAATACCATTTTCATCTTTATCACGAATTTCGCATTCATTATTTCCCAATGGCGCACCAAACGCGTATGGTATGCGCTTTTTCACAGGGCGCGAACCACAAAACGGTCCAACGGTTTCGGTCATACCATAACCTTGAATAAATGCGATACCCAAATCATTATAGAATTTTTCAACCTCTGGCTTGGTTGCCGCCCCGCCCGCAATCATCAACTGAACACGACCGCCAAACACAGCCTTGATTTGTTTTTGCACCTTACGCACAATGAATCCCAGACCGATTTTCTGCAACCATTTTTGGTTTTTCAATATAAAAGAAACAATCCACCATTTTTTCTGGGATTTAATTTCTTCTATAATTTTTTTGCGGAACAATTCCCACATTTTAGGCACAGATGGAATCACATGAGGTTTAAATTCTTTGAAATCCGCCAAAATCAATTTTGGATTTATTGACGATTGCAACAAAATACCCATTTGAAAATGCAGTGGTGCCAAAAATCCCGCAGCAAAACCAAAGATATGATACAGCGGTAAAAAACCATATAACACCCCACCCGGTTCAAACCATTGATTAAAATCATCAAAAGAATTTGCACACTCTATTAAATTAAAATGTGTCAGTGGCACAATCTTTGGGGCGCCTGTTGAACCCGATGTAAATGACAATGTTGCAATATCATTTGCGTTTAATGGGTACGGTTCTAAATCTTCATCTGTTTCTGTATCCTGGGTTTGAATATCAAAAAATTTAAAACCAGCCGCATCATAGAAAAAAGATTTTTCAGCCGCGACCAATTTGCATTGGGTAAGTTTCGTCATATTATCATATTCGGTTGGTGTTAAATTTGTATCCAACAACAACACGCGCGCACCACGATACCATGCGGCGAACAAAGTCACAATAAATTCTGGAATATTGTGCGCCAACACACCCAAAGTATCACCAAAACCAACGCCAATTTTTTTCAGTGTTGTTGCACGCGCCTTGATAAGTTTTGGAAAATCTTCAAATGTTATTTTTTCACGAACCAGGAAAAGTGTCTTTGGACACTTTTCCACAGTCTGTTCAAAGAATTGGTACATATTCATAATTTAAATACCCTTTTCTTGATATTTACCATCGATTAAATATTGACGAACGACATGATGTTTAACCTTTTGCGTTGATGTCAAAGGCAAATCGTCTGTTGTCATCGCGAAATGAGTCACCCATTTATAAGAAGCAACCTTTTTATTTTTTTCCGCGATTGCCTTTGCCAATTTTTCCATGGTCATATCACTATCCACAGAAAACACACCATATGCGACAGTTTTACCATTAACCTCGTGTTCGAAAACCGCCACATTTTTAACCCCAGGAATTTCGATAAACAAACCTTCCAATTCATCTGGATAAACATTTTTACCGCTATCCAAAACGATGACTTGTTTTTTACGACCTGCGAAATGGAATTCACCGTTTTTATCGCATGACACCAAATCGCCTGTGCAGAAAAATCCGTCTTTATCGAAACTTTCTTTATTGGCCGCGTCGTTATTCAAATATCCACCAAACACCTGTTTTCCTTTGACCCACAACATACCAATACCGTTTTCGTCTTTGCTGCGGATTTCACAGCAATTTTCACCCAGTGGTGCGCCGAACGCATATGGCACACGTTTTTTTACAGGTTTAGAACAACAGATTGGTCCAACTGTTTCGGTCATACCATAACCTTGAACAAATGCCATACCTAAATTGTTATAAAAGTTTTCAACCTCTGGTTTTGTTGCGGCACCACCGGCGACCAAACAGCGCACACGACCACCGAACACCGAACGAATTTGATTCAAAACTTTATCAACCAATTTGCCCATTCCCAGCATACGCAAAGTTTTTTGATGATTCATAATAAATGATACCAACCACCATTTTTTCTTTGCTTTGACATTATCGACAATCTTTTTACGGAAAATTTCAAACACCTTTGGCACAGCCGGAATAACATGTGGTTTATATGTTGCAAAATCTTGCAATATAGCATTTGGATTGATTGTTGATTGCAACAAAACACTCATACCAAAATGCAAAGGTGCCAAAAATCCAACTGCAAAACCAAACACATGATATAATGGTAAAAATCCATACATCATTTCACCATGGCGCAAGAAAATACTTAAACTTTCCAAACTTTCCGAACAAGAAACCAAATTTTCATGTGTCAATGGCACAATTTTTGGTGTTCCTGTTGAACCAGATGTAAATGACAATGTTGCAATATCTTTGTCTTTTAATTTATAAGCCTTCAAAGATTCACCATCATCTTTATCTTTGGCCTGGATATCCAAAAACTTAAAGTTTTTTGTTTTATAAAAGAAAGATTTTTCTGCAACAACAAATTTACAATCTGTGCGTTCAGTCATATTATCGTATTCAATTGGTGTTAAATTTGTATCCAATAATAATACCGTTCCACCAACATACCAAATTGCAAACAAAGTATAAATAAATTCAGGGATATTATGTGATAACAAACCAACTGTATCTCCTGGCTTTATCCCAGATGCAATCAAAGATGCCGCACGTGCCTTGATAAACTTTGGCAATTGCGAAAAAGTAATATTTTCACGAACCAAAAAAACCATATCTGGATTTTTTGCTATATTCTGTTTTAACAATTCAATCATTGTCATTTTTTATGTCCTTTTATTTATAAATGAATAAATTATTCATGTCTGTCAGGATATTTACCATCGATTAAATTTTTCCGCACAATATGATGCTTAATTTTTTGCGTACTGGTCACAGGTAAATCTTCTGTTGTCATCGCAAAATGGGTCACCCATTTATACGATGCAACTTTTTTATTTGCCTCGGCAACTGCATCTGCCAACCTGTCCATTGTCATACCAGGTTCGACACTAAACACAGCGTATGCAACCGTTTTATCTTTTACCTTGTGTTCAAACACCGCAACATTTTTAACACCCGGGATATCTAAAAACATGGCTTCTAATTCATCTGGATAAACATTTTTACCGCTATCCAAAACAATTACTTGTTTTTTGCGACCGGCAAAATGCAACTCACCATTTTTATCCATATATACCATATCGCCAGTATTAAAGAACCCTTTGTCATCAAATGCTTCTTTGTTTGCTGCATCATTATTCAAATACCCACCAAACACCTGATGACCACGCAACCACAAAACACCAATGCCATTTTCGTCTTTATCGCGAATTTCGCATTCGTTATTTGTTGTCGGGCCACCCACAGAAAACGCCATACGTTTTTTATTTGGTTTTGAAATACAGATTGGTCCAACAGTTTCTGTTAAACCATAACCTTGAATAAATGCCAAACCTAAACTTTCATAGAAAGTTTCAACCTCTGGCTTGGTTGCGGCACCACCTGCAATCAACAACCTGACCCGTCCGCCGAAAATATCCAAAATAGGTTCTTGGACTTTGCGCACAAAAAACCCCAATCCCATATCGGTAATGCGTTCGCGATTGCGTAAAATAAATTCCACAATGCGCCACTTTTTTTGTGCCTTCAAAGTGTCCATAATCTTATTTCTAAATAATTCCCACAAACGCGGTACAGCCGGAATAACATGCGGACGGAATTTTTTAAAATCGTCCATAATGTATTTTGGATTAACAGTTGGCTGTAAAACAATACCCGCCCCAAAATGCACAGTTGCCAAAATACCAATGGAAAAACCGAATATATGATACAATGGTAAAAATCCATACATGACATCACCTGAACCAAAATATTCAGCCATATCTTCCAATGAATTTGCACACTCTGTTAAATTATAGTGTGTTAATGGCACGACCTTTGGACTGCCGGTTGAACCAGATGTAAAAGACAAAGTTGCAATATCGTTGTCTTTGAATTCATACGGGCGCAACATTGGATTTGGCATACCGTCATTTGCGGTAATATCGATAAATTTAAACACATCTGTTTTATAGAAAAACGACAATTCAGCAAAAACGAATTTGCAATTTGCAATCGCCGCCATATTGTCATATTCAAACGGTGTTAAATTTGTATCCAACATTAATGCGCGCGCACCAATATACCATATTGCAAATAATGTCAGCGGAAATTGAGGAATATTATGTGACAACACCCCGACAGTATCACCAGCCTTGATGCCATGTTCCATCAGTGTCACCGCACGTGCGCGGACCATTTCCATAAATTTTGAATACGTAATCCCTTCACGTACCAGAAACAAATTTTCCGGCCATTGCTGAACCGCTGTTTCTAACATAGTATTCATACTCATAGTAAATTTCCTTGTTGTTTTTATATTGGACGGGGTATATTATAGACCTAAAAGATAAGGAAATCAAACATGAAAATATTAACCTTGAATATAAATTCTATACGCGCCCATGTGGAAAGTTTTATGGACATTTTGCGAAATAGTGAATATGACACAATATTGGTCCAAGAATTAAAGGTCGAAAACGCAAACTTTCCATTTATGTTATTTGACGAATTTGGATATAACATCAAGATTTTTGGGCAAAAATCATGGAACGGGGTTGCTGTATTTTCTAAATTTTCCATCGAAGATGTCACTTTTAATATGCCAAATTATGCAGATATAAATTCACGCATAATTGAATGTGTTATTGATGGGCGAATTCGCGTTATAAATACATATATGCCAAACGGCGACAATATTGAATCACCAAAATTTCAATATAAATTGGAATGGATGCGCGCATTTAGCAAACACATCAAACAATATACCAATTCGCCCGAGGCTGTAATTATCGCTGGCGATTTTAATGTTGCGATTACTGACCGCGATATATGGAATCCAAAAAATTATATTGGTTCATCTATATCGGCCCCATCGGCACGCGAAATCATGCGTCAATGGCTGGACGATGGCTGGGTTGATGTATGGCGCAAATTACACCCCGACACCCAAGATTACACATGGTATGGATATCGTGGTCGCGACACCGTTGGCAACAAACAAGGTTTGCGCTTGGATTATTTTTTATGCAATAACACAGCCGAAAAAATGGTTAAAAATTGCGAAATAGATTTGTGCCCACGCACCGCCCAAAAACCAACAGACCATTGTGGTTTAATGCTGGAAATTGATTAATCATCAATGCGTGCCAAATCATCATAGGTTTTATATTTATCATCACCGGTTTCAAAATATTCATACGGCGCATTGCCCACAGAATACATATTAAATAACTCTGTCACTTTATTGATTGCCGCGTTCATCATATCGCGCACTTGGGCCTCGTCAAACCATATCATTTTTGCATGAAAGTTTTTCAACTGCATAAATACCATTTTTGGATTTCTGGATTTTTCAGTTGTTGGTATTTTAAACCCATTATTTGCCAACATATACGCTTCCAAAGGCAACTGTGGCATGGTCCCAGAATTTAATTGTGAATTATTTGGCGCACTGCCTGTTTTAATATCCAATACACCACCGTCCCAAACTCTGTCGGCAAATGCACACACACAACGATTTGCAATAACGACCTTGCCTTCTGTTTCTGGCACAGAATTTAATAGCAAATCTGCATGCTGTTCCAAAACCTTGGCAATTTCAACAAACCGTTTATGCCAGAATTTAAAAATCATACTTTCTGTATTTGTTAAATTTAAAACCTCACGCGCAGCCCTATCCATTTCACTAATGGTTGTGGCGCATGAAAAATCACGTGCATGTTCAACCACATCATGCACCAAAGTCCCAAATTTTCGTGCATCAACAGAAACCCACCAATCGTCCATTGGTCGCAACCGTAAAATATGCGCAACATAAAAAGCATATGGATTATGAATCAATTTTTCTAATTCTGTCACATAAACATCACTCCAATCCGATGGCGGATTCGGCGCAGTATAATCCAAAGGTTGCAAATCAATTTTATCGCGTTTGCGCACAGATTCTAACACATTTGTATTTTCATCAATTTCGCCACCACGTGCCAACACACGTGATATAAACCGAGATTCTGCGGTTTTTGTTCCACCCGAATTTTCTGCACGCAACCAATAAACTTGCGCGCCGCACGACAAATTCATAAAATCCAAAGACATCAAAGATACTTTTCTGTCTGGACTGGGCAATCCAATTTTTTCTGCAACCGCCACAGGCAACCAAGCATTTTCATATCCACGTGCAGGAAACATACCATCATTTAACCCAGTTAAAATCACGACATCTGCGGTCTGCATACGTGATTCAATGGTTCCCAACACAACAATTTTTGCAGACATATTTGGAACATCACGCACCGCAACCGTCCCCAGCACATCGGCAATAAATGCACGCGCATCGGCACACGATAATTTAATATCATATTGCGCCAACACAGACGACAAATTTTTAATTGCCAACCACACCTGACCAGATTCCACAGAATCAATTTCAAATTCAGGCTGCATAAAATCAATATTATCATTTATAATCGCGGCAATCGTGTTAAACAAATCAAAACCAGATTTCGTATAATACGATTCCCATTTTGATTGTTTTTCTTCAATCCATAAATCCAGTAAATTTAAAATTGCACGCGCGGCGGCAACACTTGCACCCGAACGCGCACCCGAAAAATCCGCTTCTAATCCTAAATCCAAAAAAGCACTTTGCAATCTTTGATTTCCGGCGGCATCAGGTGTAATTACCATCACAGATTTATTTTGCGAAACCGCACGCGCACAAATTTCTGCCACAGATGCCGCCTCTTCACTTTCGCTATCTGCGGTTATCAAATGACAATTATGCAAATCTTTGTCGCCCAAATATTTATCTGTATCATTACCAAACGCATAGTTCATAAAATCAATATATGACGCACCAACATCAATTGGGATAACATCATGTGGTTCAATACCAATGCGTTTTAAAAATTTATATTCTGCATTATATGGATTTGTGTTTAATTCAAAATCTTGTGCGCGACCATCAATTTTTCCAGGCAAAATAATCCGTCCATTTTGCAAACCCGCAATATATTCCATTAAATCTGCGGTTGCCGGGACAGACGCCGTTGAACCACACACAATAACCAATTTGTAATTATCACAAACACCAATCCAAGAACGCACATCTTTATTTCTTTGTGCCGCCGCGGTTATACGACCGTTGGCAAACCCTGGCAAAACAGTTGTTAAAATATTTAACATCTTGGCTTTGGATTTAAAATGTTCGGCATATTCATTACCTGCAACCAAAGATTCCCAATCTATATCCGCACTATTCAAACCCTCATTTTCCAAGTAATCTTGGCACCGCACTAAATCGTGTGCAATTGGCAAAGCCGTTGAAATATTGCCCACCGACGAATCCGCCGATAATAATTTAGACAAAATAACAACGCGTTCCAAATTCGAAAATATATTATTTTGAAAAACATCTTCTTCTGTTTCACCGTCATCGATACCCTCGCCCAATGCGACCAGTTTTGGCAATAAAATTGCACGCGATTGATTTTTATCAACGAACATTTTTTCCGCCGAACGAACCGCACGCCTGCTGGGCAAAAAAACCAAACAATCTTGCAACGAAACATTTGCAGATTCAATTACCCGCCATAACGCGTCCAGCATATGTCCAGGATTTGTCACACAAAAAATATTTTTATTTGATGCCAATTATTTTCCTTAAAATTTCCAGACCTGTTTTTTTTGTTGCCGATGTTATTAAAATTTCATCAACCATTGCCCCATGATTTTCATGCGATAAAACCATCTGTTTTTCTTCACGAATTTTTTTATCTTTTTTTGTATAAACGATTTGATACAAAATTCCATTTTTATCACAAAAATCCATCAATTCCAAATCAGAATCTTTTGGTCCAACACGCGAATCAATCAATATAAACAACCGTTTTAATTGGGAACGATTTTTCAAATATTTTTCCAAACGCAAAACCCAGTTCATTGCCAATTCACGCGACACACGTGCATAACCATAACCCGGCAAATCAACCAATAAAACCCTATCATCAATATTAAATAGATTTAATTCTTGGGTTCGCCCAGGCGTATTTGATGTCCGCGCAATTGGCGCACCAACCACCGCATTTATCAACGAAGATTTACCAACATTACTACGTCCAACAAAGGCATATTCTGGAAACTGTGTTTTTGGCAAACTTTCGACCGATGAAAAAGACCCAACAAATTTTATCATTTTTTATCCCCCACCAATCGTTTATAGGCTTCTTTTTTAGAAATACCTGTGCGCGCCGCCAATTGTGCCGCCCCTGTTTTTGTAGAATCTGCAACAATATCATTGACGATTTGCGATATTTCTTCATCAGTCATTTTTTGTGTTGGTGCCGGTGCAACGCAAATAACAATTTCACCGCGTGGCGGCTCTATACGCATTAAATCCGCCGGATATCCAACAATAACTTCCTCGTGAATTTTTGTAATTTCACGCACAATTGCAATTTGTCTTTCTGGCATAACACGTGCAATCGCCGCAATAGTCGCCATAATACGATTTGGACTTTCATAATAAATAATTGTATGGCGAATTTTATTATCATCACGCAATTTTTTCTCGTCAAAAAAACCACAGAAAGTAAATCTATCTGTTGGAAACCCAGACAACACCAGCGCAGAAATCGCCGCCGTTGGTCCTGGCACCATAAATATTGGCACACCTGCACTACGCGCCGCACGAACCAGACGAAACCCAGGGTCACTAACACCCGGCATACCTGCATCTGTCACAACAGCAACCGACAGTCCAGATTCAATTTTTTGAATTATAGAATCAACAACCTTGACTTCGTTATGTTCATGATGAGAAATCGCCTTGGTTTTAATATCAAAATGCGCCGCCAATTTGGCAAACACACGCGTATCTTCGGCAGCAACCAAATCCACAGATTGCAAAACCTCTATCGCACGCGGCGACATATCAGCCAAATTTCCAATTGGTGTTCCCACAATATAGAGTCCCGATTGCATTTCTAATCCTTTTATGATAAAATGATACAAAAATAAATAGGCGTTTTCAATGAATAGATTTCTTTTTACATTTTTATCAGTATTAATATTGGCGGGTTGCGCGGGTCAAAAACCTGAAAAACATGATTGGAACGCGGAATACACAAACACACCAACCGGTACCCCAACTCAGATGCAATATGGCACATATTATTCAACATACGATTCCGCCGACAGCCAACATAACATCGCGGTTTTATTACCAACAACCGGTTCTGCGGCAACATCTGGACGCGAAATCCGTAATGGTATGGAATTGGCATTAATACAACACTCTTTGAACCAATTAAATGTGCGTTTTTATGATACCTCGAACGATACAACAACCGCGATAAACAACGCATTAATGGAAAATCCTGAAATAATTATCGGTCCATTGTTTGCAAACGACGCGATTGCATTGCGCACAGCCAAGCCTGACTATATGCCGGCAATATCATTTACATCAAACGCAAATGCGGTTGGCGATGGTGTTATGACGATTGCGTTAATGCCAACAAACAGTGTTGAATTAATTGTTCGTGAAATGTTTGATGATGGGATTAAAAACTTTATCATAATGGCACCCGATACAGAATCCGGAAAAATCATGGCCGGCACCGCAAAACGCGCCAGTGAAATTTATGGTTCATCTGTTTCTGGAATATTTTTATACAAAGAACGCGACAATGATAATTTAAAAAACATTGCCGAAATGGCATCAATGAACAAGGCACGCACCGCGGCACACAAACGGGCACGCACCGTATTATCCGACATTTTAACCCGCGAAGAATTAACCGGTATTGAAAAATCTAAATTATATTACCAATTGGATAAACTATCCAAAACTGACACAATTGGAACATTACCATATACCGCCGTATTATTCTTAGGGGCATCAGACGACACAAAAACACTTGGTTCGTTTTTGCGTTATTATGGCGCAGATTCTAAAAACATAAAATTCTATGGTTCTGCCCTGCTGGATAATACAGATATCGCCGCAGACTATACAATGATGGGAACAAAATATGCGGCTCTGCCCGAACAAAATTTAACATTTACAAATTTATATAAAGAAACTTATGGCAACCTGCCATCGCGTTTGGCGGCATTTGGATACGACGCGGCAAATATCGCAATGGGGACTGTGTATTCTGGTCGTGCGCCGGCATCGTATTTATTGGACCCCAGCGGATATAACGGTATGTCTGGCATGTTTCGTTTAAAACCAAACGGCGACAGCGAACGCGGTTTGCGCATCATGACTGTAAATGGTTCTGGCACACCTGTGTTGGTTAAACCCGCCCCAGAAAATTTTATAACACCAATTTATAATATTGAACAAAGACAAATAAAACCTGCCGAATCTATGTCATTGCAAACATCTGGGATAAATCCAAATGATTACATAACAATCCCAGACCGTTATAAACGCAAATATAAATCAACAACATACGGCTTAAACATGACAGATACAACACCACAAAAACCAGAATCTGTAATTACCGTAATACACAGCGACGATAACGATGCCGGTGTTATTGATGCCGATTATAAACCTGTGCAACTGGAATCAATCAACAAAACAATGATAGATTCTGTTGAAATCAACGAATAAAAAAGGACGAAAAAAATGGCAATAGGAACAGCAGTTCAACGTGGCAGTTGGGTTTATGTATATGATGACAAAGGTCATCAATTAACCAGTATTCCTGGGGAATTGCATGGTTTTACCGGTTCAACTGTTTCTGTAAAACGTGGCAACTGGGTTTATACATTTGACGAACATGGCCACCAAACCGGCACATTTCCATGTTAAAAATAACATGACAACCTCGCTAAATTTGTACAGCATATAAAAAACATACGAATTTTTCGTTTTATACAGACAACTGTGGAATAAAATAACCACCTTGTTGTATTCAAACATGGAAAATATTTGCTGATTTAATGCAACTGGTGAAAGAGTTTAAAGAAAAATGGCTAATTTCACCCACGGGTGAAAATTGAACATTTGTTGAATTTATGGTATAATTTGTTTCGCGAGAGGATTTTTATATGAATATCGGCAAAAAAATCATAATTATGGGAGGGTCTTGTTCAGGAAAATCAACAATGGCGCAGAATTTAGGTGAAAAATTTAATTTGCCTATTGTTTATTTGGACTTATATGACCCATATGCAGTGCCAGCAGGTAAAGAGCGCGACAAAAGAAAACAAAAAATAAATCAAGTTATCCAAGATACTGTTAAAAAAGACAGTTGGATAATTGAAGGAATATACGAATGGTATGCATTTGAAGAACGGTTAAATAGTGCAAATACCCTGATTTTACTATTATCACCGGCATATAAAAGACTTTGGTGCTATATAAAAACTTGCATTACAAAAACAAAAAGACATGGTCGCCAAGGTTTTTCTGCAAAAAATTTTCGATGGGACCATGTTTGGTATATGGTGCGAAAAAAAGATGCACCGTATGATTTGATTAACCAAGCGATCCAAAAACATCCTAATTTACAGGTTGTGAAATTAAAATCGCACAAAGAAGCGAATAAATTTTTAAAATCGGTGCAATTAAAAGGATAACAAATGAAAACACCAAAAGTTTCTGTCATATTACCGTGTTATAATGTTGCCAAGTTTATGGAACCTATGTTTACATCTTTGCGTAATCAGACAATGAAAGATATTGAAATAATTTGTGTAGATGATAAATCAACAGATGATACGGTTAAAAAGATTCGTGATTTTATGAAATATGATAACCGTATTTGTTTATATAAACTTGGTAAAAACACTGGTGCATCACATGCAAGGAATTACGGATTAAAAAAATCCAACGGAAAATATGTATGTTTTCTGGATCCTGATGATTATATCGATAATGATTTTATTGAAAAATTATACAAAAGCATAACAAAAACCAAATCTGATGTTGCAAAGGCGAGATTTAAGGTCGGTGATAAATACTGGAAAACACACGAATTGGTAAAAGAAAATTATTTATGTTTTAGTTCAGAACATTGTTCCGCGATGTATAATAAAAAATTTTTACTGGAAAATAATATATTATATCCCGAAGATGTTATTACAGGCGAAGATGCGGTTTTTCTGTCAAACCTTGTATTGCATACCAATAAAATTATAACCATAGATAATGCTGATTACCATTATGTTCGGCGCAAAGGTTCGTTGGATGCAAAAAAATTATCGCACAAAATGGTGTTGGCCAGAATTAAGATGTTAGATTACAAGTTGCAAATGTTAAGAGAGCACGAATTTGATACCTATACTGATAAAATTATTTTTATACAACGACATATTTTGAATCATTTTTGTTATACCGTTGACCCAAAACGCATATCGGTGGCGGATAAAAATTTACTGATTAAATGGTTTATAAACAATCGAAAAAGTTTTATAGCATAATCTGTCTGGGTGGATTCCATCGGCTGCGCCTGCTGGGAAACCTTAACGATTGTGGTGCGTTACACTTCCACAATCTACTTGTTTTAGAACCAACCAACTGACGTTGGCGTGGTGCCAAATCCAAATACCCACAACCACAAAATAAAAAATGACCCGCTTGGGTCATTTTCTATTTTGGTGGGAGTGGGTGCTCCCTTGATAAACAATAACAAAAATCTATAAAAACTCGTGGGGACAAAAACTCCGTTTTTATGATTTTTCTAATTGTTTATCTGCGTATTCGCCATGCATATCTTGTTGGCTGTCGCCAACGAAAACTGTCGTTTTCAAACGGCTTGTGCCGTTGATATTCTGGCGCATCCACCCACCCCACTTGTCAAAAAATAAAACCACCCAATCGGGTGGTTATATTTTTTGGTGGGAGTGGGTGGATTCGAACCACCTCAGTCGTAAGACAACAGATTTACAGTCTGCCCCGGCTCTCCAACTCCGGCGCACGCCCAAAACTTTTACCCATTTTCGCCCTGGCGAAATATGGCTTGCCTTGTCCGCCTCCGCCAAGGCTACGGCGGGACACTCAATTTTCAAACCTCGCTACCGCTTCGGTGAAAATTGGTGGTGCGGGCAGCGGGAATCGAACCCGCATTTCAAGCTTGGAAGGCTTGCATACTAGCCTTTGTACTATGCCCGCGAAATTCCAAAGCCCGTTCATTATACCCAAAAAATTCATATATGCAAGTTTTTATTTTTTTATCGGTGGAAAACATGTCACACCATCAGCCTCACAACAATTCCAACCCAAATCCCCCAGGTCAGTATATTTTTCGCCCGCACAACAACCATCGGCATCAGGATTTGTTCCATCATCACATAACGAAAAATCTTTTTTAACCTCCATTGGCGGAAAACAATGTTCGTTATTTTCTGTGCAACAATTAAAACCTTGTTCGCCCAAATCTGTATATGTTTCCCCTGGACAACAACCATTTAAATCCGGTGTATCACAAGACGACACCACATCTGCCGATTTTTCTTGTGTTGCATTATCAATGCTTTCAACATCTGGCGCAACTTCTACAACTTGAACCTTTACTCGACCTGTGGAACGACCAGACGCGCGTTTGGTGCATTTTGCGCGATAATCAGTTTTTAATTTTTCCAAACGCAAAATACCATCTTCATCAATTTCTTGAACGCTATTCAAAGAATCCATTTCCGCCTTGATATCTGCACAACTCATGCGCTGACCGACACCGCGTATCTCTTGGATTTCTTCATCTTCTGCATAGGCGACCGCAATTGACACTGCTGGCACCAAAGCACAAATTGATAAAAACAATATAATTTTTCTCATAAAAAATCCTATTCGTTAATTATTTTTTCAACCTGCATAATAAAATCAATTGCTGGGTTTGTTATCTTTTTTGCCTTGTCAAAAATTTCTTCGGCGGCATTTTGCATTTTTAATCTTTTGTATGTTTCAACAACTTCCAAAGTTTCTTCTTGGTTTAATTTATCATCACTGATACCGCGTGCAATTTCCAGTTCTTTTTTTGCCAAATCAACATATTTTTGTGCATTTTCTGGACAGCCACGTTCAGCCATTATTGCATAGATTTTTGCGCGATCAATGCGTTGTTCTGCGTCCATACCAACATAATTTTCACCCAATTTTCTTTCTAAATTCTGTTCTATTTGCGAACAAGGTTTTTCAATTACATTTTCAACACACATAACCGTCATAACCGCATTTACATTTTGTAAATTTTGCATGAATTTATCATGATTTTCTGGACAACCATATGCAACCAACTTTTTATAAATTTCGAAATCGTTTCTAACACCATCACAATTTTGGTCATCGCCCCAAATTCTTTTCAACAACACCTTTTCAATAGCCTGACATGATGTCAAACTTTCTTCTATAACAGTTTGATTTGATTGCTCTATTTTTTTTGTTGCAATTTTATGATTCCAATTTGCAATACCAACACCAACAAAAATACCACATATAAACAATACAACAAAAACAGACCAAACTTTTATTCTGGAAAAACTTGTTTTTTTATTTTGCATAAACTCTCTCCTTGATATCCACATTATAACTTATTTACGACCCCATTTACAATGGTAATTTTTCTGTCTGCACGTGCAGCCAAATTCATATCGTGCGTCACAAACAACATAGCCATTTTATTTTTGCGCACAACATTTAACAGCAAATCAAACACCCCAGACGCATGAACCGGGTCCAAACTGCCGGTTGGTTCATCTGCCAAAATAATTTCAGGATTATTTGCCAATGCACGTGCCACAGCGGTCCTTTGTTGTTCGCCCCCCGACATTTCGCCAGGCAAATGCAAAGCCCTGTGTTCGACATCAACGGCACGCAACAGTTTTAGCGCACGCGCCTCGGCCTCTTCTTCGGCTATACCGTTTGCCAACATTGGCATCATCACATTTTCAACCGCCGTAAAATCAGCCAACAAATTATGACGTTGATACACAAATCCAATTTTATTACGTCGAATATTTGTGCGTTCTGCCTCTGTCATTTGATGTACTGGCTGTGAATCAATTAAAATACTGCCCGCCGTCGGTTTATCCAACAAACCGACACATTGCAACAATGTCGATTTTCCAGACCCCGATGGTCCAACCATTGCCACAATTTCACCACGTGCTAAATCAAATCCACCACCGGTCAAAACATGCAACGGCTGTCCGCCTTCCATAAAAATTTTTTTAATATCACGCACAGACATAACAATATCTGGTCGTTTAACGCGCGACAAAGAATTTAAAATCCCCGCCATATTATAATTCCCTTAATCTTGAAATTAAACTTTTTACAGTTTCCGGTGCCAAAATATATGTATTATAAACTTTACGTTTTCTTAATTTTTTATACAATCTGCGTTCTTGGTCACGATTACGCGGTCTGTCCATTTCGCAAAAATATTTAATATCATTTGGCGCAAAACCAAACACCGCGCCGTCCATTATGGCACTAATATCGCCATCTTTTTTTGCATGCGGTAATTCAGGATTTAATTTTAACAGCAAATTATAATCGCGCATAACTTCATTTTTATATTTTGCGACATCTGGTTTTTTTGATTCAATATCATCAATAATTTGTTGTTTAAAAACCGCCACCTGTTTTTCATCTTTGATAACAGACTTTACGACCAAATCAAACCAATTATCAATAAACTCACGTCTTAAAAACTCATCACCACACATATTGATATAAAACCAATTCAGTGCGTTTTTTACCATATAAGATACAGGTGACATATCATCAGGTAATTTATACCTGTGATAAACTTTGAAATCATTAACGCCTTTTTTACTTAAATCATTTTGTAAATCTTCGGCACTGGATTGCCAACCCTCGTGACCGTAATTCATACGCGTCACCAGATTTATTAAATTCATTTGATAATCTTTATTCATTTCTTAACACCTCCACAGGGTCAGTATTTGCCGCCTTCCATGCTGGATATAATGTTGCCAAAAAAGCCAACAATATTGCAATAAACGCAATTCCAAACACAGTCCAAAATTCTACACGCGATGGTAATTCAGATAGATAATACAATTCCGCAGGAAACAAATCGCGTCCTGTGGCCCATTGTAAAAACTTACGTATCGGTTCAATATAAATCGCAATCAATGTTCCCAACAATGTTCCAGCCGCAGAACCAATTAAACCAATTGTTGTTCCCGACAAAACAAATATACGCATCATAGATTTGCGCGACACACCAAAAGTCCGCAAAACCGCAATATCTTTGGCTTTATCTTGGACCAACATAACCAATGAAGACACAATATTAAACACCGCAACAATAATAATCAGCATCAAAATTAAAAACATCACATTGGATTCGACCTGTAAAGCACCAACAAAACCACGATTTAAATCACGCCAATCGCGCACAATAAAACCATCAGGCAATAACCGCACCAATGCATCACGCACAGCGGTTGTTTTTTCTGCATCTTTTAAAAATATATCAATATGCGTGACCGATTTTCCAATATTTAAATATTTCTGGGCGGTTGCAATCGGCATAAATATATACCCAGAATCATATTCATACATTCCCATAAAGAAAGAATTTTTCACAGGATACGAAACAATTCGTGGCATTGAACCAAACGGCGTTGGTGTTGAATTATTCGCCGAAACCAAAGACACATCATCACCCAACGCAACACCCAAATTACGCGACAATGTTGCGCCCATAACCAATTCCCCATCTTTGATAGCCGCCAAATCTTTGCCATAAAAACGCGTTCCACCGGTTGTTTTAGAAATCAAATCTGGCATATTTATTCCGCGAATCATCGCCCCAGAATTACGACCGTCATGCGTCACCATAACCTGACCTTCGATAATTGGAACCACAGACACTGCGTTTGCATCAACAATTTTGTTTTGTTTAATTTTATCTATTAAATAATCATAATCCGCAATTGGACCGTCTTGATGTTGAACAACAATATGTCCATTCATACCAATAATGCGTCCCAATAAAACATCATGAAAGCCACCCATAACCGACATAACAACAATCAATGTTGCCACACCCAACATAATACCAATCAGCGACACCCAAGACACCACAGAACCAAAACCGCGCTTTTTTGCACGCAAATAACGAAAGGCAACTTTTTTTTCTAACTTTGAAAACAACATACAAAATTCCTTTAATTATTTAACAACTCACGCACATCGTCACCAACCAACAATGCCTCTCCTGATTTTGGTTTAACATCATCAACAATAGACACCAACCGCGGCGACATAAATACAACCAATTCTGCAAACGGACTAATCAATGTTTCTGGGGTTGTCACAAAAGAATGTGTAGGAATACCAACAATCACATAGTTATCACCAACACTGGACGGGATATTAAACGAAGTTAATTCACCATATTTTGTTGTTAAAACGATTTTGGCATCTATCTTTTGATAACCACCATAATCACCATAACGACCCGTTGCCCCAATAACTAAATCTGTTTCCAATCTATCTTCTTTACTGCATTGACCGATATCAAATCGTGATTGCCAACCATTTGGAATCGAAAAAGTCCCTTGTGAAATCAATACAACATTTGATTGTTGTGCCAAAAACTCCTGCAAAGTTTTTGTATTTATCTCTGGCCCCACAACTAAGGCACGCCCAACAACACCCGGAACAGACATTTTGATATTATTTTTCCCAAACGCCGGCAACAAATTCATCCATATAATTGGATTATCTGTCTTTGGATAAACACGATATACATCCATATCCCACGCAATCATATATTTTTTAGACGCAATATCTGCTATAATTCTGGACACTTCGCGTTCTGTTTGCGCATCGCCTTCGAACACGACGGTTTTATCTTGCCAATTTACCAACAAATTACGCACATCTGCGCCATGCATCGCGTCCAACAAAGCCATAATTATAGATTCATCTTTTGGCATTTTAATCATCCATTTCGCGCGGTGTTGCAAATGAATCTCGGCTGTCACTGCATCATACGAATAATATGCGCGTCCCATTTTTGCAATCAAATCAACTGTATCCGCCAAAGTTCCGGATTGAACCTCGCCTGATATTTTTTCAACCAATTGTTCATCTGCAACAACAGACACATCTGTTCCGTCCAATAATTTATTTAATGCAGATGCCACCGTCACATCTTTAAATTTATATTCACTGACCGTCAATTCAGGCAATGCATCACCCAATCCCAATCGCACAATTTCAATTTTTTCCGCCGGCACAACCGACACAACTGACTGATTATTCCAATCAACTGTGCAACGCATAGGCAATTCCACAGAAAACCTTTGCGCCGTATCTGTCGTCAAAGCGGCTTTTTTTGGAAATATTGGCACAGACTTTTCATCTATGACCATATTTTCAACAACCTGGACTGTTTCATATTGTGGAACATTTTTTGCGTTTTGACACCCTGCACACACAAAGACCGTCAAAGCAAACAATAAAAAACGTTTCATATTATTTTCTCCATTTTTTGTTTATAACATATTATATGTTCATAATTTTTTCAAACTCTTCCAAAGTCATTTCATAAATTGGTTTTTCTGTTGGTGTGACTAAATCTTTCATACCTTCGAATTTTTCTTGAAACACCTTTATCACGCGCGCGACATCATTTGGCACAGGCCCCGCCTGTTCTAAACGACGCGCATATTCCAAAATATATTCCAATGTATCTGCGACAAAGAATCGACCGACATAATTTTCCATCGCTATTCCGCCTTTTTCCACACAAATTGCAGACATAGTCACCAACATTTGGTTATAAAAATTAGCCAACTTGATAAAATTTTGAACAGATATCGCCATAACTTGTTCCCTTCCTCTTTTTTTCATTATAAAAACTATTGCCACCCTAACGCAAATGTTTTATAATATAAAACATGAAAATCAAATACCTGGCATTATTATTGGCTTTAACATCATGTGCATCGGCAAATCGTGGCAATATTGACGATGCAACAATTTTAAATTGGGAAAACGATGCCGTCACAACCGAACAATTTGTTCGCGACCATAAATCTTGCCTGGGATTAAAATCTAACAACTATACACCGCGTTCGCGTATTGCGCGCCTGTTATCACCGAACCAAAACGACCAAATGCCTGATTGGGACGGAATCTGGGTCACATTTCAATCAAATGAATACAGGGACGTTGGACAACGCGCATTAATGTCTGTTCCACGCAACCAGGCATCAAAAACCGTTGGTGCATACCGCCGTTGCATGATGCGTCGCGGATACTTGTTGCGTGCGATATAAAAATATTTTTTTACCCCCTTTTTTATTCATAAAAAATATGCTATAATGCCAAACATGAGGCGTTCAATCTGGTTTTGGTTATCTTTCTGTGCCGCCATTGTTTTGGCGATATACTTTATATCGCGAACAATTATGATTGGTCTGGGACATGGCGATATGGCACATGTGCATAAAATATCTTTTACCGCTGATGTTGAAAACAAAGACATGACCGCATTGGTCGGCGCGGTATCAATCCCAAAAAGCACACCTTTTTATTCCATAGACCTAGATTCTTTGACCAATAATTTAAAGGCAATACCAAATGTTCGCGATGCCGCGGTTCGCAGATTACCCAACAGCACTATCCGCGCGCGTGTATCATATTATCATGTTGTGGCGGCATGGACCGATGGCGAATATTATTTTCCTGTATCCGACGATGGAAAAATTGTTCAAAATCCAACCGCCGAACGTCCTGAATCCGCATTACTGTTTCGTGGTTATATTCCCGAAGGCATGGATTTAACAGAAATCACAAATGCCGCAAATGACATGGCGGCCGACATTGATTATATCGAACGCATTGAAAATCGTCGTTGGAATATACAAACAAATACTGGAATTACGGTTAAATTACCCGAAGACGATTTTGCACACGCGATTGCTAATTTAATAACAATAAATAAAAATCATAATATATTAAATCGTGACATAAGTGTAATTGATATGCGCGATGAATCGAGAATATTGGTTAAATAAAAAATGAATTTATTTGATTCTTGTTTTTTATGCCTTGATATCGGGACCAGTTGTGTTCGCGGCATTGCGCATCGTGTATGTTCTGGCAAGATTGCAAAATCTGCAACCGCCATGTGCGACAGTTTTAATCCAGAATTTGCCGTTCGTGTTGTTATTGATAAACTGGAACACGAACTGGGGACACATTTTGAAAACGCATATGTGACTGGAAATTTTGGTAAATCTATTTTTTTACGCCAACCCCAAACAACCGTATGGAACACCGAACACAAAATCACAGATGCCGATATTCGCAGCCAGATTTCAAAACTACGTATGCCAGACGGATATACTGGAATTCATTTAATTCCTGTGCAATATGATATTCCAACGGCACGCAAAATCGCAACCCCTGTTGGCTGTATCGACAGGGCTTTGGTTTCCACATTTGGTATTATATGTTATGAAAACGACAGATTGGCTGAAATTGTATCAATTTTAAACAAGGCACATATTCAATATAACGGTCTGTTTGACCCTGGATATGTCCAAAACATGACATTACGCAAATCTGGTCAAACAATATTATTTATTGATATGGGGGCCGAATTTACATCTTGTTCAATATGGAACGACAACGGTGTATGTTGGCATGAAAAATTACCAGCCGGCATGTCAAATGTCACAATGAAATTAATGGACGGATTACACATAGATTTTGACGAAGCCGAAAGAATAAAACGCATGGTTGCAACATTGATTCCGCGCGCCATGGACAGACTTGCACCTGCGGATACGGCATATGATTTTTCACGTGGCGATGTAAATGATATCGTTGTTCCAACTGTGGTTGATATAATTGGTAAATTAAAAGATTTATGTATAACACCAATAAATGAATTTATGCCAACAAAAATAATAATCAGTGGTGGTGGCACCGCAATAACCGGTGTTGTTGATTTTATTGGCAACGCGTTTGGATTACCAATTGAAAATTACCACACTGACGCGACAATATCTGCACTGTCAAATTATATTTGGAAATCCCAAGAACCTGAACGCAAATTATATCTGGAAAAACAAGAACGTCGCACAGCAATCATAAATAAAATTAAAAACATTTTTATCAAGAAACACAAAAAACAAAAACCAAAATTTATCCCGATTGCACCATCAACATTGTGTTTTAATATGTTCCGCGCATCAACATATAAACTTTTTGAATCCGCGGACATATCGACAATTCATGTTGATATAATGGACGGATTATATGTTGATAAAATTGCTGGTGGAATCCCAGAATTAAAAACAATTCGCGCAAACACACATGCACATTTACATGTTCATTTAATGGTTCAAAATCCATCTATTTGGGCGGCGAACGCAATTCGCGCCGGTGCCGACACAATAATTTTGGAATGTAATACACCGGGTGTATTATCGGCATTACGCGAAATACGCGCAACCGGTCGTCGCGCCGCAATTGCAATCAACCCAGACACACCAATTGGTGAAATGGCAAAATATTTACGCGATGTTGATGAATTTTTAATAATGGCTGTTGCACCTGGTGCCGCGGGACAAAAATTTGATACAAATGTTTTACAGAAAATTTCTGCATTATCAACAACACGCAAAAAACATGGATTAAAATATATAATATCTGTTGATGGTGGAATAAACGACATAACCGCACAAAAATGTTGGGCCGCCGGTGCAGATTTCTTGGTCAGTGGTTCTTATCTGGCATCCGCACCTGATTTCACAATGGCGGTCCAAAGTTTATTAAAAAAACAAAACTAATTATTTGATTTCAATTTTTCGTCCGCCATTACAGCAATCTGCACCACATGATGAAATATAAATATGAATAGTATCTTTGGGCAACAATCCCATCGCGACATCGGGCCACTCTATCAATGTAATATCATGTTGCACCGCATACGGCAACCCAACCTCGACCAATTCGCTTGCATCTGTAATTCTGTATAAATCGAAATGAGAAATTCCATCATAACTTTGCACAATGGTAAAAGTCGGGCTTGGCACCACAGTATTTTCACCGCGCAATGTTTTAATAATTGTTCGTGCAATTTCACTTTTTCCCATACCCAAATCACCATGCAATGCAACAGTCACCGGTGCGTGTAAATTTTTTGCAAATTCGCGCGCCCATTTATGTGTGGCATCTAAATCAGGTAATATTATCTCGTGCATAATAATTTTCCACCCTTTATTATTTCAACTTTATAATCAGGTTCTGGAACCAAAACAGACCTTGTTTTCTTCAAATTTTGTAAAGCATCATTCGCCACCCTTTTCGATTTATACGGATAACGAACACGATACAACTGACCTTCTGTTTTTTGAATAGTATCTATCGCATAATAATTAGAATATAATTGTGATTTATAAACATAATCACCTATTTCAATCACATCAAATAATATATCCATTTTTTACTCCAATAATAACAAATCGTCTTGCATTTTATTTATTGTATCACGAATTTCCGCAGCCTCTTCAAACTCTAAATTTTCAGCCGCTTTTTTCATGCGTTTGGTCAAAGCCGCAATTTCTTTTTTCAAACTGGCTGCGTCCCAAACACCATTATTATTATAAACAAACTTGCGTTTTTTATCAACTTTTTCATTTGATTCTTTGACTTCTTCAAACACAGCCTTGGTGACAGTTTTTGGAACAATTCCATGTTCGGCATTATATTTCATTTGAATTTCACGACGACGCGCGGTCTCGGTCAGCGCCTCACTCATAGATTCTGTCATATTATCTGCATACAAAATAACCCGCCCGTTTGCATTACGTGCCGCACGACCAATTGTTTGAATCAAAGAACGTGTTGAACGCAAAAATCCTTCTTTATCTGCGTCCATAATTGCAACCAATTCGCACTCTGGCACGTCCAAACCTTCACGCAACAAATTAATACCAACCAACACATCGTATTTTCCCAACCGCAAATCACGCAACAAATCAATACGTTCCAATGTATCAATATCACTGTGCATATATCGTGCGCGCACACCATTTTCATTTAAATAATCCGTCAGTTGTTCTGCCATTTTCTTTGTTAATGTCGTCACCAGCGCACGCCCAGATGTTTTTTTCAACACACCCAACAAATCATCAACCTGGTGTTCAATTGGTCGAACTTCGCAAACTGGGTCCAATAATCCTGTGGGCCTAATAACTTGTTCGGCAACAACACCACCCGATTGTTCCAATTCCCATTGTGCAGGTGTCGCCGAAACAAATATTGTTTGTGGTCGCAAAGCGTCCCATTCATCAAAAGTCAAAGGTCTGTTATCCACACACGATGGCAAACGAAATCCATAATGCGACAGATTTTCTTTACGCGCCCTGTCCCCACGCGACATTGCACCAATTTGTGGAACCGTCACATGGCTTTCATCAATAAACAATACTGCATCTTTGGGCAAATATTCAAACAATGTTGGTGGCGGTTGTCCTGGTAATCGACCTGTCAAATACCGCGAATAGTTTTCAATACCACGACATGTTCCGGTTGATTCCATCATTTCAATATCGAAATTCACGCGTTCGCGTAAGCGTTGTTCTTCAATATATTTCATATTGTCATGAAAATATTTCAGCCTTTCATCTAAATCTTGACGAATTTGACTAATTGCCTGTAATACAGACGGCATAGGTGTTGCATAATGAGTATTTGGATAAACAACCGCCCTATCCATCTTGTGCAACTTGGCACCAGTCAAAGTATCGAATTCCCAAATTTCTTCTATTTCGTCACCCCAAAAAGAAATTTTCCATGCCAAATCTGCCAAATGCGATGGAAATAAATCAATCGTATCACCACGCACCCTGAATTCACCGCGTGTTGGTGCGACATCGTTTCGTTTATATTGAATATCAACCAAAGCCCGCACAACATCAGCCACACTAATTTTATCACCAACATTTAACGGCAATCGCATAGACGAATATTGCTCTGGCGAACCCATACCATAAATTGCAGACACCGACGATACGACAATAACATCGCGTTCTTCCAACATGGCACGTGTTGCACTGTGACGCATACGATCCAGTTGTTCGTTTATTGCAGCATCTTTATCAATATATGTGTCTGTTGTTGGAATATATGCCTCTGGCTGATAATAATCGTAATAAGACACAAAGTATTCAACATGATTTTTTGGAAAAAACGCCTTCATTTCTGTATATAACTGTGCAGCCAAAATTTTATTAGGCGCCATTAACAAAGCCGGTCGTGATAATTCCGCAATAACATTTGCCATGGTAAAAGTTTTACCAGACCCCGTCACACCCAATAAAACCTGGGATTTTTTACCATGTTCAACCCCATCAACCAATTCACGTATTGCGGTTGGCTGGTCACCCATTGGGGCATAATTACTTTCAAGATTAAAAATACTTTTTTTATTCACAAACACTAATATAATACACTATAATCAAAATACAAGGGATTAAAGAGATGAATATTAAACCAAGACACAAACGTCGTTTTTTTTGGACAATCGTTGTTTTAATTGGGCTGTTTTTCATTGGCCTGATATGTATTCCACCATTTATAAACCTGAATAAAATGCGCGATTCTTTGGAATCCAAATTGTTCGAACAAACCGGTATTCAAACCAAAATAAATGGAAATATAAATTTCAGTCTGCTGGGGACCGCAACGATTATTGCACACGATGTGACTGTCCCAAACGGCACAATTTCCAGTATATCTTTTTCTGTTCCGTTATCTCAAATGTTTAACTTGCAAAACGCAACACTAAATCAAAACATATCTATCGCAGGTGCAAAATTAAAAATCACAGACCTTTTTCCACAAACTGTAAATAATCAAATTACTATAACAAATACATCTGTTGAATTTATGAATCGCGAATATAAAATTATTCGTGGTACAATGCATGGCAACACATTAAATGCCTATGTCCGCACCAATCAACACAAATACGACATAGAATACAACGATGGCGAATTCACAATATTAAACAGTGAAAACAATTTAAATATTCGTGGCACTTTGTTCCCAGACGGTGGTGCCGCCGGCGAAATGACAATCACCACAGATAAAATCAATCAATGGTTTGAATTCGAAAATCCAAAAATAACGACAACCGTCCATCTGTCTATGGATTTTAATTGGGACGGCGCATACGGATTTGATTTTACAAACATACGCATAAACAACACATACAGCGGTTCAATAAAGTTAATGGAATCTGGCATAAACATCATAGATTTAAAATCAAACAACGCAAATATCGATTTAACATTTATAATGAACGATAAAAATTTATTAAACAAAACAAACTTGAATCTGGATTTTGATGGCGATATAAAATTTGAAAATAAAAATTATAAAAAATTTATGATTATGGCAATGGGTCGAAACAATAAACTTGCATTGAACCATGCGATACTAGACAACATTGAATTATTCGGTGGAACATATGACAAAACCGGATTACAAAACACTAAATTAAAAATAAATGATTTACCAGAATCTTTTACATGCAATTTTTCTGGAACAAAAACAAAATGGGAATGTAAAAATTATAAATTCGGTAATATTATTGGCGATATAACAAACGATAACGGAATATTTAATATTACCGCAAAATCACCAGATAAAATGCCACAATTAAAAACAATACGCAAATTGATTTCGCGCATTGGTGACAACGGCACAATTAAATTTACATTTTCAAATATGGCGGGCAACATGGTAATTACACCAAAACAAATGTTGCCAAAATATCGTTATGCAAAAAATGTCACATTAAACGATATAGATATGAACCTGGGATTTTTACCAGATTTCATGCACAGTATTCCTGGGATTTACACAAATGATAATGATAAAAAAACATTTATCCCAGACAACAAACAATGGATGTTGGAAATATCAGGAAACAATTTTACATTATCTGGCATAAACTTTAAACAACTATTACCAAACATGGATTTGCGTTTTATAAACGACATGGCATACGCGGCATCTGGCACATTTGACGGCACCAACATAGGTGATTTAAACATAATGTTGGCGGGTCACCTGTTTCGCGGTGTGGCATCAAAATCAGGAATCACATTGGAAACAAATGAATTAGATTTAAATAAATTTATCAACTCATCTTTTGTGAATAATTTTGATGAACAAAAATTTTTAACAAATCACCCAATTGCAACATTGTTTGATTTGCCAATAAATTTGTCAGTATCCGCAGAATCTGTTTTTTACAACGATAACGAATATAAAAACTTTGCATATTCATTAAAACCCAACACTCAAATATTTTCTATATCCGACAACGACCGCGGACATTTATTGGCTATAATAGAACGCGATAAATTTAATTACGACATTTCGATTCAATTAAATAAATTTAAAACAACCAAACCACTATTAAATTTTGAATCACCATTAAACATAGAAAACAGCGAAATCACCGCAGAAATAAAATTACAAACAACAGGACAAACTGCAAACGATTTGATTTATAACCTGAACGGCGATATAGACATGACCCTAAATGGTGGCACAATATCAGGCTTGGGATTTGATAATTTTTATGCATCTGCTGATTCTTTGAGTGTATTAAATGCCGAATACGCATTATCATATGCACTGGAAACCGGCACGACACGAATCAAAAAATTAAAACTGGTCGGCAAATACAACAACGGTAATTTTGAAACGACGCGTCCAATGACAATATCAATGCGTCATGTCGAAGGTGTTGGTGCAATATTTATAAACAACAAAATAACAACTGGAACATTTGATTTTGTCCTGCGTGGCACCGCACCAAAACCCGCAACAATATCATTGGATATAAATGAAAACGGCCGCCGCACATATTCAATCACAGAATTGATAAACAACATGGATATAGGATTTATGCGTGCATTTATACGAACCCACGATAAATTTTAATAAAAAAACACCCCGGAAAACCCGGGGTTTTATTATTTTACGCGATTTACATTTTCTTGCGGATTTGAATATGCACATCACGCAGTTGTTGTTCGGTGACCTCGTTTGGTGACCCCATCAACAAATCTTGTCCGCGTTGATTTGCAGGGAACGCAACGATTTCACGCAAACTGTCGCCGATACCCAATATTTCGGAAACAACGCGTTCAATACCAAACGCACAACCACCATGTGGTGGCGCACCATATTGGAACGAAGTATATAATCCAGAAAAGTTTTTCTCGACAGCCTCGATTGGATAGCCGGCAATTTCGAAACACTTTTTCATAATTTCCGGATTATAGTTGCGCAATCCCCCACTGCAAATTTCAATACCGTTCAACACCATATCGAATTGTGCAGCCTTGATAGAAAATGGGTCGCGTGTTGATAAATCTTCGACTGAATCAATAATAGGATATGAAAACGGATTATGCGTAAATGCCGGCGCCCCACCGCGCTCTTCGTCCGGTTCAAAGAACGGGAAATTATCGACCCAGCAAAACGCGAAATCGCGTTCGCGCACCAATCCCAAATCTGCACCTAATTTATTACGCAATTTACCCGCCGCCTTTGCCGCATTATCGACCATATCACAAATAAAGAACAAAGATGAGTTATCTCCTGCAATCTCTTTTAATTTTGCAATACGCGCCGCATCTAATTTTTTCGCGACTGGTCCTTTTGGTTCATCGGCAAACACGATATAGGCCAATCCGCCCAAGCCTAACTCTTTGACGGCATATTCGCCCAGTTTATCAAACCAAGAACGTGGGCGGTCTGCAGATGCCGGTGCCGGCACAGCACGCACAACCGCCCCATTTTCAATCGCGTTTGCAAAGATTCCAAAATCAGACCCGCGGAAAATTTCCGTCACATCACTGATTAAAATAGGATTACGCAAATCAGGTTTATCACAACCGTATTTCAACATTGCATCATCATAAGAAATATGTGGAATTGTTGGATAAACATTTGCGTCCGGCGCAAAAGTTTTTACCATTTCTGGCATAATAATCTCGCCGATGGCTTGAATATCGCCAACATCAACAAAAGACATTTCCATATCTAATTGATAAAATTCCAACAATCTGTCTGCGCGCAAATCTTCGTCCCTGAAACAAGGCGCAATTTGGAAATAACGGTCAAACCCAGATACCTGCAACAATTGTTTAAACATTTGTGGCGCCTGGGGCAACGCGTAAAATTTACCATGATGTAATCTGGACGGCACCAAGAAACTGCGCGCGCCTTCGGGCGAATCCGCGGTCAATAATGGTGTTTGAAATTCGGAAAAACCCAAATCCCACATTTTATCCCTTAACCATTTCATCATTTTATTACGCATTAAAATATTGTAATGCAATTTTTCGCGACGCAAATCCAAGAAACGATATTTATAACGCAATTCTTCACTTGTGTCTTCATCGCCAAAAACTTGGAAAGGCAACACTTCGGCATTTGTTAAAACATTAACTTTATCAGCCTTGATTTCAATATGTCCTGTGGGAATTTTTTCATTTATTGCGTCCATATCACGCGCAACAACGGTGCCTGTAATTTGGACAACAGATTCAGGGCGAATTTTTTCTAATCTTTCGTCCCCACCATCAAACACACATTGTGTAATACCGTAATTATCGCGCAAATCCACAAACAACAACGATCCATGATCGCGTTTGCGATGCACCCACCCAGCCAAAGTGACTGTTTCACCCACATTGGCAATATTTAATTCGCCACAAGTATGTGTTCTGTATTTAGATTTCAAAGATAACATTTTGGTCCCTTTTAATTATGCGGGCGCCAACAAAAACATGGATTTTTTGGCACCCGGTTTTTTTTCAGTTAAATTTCGGGGCGCGATTTTAACGCGCGGTGCCACCCGAATTTATCACTTTACCTTGGGCTTTGGAACCTCTGTGGTTGTCAGTCACTTCACCGGCGCCGCACCCATAAAACATACAAATATGATATAATCAAAAAATACAGTTTGCAAGATTTTTTAACCAAAAACTTGATTTTTGACAATTCATAACATAAAATACAAATGTGTTCCAAGGTGTTCTTGGAATCGGGCCTCATAACCCAGCAGTAAGCGCCAGAGTGGCGTAAAAACTCCAACATTGGTTGGAGTGTGTGAATATATCGAATAAGCACACAAATCTTACTGATTGTTATGAGACTCCAACCACCTTTTATTTTTTGGTGGTTTTTTTGTTTTTATAAAAATAATGGAGATTTCAATGCGTCGCCCAATAAAAAAAGTTTATTATCACGATTCTGTATCGGCCCCCGAAAATAAAAAACCACTAAAAATAATGCATAAAAAATTAGACGAATTTCGATGCAAACTTCCACCCTCTGTCGCGCACGATTTTGATAAAATATATGATGATATTATCACAGAATATTTAAAATCATATCCATTTCAACTCCGCAATATGAACGATGATTTTGCATTGCAACTGAATACAATTATTTCAATCGTATCTACAAACAAAATTAACGCGAACATATCGCAAAAAACAAAAAACAATTTGGAACTTATAAATCAAGAATCCATTAAACCAATCCGTAATTTAATATTAAATCAACACAAATAATTTTATCATTATCTGTTATGTTGAACTTTTTTCAACACACCGCGATTAACCAAGTATGCGCGTTGTTGCGCGCGTGTTGCATTCTCGAATTTACTGTGTTTGCCCAAACTGCCACCACGTGATTCAACGCGTTGCTGGGCCATTTTTTTAACACCTGCCCCGCGTTCACCAGCATTTAAAACAACTTGAATTAATTCAGCATTTTGTGCATCGGTCAGTTTTTCGTTTGAATTTACCGCCAAATTCAACACATCAAT